>Ga0209979_1000183_pt1 | contig 100266 bp, 92 predicted proteins | sample AnhtaG_FD_183114 | JGI IMG/M metagenome (GOLD analysis project Ga0209979, IMG submission 183114) | Deep subsurface microbial communities from Anholt, Denmark to uncover new lineages of life (NeLLi) - Anholt_01485 metaG (SPAdes) (version 2) | ecosystem: Environmental > Aquatic > Marine > Oceanic... | reverse complement strand
GCGTTTCGGACGGTGTTGGTATAAAGATAGTGGACAAAAGGGAGATTCGATAGTGCCTGTTAGTAGTGCGACTCTGAATAATCCAACTGCTGCAAGGAGAGTACAAGGAACGCATCAGGGTGTCCAAAATAGCATGGAAACCAGCCTGCTGGTAAAAGACTTTCTAGATAAACCATAATTATCGCTAGCACGAATTCCAGGGACACCATACCAATCAGGCCTACTAAAAATCAGGTATCATGTCCCCAGAATACCACGAAATCAAAGGCGTATATGGTGAACTTTGGTTAAGAGTCAAACTTGAATAGGCTGATATCCACGCAAGTATCAAGCCTATTTATTGGGTAATTTCAAACTGCGACAAGGATGCTTAGCCAGCAAAAAATCAGACGCCCCGAGTAACCTCACTTCCTTCACCTGCTATCGTCCGGCCTGGCCTTCAGCTTACCTTGTGCTGGCCACTACCTGCACCTTTCAGCTTTCACCAAACCCAACTCTTATGCCAGGTCCCTGCTCGGCTACTCGGGACAATATTCATATTAGCACATATATAACGCAGTTGTCAAGTATTCGTATGTACTAGGATGTTAGTACCAGGTTCTCGGAATTAGCAATCCCGGGGACACCATATCAATCAGGCCTACTACAAATCAGGTATTATTTCCCCAGAATATTACTCTCTACGGGATTATGACAGGCAGTATATCTAATAGTTGCATATGCGGCACGTCTTCCATTCCGGGGTAGTTAGAGATATAATTGAATCAAGAGGGGATAAGAGTAAACGGACATTGACAAAAGGACCACCTGAGACGCGGAGAAGAACACGGTTGGTAAACTCTCGAAGGAGTGGATAAATGATTTTGCTTAAGGGGCTCTACGTTGTGGCTATAGCAGTTGTGCTTGTCCTGCTTGTCATCGCGGGTGTCGAGGCTTTCTATCCTGCTCCCCAATACCCTGACTATCCCGAGCGCCCACCAGCTTACAACAGCACTGAGTACCAGGAGTGGGAGCAAGAATGGATGAGGGTTCAGGCAGAATATCAGCAGGAAGCAGCGATACGTGACAAGAACATATTCTTCATTGTCTTACCTTTGGGGGCGGTATTTGCTGTCGTGGGCACCTTCATTCAACGCAGGCTGGGTATCTTCGGGGCCGGCTTGATTTTAGGCGGCCTGGGGACGATGATATTCGCACTTGTACCTTATGACCTGGACGACATGCTGAGATTTGCCGGCATTGCTGCCACCCTGGCTGTGCTTGTCTTCGTGGGATACAAGGTCTTCCTCTCCTTAAGAAGAAGCTAACGTGTTTCTCTGAGCATTGGTCATAATCCACTTCGTGCGGCCCGAGAGACAAAGTCGGGCCTTCCAGAGGAAAGAGAGAGAGGAAGAAAAGGAGAAAGGAAGGGCAGAGGGTTTAATGCTCTTTCTCGGGCCTCTCAGGTGCATTCTAGCGGGAATTCCAGGGACACCATATCAATCAGGCCTACTACACAAATCAGGTATTATGTTCCCAGCATACCAATAGTGGAATTGAAAGCACTTTAGGGGCTTGGGGCGGAGTGAAGGCGGAGGGATGGCGAATTCCAGGGACACCATACCAATTAGGCCTACTACAAATTAGGTATTAATTCCCCAGATTGCCACCATCCTGTTGCCCAATGGTGACCGTGTCACTATAATCTTCAAGCAAAACTAGACTATGTTGTACACATTTACCACTCGAAATATTGGTAATTAACATACGAAGGCGTTTCTCATTTGTTATTTACTTAGCTATTGCATTTGTGGCGCTTTCCGTAATTGCATATTTCATTCATTACCTCGTTTTTCGTGACATCCACCATACATTTATCCGTATGATCGGTGATCTTGCCTTTCTACTTCTCGAGGTTCTCTTAGTGGTGGTTATCATCGAGCGTCTCCTGGCTCGCCGAGAGATGCAACCTAAACTGGAGAAACTCGATATAGTGGTGGGAGCTTTTGATTGGTCAGCCAGACTTTTACGTTGTATTTTGAGTCCTTAAAGCGCCTGGACCACTTGTTAAAGGTCTTTCCTGAGATGCCAAAGTGTTTGGCAGTAAGGGCGGCACTCTCCTTTCCCGCAATATAGTAGAAGACTATCCACGCCACTCTTAGTCTTTCATGGGCTCCAAAGCCCAGAAGGTTTGCTATTCCCCTCCAGAGCTCATATCTACTTTTTTGGACAATGGGTTTTATCCGATGAAATCGGAGTAGAAGCTGGCTGGCTTTCTCATTCTGGTAACTCCTCACGGTAAGTTATCATTACCAAACATACCATGAGTGTTACCCATGTATCTCAGCCTCCGCAGAAGCCCAATTTTAGGTGTAATTCACCAAAGATTAATAGAGGCAATCACCCGTCCCAATGCCTCTTGATGCTTCAACAAAGGTCCCTTACTTAGGAGACACAATTTGAGACTTAATTACCGTGGCAGTTGTAGGCCGATAGTACCATGGGAGATCGGTGCTTCAAACGAGGCAGTGGCAATAAGCGTTGTCGAGACCAATGCCTTGAACAATGTTGACCCACTGGATATTTTCCGGCCTTTGTTGAAAAGCCCTTGACTTCATTTGTCTGGATGCCTAAAGCAAGGCCACCGTAAATCGAGAGCGGGAGCCTACCCCCCGGCTCTCGTACTGACCAACACATAATGCTAAGCTAATAAGCAACCGGATTCATCAGGTTTTTGGAAAAACTACCTGTTACGGCGGCTACTAAAGGTTCGACACAATATATGGATCTGCACCCTCTCTCTAATCCTGCCGCTAGCCCAAAATCCCACCCCGTTGCTGCCGAACGATTGAGATTTATTACCTTATGTAAATAGCGTTTAGAACACTGTCAGGAAGCCCAATCCCTTCCGCATAACTTCGGAAAGCCCTTCCCAACTCACCGGCTACCATCTGGCTGTCTCGCACATTGAACCTCTTGACATCATGACCCAGCACACGGCGCATAATCTCGTGTGACTTGTCGGTGATGACTATCGTTCCATCTTCCTCAATCTCTTCAATCCCATCAAATCTATTGCCCTCTTCATTAATCTTTATCGCTTCCTCAAGGGTGATATCATCAGGTAGTACAATCTCAATAATCCCTCTGCCCAGTCGCACAGGATACGCCCCTGGCAGACCATTCGGACCTGGCGTAGTCACAATTTCCCTTGTATCCTGCAAGATAGCCCTTATCACCTTGATTGCTGTCGCCGCAGTGAGCATATTATACATTATAGGATCCTCTGGAATCTGTGGGATATCACCCCAACCTTCACGCTTCAATTGCTGTTCTGGATCAATCTGTTGCGTGATATCCTTACCATTTAAGAAAATGCGTAGATAGTAAGGTGCTCCAGCAGTATTACCCTCAACCTCAATGTGTTCACAAACATAATGCGACCCAACCATGCGAACAGTAACGTCCCTGATAGGAACTCCTAGCCTTTTACTTACCACCATCTTTATGAGCGGGGTAACCTCCGCTAGGTTCCCTATCCCAACAGTTGGAGCCATGCCAATCTGCGCAAGCGCAGTACAAACCACATCAGGAAACGATGCATTCACTACATATGGGTGTATCCCTGCTTTTCTTATAGCCTGCATCAGATTATAGGGAAGTGTTATCTGCATTGGCAACCATGGCCCATACTCAGCTTGAGCCAGTTTCCTTCGCTCGTCCTCTGGTAGATATTCTAAAAGCCACCAATGTTGAAGAGCTGCAACTTGAAAAATCAAATCTGGGGCGTATTTTCGCAAGGTCTCCACAGTTGAATCCACGTCCAGCAAATTCAATTTTACAAATTCTATATCTGGATGTAGTCCAAGTTTCTCTGCGATAGCAACCGCCAAATTCACTCTACGCTGCCCTCTATCCTGATTTACACCAGTACTTATTATCTTTACCCACTCGCTTAAAATCGGGTTTCTAGATAGTATCTCTAGAACTGCATATCCTACGCTTCCGAGCCCCACTATCATTACTTTGTTTCCCTCTTTCATGACGTTCACCCTCCTAATTTATTTCCGTTGACAAGCCATCCTAAATTTGGTTGTCTTAATTTCTTGGGGAAAACTCACCTTCTGGCTTGCTTGCCTTGACTGGAACGCATCCCGGTCGCTCTTATTGTAACATAACGTCCGTAGTCTCAGTAGATTATGTGCGGCATCCAACACATGTATGGAGTTGTGGAGTCACAAATCGTCATTTTGTTGCCTCTTGTTATTTTATGTACATACGGAGTAAAATTCTATAAATACGTGGTTAATTGACTTGAGAAATGACAGAGACTCTATCTCTGTATGGGTTTGGCGTCAGTCGATAACCAAAGAGGTGCACAATGGACGAACAATCTGAACAACTGAGGTTTGCAGTACTGATTGATGGTGACAATGCTCAGGCGTCTCTTCTTCCTCAAATCCTGGCAGAGGTCAGCAAAGTCGGGCTGATAACGGTCAAGCGGATATACGGAGACTGGACCACTACAAACATGAATAGCTGGAGGACTTCGCTTCATAAACATGCAATTCAGCCCATACAGCAGTTTAGGTATACGATTGGCAAGAATTCCACAGATAGTGCGATGATAATTGACGCGATGGATCTGCTCCACAGTAACAATGTAGGCGGCTTCTGTATTGTTGCCAGCGACAGCGACTACACACGACTGGCAACAAGAATAAGAGAGGAAGGCTTTTTTGTTATTGGAGTGGGAGAGAAAAAGACTCCAGAAGCTTTCGTCAACGCCTGCAACCAGTTTATCTACTGTGAAAATCTAATTAGACCCAAGGAAATAGGAAGGAAAGCAGCAAAGGAAAAGAAGTCTGATGTAGCTGACCCTCTAAACCTTCTTCTCGAAGGGTTCAATCTAGCTGCGAAAGAAGAGGAATGGATTCATCTGGCGACATTAGGTTCCGTTCTTCGGCAATTGGATCCAGCATTTGATCCCCGTACTTACGGTCATCAGCAATTGCAGTCTCTCATTAAAAAATATCCAGAAACATTTACGCTCAAACGGGATAAATCAAGAAAACCACCGGTGGTGTATGTCGCGCTAACGACTCCTAAGTCGGATGCAGACTAATCATGAACTTGTGCTAAATCTTGCAAGTATTCTGGGGACATAATATCCAGTTTGTAGTAGGCCTAATTGGTATGGTGTCCCCGGTAATACTACCTAATTTGAAGAGTGATAAATGGGGACAAGTGAGAAGGGAAGCACCACTTATTCGACGAAGCCGAGCTAACCAAAAAGATAGGCTTGGGCTACTAGCGCACCTTGTTATGTCAGTAGAGAAAGCAACTATAAAGACAATAGATGGAAAAGGGATTACCGTAGCGGAGCAGACTCCCATCCCCTGTTTTCGCTGTGGCATCTGCTGCACCTCCTACCAGGCTCCGCTCACCGGCGAAGATATGGACAACATCACCTTAGCCCTGGGAATATCACGCTCAAAGCTCATTTCCAGATATGCTGTGAAGGTGCCGATAAAGGAAGGCTACTTGCTTAAGAGGACGGAGAAAGGCTGTATCTTCCTATTCCAGGATGAAGATGGCAGAGCCACCTGCACCATACATCCCTCGCGCCCTAGGGCTTGTCGGGAATGGACACCCAGCCTGTCCAAGCCTGAATGCCTGGAAGGCTTAGCTCAACTCAAGTCCAGAGGGCAGATAATGCTGCTAGAGGAACTATGCCCGCCCCAAAAAGATAAGCAAGACCTTTACTCATCCCTAAAAGGAGAAGCACCTGACCAACTAACCAGTCCTTGAATACACTTCATCAATCTTCCCCTGCAGCCTAATCGTCAACTGAATTGCCTTAGCCACCTTCATATAGTGGTTAATCTCGTCCAGAGATAACTTCCGCCCTTTCCTGTCCTCCAAATACTTCTTCATCACTTGATAGGCTCCAATTCGGTATTCCCACACTTCCTTCGAAACGCCCTCAAATTCCTCATGCGCCGCTTAGCGGGCTCGCGGGAAGACTGTCTGGGACAAGAACTTTATGAGCACTGGAAAGAAAATTGAACAATTCCCGGTGATAGTAATAATTAGCCGTCTCAAAATCTAACTTTCCTCCCTCTCCTTGACGAATAAAGTATTTCTTTAGAATTCGGAATGCAAATGCTTCTGCAATGACTTCAGCGAGAACGGCATGATAAAGCGGGGAATTTATCCCCGGGTACTTACCGTCCACCAGTTCTTTTAGGTACTTTCTGATCGAAGTATGTTTCGCACCGATTACTAGCATCTGCGGCCTGTCTTCGTCAGGCTCCCATTTATACCTTAGTGAGCCAAAATCTTCCTTATCAGGCTTAATTTGTATCCCACTAGTGAGCCTTTGCTCCTCAACCACGGCTTGCGTTTGCGCTGGCCTAAATCCCTCAACATTAGCGATATATTGCCTCTTGCCTTCAACTGTCGCCCAACCACTCTACACCTTCTAACATAGTCTTTGGACAAGCAGCTTATCCCGGAGCGCCTTCACACCGAATTCATCCAGGGATAGAAAGCATGCCCGGCTGAGATAATTCAGACGGTGTGATTCTTGCCAATAGGGATGCAAATTAGGAAAATCAATAAATCTTTGCAATGCCTGCTGTCACAAACTATAATGTGCAGTTGTGTTGTTCATAAAGAACCCCAATTTACCCGCCACTTTGGGCAAGATAGCTTGCCTGCTAGCTTCCCAGGGAAGGCAAGGCTACATCGTCGGTGGCTTCATCCGCGATTGGCTTCTGGGGAGAAAGACAAATGACATAGATATTGCTGTAACCGGCGCCGCTATAACCATGGCTCACGAGGTAGCCAGGGAAATAGGAGGCAAATTTGTGCCCCTTGATGAAGTCAACGACTTAGCCAGAGTAGTGATACTTGAAGGAGAACGGCAAAATCAAAAATTTCGTGGGACAGAGTGGCATTTTGATTTCTCCGCTTTTTCCCGGGATATCGAATCTGATCTGGCCCGCCGCGATTTCACCATAAATGCCATGGCTCTGGAACTCAGCCACTTTGTTACTGCCAGCACAGCTACCAACATGAGCTCCCGAGAATTGGCAAGTCTCTTCGCGGAAAAACAGCTTCACCAAAAGCTTAGAGACCCCTTTTCCGGTGAGGAGGATTTAAGAAACAAGATAGTGCGGGGAGTAAGCGAGCAAATATTTGAAGCCGATGCTGCCAGACTGCTACGGGCAGTGAGGTTGGCTGCCGAGCTTGATTTCACTATCGAGCCGGAGACAGAATCTTTGATTCGCCGCTATTCCCAGGCTATCACCGAAGTCTCCGGAGAGAGGGTTAGAGAAGAGTTGCTTCGATTGCTCACTCTGCCCCGAGCTGCTTGCCATCTGAGGTATCTGGATAAACTCGGCTTGCTTCTAGCCCTGGTCCCTGAGCTAGCAGAGAGCAAGGGGGTGGAGCAACCAACAGTGCACTTCTGGGATGTCTTCGACCACTCTTTACAAACCGTAGCCGCCATAGAGTTCCTGCTGAGAGAAAGCGATTGGGAGCACGGCAACGAAGACATGCTGGCTACTGCTCCCTGGTCTGACATCCTGGATAGACACCTGTCCCAGGAGGTTTCCAGCGGCAGTAACCACAAGGTACTGCTTAAGCTGGCCGGGCTATTCCATGATATTGCCAAACCAATGACAAAGACTATTGACGATACAGGCAGAGCCAGATTTTTAGGGCATAGTAAAGAAGGAGCAGCTATGACTGCCAACATCCTGGGAAGGTTGCGATTTAGCAATCGGGAAATAAGACTGGTGGAAAGCCTTGTCTATCATCACCTCCGTCCATTTCAGATGGCAACGACAGGGGTTCCCAAAAGTTCGGAGGGTCTTTGTGGTGAAAATGAAGAATTACCCACCCAGCGGGCAATTTATCGCTATTTCCGGGATACCTGCGAGGTCGGCATTGATATTCTGTTCCTGGCTTTGGCTGATTATCTGGCCAGCCGCGGGCCCCTGGCATCCAGGGAGGAATGGAAAAAACATTGTCAATTAATAAACTACATAATGGCAGAGCATGACAAGCAACAAGCTAAAATCTTGCCGGTCAAACTTGTTGACGGCCATGATATAATGAATGCGTTTGGCTTAGCACCGGGACCCTTGATTGGCAAGCTCCTGGCCAGGGTTCGTGAGGCTCACGCCAGCGGTGAGCTAAGCACCAAAAAAGAAGCATTAGCCCTGGTTCGTAAGGAGTTGTCAGCTACCAGCAATCAGCAAGCAGATGTTTGCCAAAATTCGCAGAATTCCGGGGAGGAACAATCCTTAGCATAAGGGTAGGCTAAATTGAGAAGGAGAAGTGTTTATTTACTGATTTTCATCCTTGCCCTGTTCGGCTTCGCCTTATGGTCCATAGTTCCCATAAACACAAAGCTACTTGGTCCAGGCGGGCTAAGACTGGGGCTTGACCTCAGGGGTGGCAGCCAGTTGCTCTATGAGGCTGATTTATCTATGAAAGACCCTGAAGTCACAGCTGACGAAGCCATGGCATCGGTCATCGCCAAAATTCAGCGAAGAGTTGATCAGTACGGAGCCGCTGAGCCTGTAATTCAGAAACTAGGGACTGACCGCATATTAGTCCAGCTTCCAGGGGTGGAAGATATTGGTGAGGCTATTAGTCTCATCGGAAAGACAGCTCTGCTTGACTTTAGAGAGCAGAAGCTCGATGCACATGGCAACCCGGTACTCGATGACCAAGGGAATTGGGTATTTGAGGACGAACCTGCTAGAGCAGAGGGACGGGATGGTCAAGAGAGAGAGCTCACAGGCATATATCTGAAGCGTGCCTCCATAGATTTTGACACTATTAAAGGTGCCGTAGTCGTCATCGAATGGGACAGCGAGGGTGAATACCTCTTCGAGAAGATTACCGAGCGGAACCTGAACAAACCACTGGCTATTTTCCTGGACGATGAGATGATCTCAGCCCCCATAGTCCGGAGCATAATCACAGCGGGGACACCAGGGCTTATCGAGGGCCACTTCACCATGAGCGAAGCGGAAGGATTGGCTATTCAGCTTAACTCCGGTGCTTTAGACTTGCCCTTGACAATCATCGACCAGCGAGACGTAGATGCCAGTTTGGGTGCCGATTCCATAAGGCAAAGCATGCTAGCCGCCGCGATTGGGATAATATTGCTATTTCTATTTGTGCTTCTTTACTACCGCTTGCCCGGTCTAATAGCTTGTTTTTCCCTGGGGATTTACGGCGTTCTTCTTCTCGCTATCTTCAACCTTTTTTCGTCTAATATAACCTTGACTCTGCCTGGCATTGCTGCTGCCATCTTATCTTTGGGCATGGCTGTAGATGCCAACATCCTTATCTTTGAACGTATCAAGGAGGAATTACGGAGGGGACGCAGTTTGGGTGCTGCCGTTGAGACTGGATTCAGCCGCGCCTGGACCGCTATCCGGGATAGCAACATCACCACCTTTATCGTCTGTATTGTCCTTTTCTGGCTCGGGGGCACATTCGGCGCTTTCATGGTTAGAGGTTTTGCCCTGACCTTGTTTATTGGCGTGGCTCTGTCCATGTTCACCGCCATCATTATCACTCGAACTTTCCTTCGCCTTATTGTGAGCAGCCGCCTGGTCACCAATCCGGCAGCTTTTGGAGTAAAAATATGATTGACTTTGTCGGTAAGAAGCACTGGTTTTTCTTGATTTCAGGAATACTTATAGTTATCGGAATAGTCTCCCTGGTCAGTTCTCAAATACAGTTCGGCGCTCCACTACAGTTGGGAACAGATTTCACCGGTGGCACCTCTATGACGCTTCACTTTGCTCCGCAGGTAGAGCAAGAGCAGTTACGCCAGGAACTCACCAATCTAGGACATCCCGAAGCTATAATTCAAAGAAGTGGAGACGATTTCTTGATCCGTCTCATAGAAATATCGTTCCAGGAACGACAAGACCTGACTGAAGGGTTGGAGACGAGCTTGGGCAGCGAGATTACGGTCCGTGACTACGACACAGTCTCCCCTCACATAGCTACAGAGACAGCCCGCAACGCCTTCATTGCGGTAATAGTAGCTGCTGTTGCTATGATGCTTTACATTGTCTGGGCGTTTCGCCGCATGCCCAGTCCCTTTCGCTGGGGTACCTGTGCCGTTATCGCCCTCATCCACGATGTATTCATAATAGTGGGCATTTTCTCCCTCCTGGGCTTGCTTGCCGGGGTGGCGGTTGATGCCATGTTTATCACAGGGCTGCTTGCCGTTGTCGGTTACAGCATTAACAATACTGTGGTCATCTTTGACCGCATTCGGGAGAATGTATCAAAGCAAATCAGACCCGATTTCGCCGCGACGATAAACGACAGTCTGGTAGAAACGCTTGGAAGATGTTTAACTACTGCCCTGACCACCCTTTTTGTGCTCCTGGCACTCTTCCTGTTCGGCGGAATCACCATACAGTACTTCGTCCTGGTGTTGCTCCTCGGCGTTATCATCGGCACCTACAGCTCCATCGGCATCTCAAGCCAGCTTCTGGTGGTGTGGGAAAAGAAGGAATGGAGGGCGCTTCTTCCTTGGGCTAGGAGACATGCCTAGTTGGAAATATCAAACCGCTTTCTAATACCTAAGCTCCAAATCCTGAACAAATCCAAAACTCAGATTGCTACCCCAGTCTCTGCCAACTCTTCGATATCAGGTAGGCCAATGGAATGACACCTTCTAACAAGAAGTAAAATTCCTAGAGTAGAAGCTCACAATTATTCACTGATATTACTGACGCGAGGGCGACCAAGCTGACAAAGCTGCTACAGATTCGGCCTTAAGGGACGGTACCAGTTGAACCCATCAGCGGTATATTCAAATAGTGTCCCGCCTCCAAGTTGCCAAACTTTCCGCGCTACCATAAGGTCCCCGATCGAGCCACCTACATTCATTGCCATCGCCATCAGCGCCATAACTGCAATGCCATCATTACGACCCAAGATACCCATGAGCAAGAAGAGCGGTGTGAATACTAGAAACGGGGCAAGTCCGACCAGAAGGTAGTGGTTTCTAGGGATAAGAGGCCCTGTGGCGCTTGCGTAAACCACGGGAAAGAATCTGCCAATGAGTTTAACGCCGAAACGGGGTTTCCCGCCAAAAACCAGGTGCCCTAGCCCATGGACGGCCTCGTGCATAATCGCAGTTGCAGCGATTATACCTAGGAAGATTGGGAAGGCGAGACCAACAGAGACATGAAACTCCCCTGCCCCTCGCAGTATTCCTCTGGCAACAACCCCCAGAATAAAGGCCAGTCCGAAGACACACGTACCCCCTGCTACCATGGCGACAAGGGCCCACCTCTTCAAACCAGCAAAATGCCATTGGCCGACAAGCTCATGTCTAAGCGTAGCCTCGCGGTAAACCTCAGCATCGCACTTGGACACTAGCTTCACGGTACGTTGCCTTACTTTCTTGAATTCTCAGCTTTCGTATGCTTGCTGCCATTACAGGCCGTTTTCTGTCGCAATGTCAACGGTTTGACATTTATGAGTGGGATTGACGCCGTATTTCTTATGACACGGGAAAGGAGTTGATCTGTGATTCGTACTATGGCGTTTGTTACCTGTGTCTTCGTCACATCTCCTGCCTATGCAACATAATTGCATAATGTCACATCTTAGTATGTTGTTAAGCCGACCCTCGTTGAACTTTTTAGCGAGCTGTTTGCCACGTGGGTAGTTGACCTGGATGGTACCTGTTCCGTATCATATTTGGTAACAGGCCTCGGAGACAGACAAAATAGACGGCCATATCATGAACAGTAGTGAGGACGACATAGTGCGATTGAACAGGTCTGACGTTAAGCGTGCTACTGAGGCACTAATCAGGGCATTCTGGAATCACCCACCTCTCCAATATTACTTCCCCGACGAGGCGGAGCGAGAAAGGATAGCGCCCTACTTCTTTTCTTTATCTGTCTTCACTGGCATCCGATATGGTGAAGTGCATGCCACATCTCAAGATTTGGAGGGAATCGCCGTTTGGCTGCCATCTGGCAACTACCCCGTTACACTGTGGAGACTGTTGCGTTCCGTTCCACCCTCCGAGATTCTTGGCGTTGGGAGATACGGAGGGTTCAGAATGAGGAGTCTTGGCCAATATATAGATGCCTTGCACGGTCGGTTGGCCCCATTTAAGCATTGGTTCTTACAGGCCATCGGTGTAGACCCTCAGTTTCAGGGAAGAGGTTATGCTAATAAGTTACTCAGGCCAATGCTGGCAAAAATAGATGAAGAGGGTCTGCCATGCTATCTTGAAACGCTCGAAGGACAAAACGTCCGGCTCTACGAGCACTTCGGCTTCAAAGTGATAGAGGAATCCAATGTTCCTGACACTAGCCTGACTACCTGGGCAATGTTGAGAGACGCTCGGTAGTCAAGGCAACTCATTATTGGAACTGGGCTCTCATCTGTAGGGCAAGCACAATGGTCATCACCCGATTGCACGATTACCCATTTTGTTCTGAATTTTGCTCATTAGATGAGAGGAACTAAATTTTTCCTTTCTTTTGTTTAGGATTTCGAATTTTGTGCTTAGAATTTGTCGTATTTTGCCTTGTCATTTTGCCTTTTTATTCTCGAATTTTGGTTCATCATCCCCCGAGGTGGTGTATTCTCTTTATTTGCTCGATATGCTTGTCAAATCCCTCGGGCTTCCTCATTTCTGCTTCGCCCAATGGGTCATCTATCTCTGAATTACCCAGAAGTACATCAAAAATAGCTTTTATAGAAGCAGCAACTACATGAAGGTTATAGCCACCTTCCAGGGTGAAAACAAGACGTCCCTGACATAGTTTGGCAGCCAGTTTCTTCAATATCATCGCCATTTGAGCAAAACACTGAACGCTCACCCGCATCATAGCCAGGTGGTCGGCCCAATGAGCATCAAAGCCAGCAGAAACAAGTATTAGTTCAGGCTGGAATCTGTGGGCTACTGGAACCATGACCTCCTGGAAAGCTCTCAAGTATTCCTCATCGCCCCAGCCGGCGACCATAGGGAAGTTAACCGTGGTTCCTTTTCCTTCACCCGTTCCAGTTTCTTCCATCCGTCCTGTCCCCGGATAAAAGGGATACTGATGGGTGGAGAAGTAAAGGACTTTGGGGTCAGCATAAAAAGCATCCTGAGTTCCATTGCCATGATGGACATCGAAATCGACGATAAGAACACGTTTGAGATTGAACCTGCTTAGAGCAAATTTGGCGGCGACAGCCATATTATTGAAAATGCAGAAGCCCATTGCTCGATCATAAATAGCATGGTGCCCTGGTGGTCTAACCAGAGCAAAGGCGTTATCCACTTCCCCCTTCATCACCTCTTCTACAGCCACCAAGAGCCCACCGGCAGCATATAATGCTGCTTCGTAAGACCTCGGAGACATTACGGTATCAGGGTCGAGCCAACCACCACCCTTTTCCGCTTTGCTCTTTACGTAAGAGATGTACTCTGGCGCATGTATCATCTCCAGTTCTTCTAGTAAGGCGGGGCGCGGAGGCAGACAGGTGAGTTTCTCCTTAATTCCAGTTTCTTTCAAATAAGACAACGCAGTTACCAACCTCCGAGCATTCTCCACGTGGCCACCGGTATCATGTTCCAAATAGATTGGGTCATAGACCAGACCTGCTTTCATACTCGCATCATATCAAAGGTACCCAAGCAAAAACAATTATGTGCGGGGCTTTCCAGAGCAGGTGTTGATTTTTGTCACGGAAACCATTTATGCTGATGAAGATATAGACCTTTTCCAAATGAAAGGCTGTGCAGTATGACCAGAGAAGAGATAAAAGATTTGCTCAACGAGGCGGAGAAGAGGTTTGCCTCGGAAGCGAAGTTAATACAGTTGGAGTCAGGCAGAGTCGTTTTCGTTGGCGATACCCATGGCGACCTCGAAGCCACGGAGAAAATTATCCACAAGTACCTCAAGTCGGAGAATAAGCTAGTTTTCCTGGGGGACTATGTTGATCGGGGGCCAGCTTCCCTGGAGAACATTAACTTTTTGCTTGGGCAAAAAATTGAGCATCCCGATTCTCTTTATCTACTTATGGGAAATCACGAAGGTCATGCTGTAGTCAGCTTCCACCCTGCCGATTTCTGGGAAGGACTGGATGCCGAACTTCGCCAGCGATATAGTGAGGTCCTTTCCAGGCTGCCGCTGGTAGCGTCCACGCCAAATGGAATAATTGCTCTGCACGGAGCACTCCCCGATGTGCCTCGCCTGGAGGATATAGACAGGATAAAACCAGGTAGTGTTGAATGGCATCAAATAACGTGGGGCGATTGGCAGGAAGGGGAAGGGGAGAACCTGGGAATCGATCCCTACACTGGGAGGCCTCAATTCGGGCGAGGCTGGTTCGAGGAAATCATGTCCCACTTGGGCAAAAATGTCTTGATAAGGTCTCACCAGCCAGATGCCCCACCCACAATGTATGGCGGAAGATGCCTTACTATATTCACCTCTTCAGCTTATAGACATTATATTTCTGAGCGCACCATAGCCTTGGTTGATTTGAGTAAAGTGGTAAAGAGCATGGATGATATAGAGATAGAGATTATCTAAAGCCTTGCCTCAACCCTCAAGATTTCAGCCTACTATGTTATAATTTTACCAATCTGCTTCTGGGGGGCTGCTGGGATAACGGCAGTAATCAGGGAGGCAAAAATGAATAAGCTGCTCAAAGTTTCAATTCCAATACTGCTAATTCTGGGGTTAGTGCTAATTAGTGGCTGTGCTTTATCACCAAGAGAATCTGAACCGAATGAGGGAGGGCGAGATGAAAGCGAGATTACTGATGAACTAACGGAAGACCGCAAAATCGTAAAAACAGGCTCCATGACTTTGGAGGTGGGGAATATAACCGAGGCTATGAACGAAGTTGCTGAGATGGCTGATGAACTCAACGGCTATGTAGTTTCTTCACATAAATATGAATATGAACGGGGGGTTTCGGGTCGCATTACTATCCGCGTTCCTTTTGAAAAATTCGAAGAGGCTTTTGCCAGACTTCGCCAGTTGGCCATAACCGTGCCCTACGAGACTACCACGGCAAAGGATGTAACTGAGGAATATGTTGACCTGGAAGCTCAGCTAAGCAACCTTCAAGCGACCGAAGCCCAGTATCTAGCCCTGATGGAGGAGGCAGAGAACGTAGAGGAAATGTTGATGGTGCAGAAAGAGCTTTCCAAGGTGAGAGGGGAGATTGAACAAATTGAAGGCCGCATGCAATATCTGGAGCAGACCTCAGAGACGTCACTTATTGAAGTAAACTTAGAGGAAACAACGGGATTGGCTGAACCCTGGAGCGCCTCCGCTGCTTTACAATCGGCAGTGCGTGGGCTGACAACATTTGGCAGAGGTCTAGCCACTGTGCTCATCTGGCTTGGCATTTTCTGCTGGGCCTGGGTGCCGCCTTTGGTAATCTGGCTCAGAAGACGCCGCAGGGCGAAGAGCTAATTCTCAACGCATTCCTGATAGGGATTAGCAATTGCCTGACCACCCCCACGGGGTTTGAGGAAGTTAACCAGACAGTTTGGCTTACTGTGCAATAATACGAAATTACGTTGCCTTAGATAAATACCCCACAAGTTAGTTATCATTCTCCGTTGTTAGTTTTGTAATTTACCTCATTGGTATTATCTGAAGATTATGAAACAATCTTGACATGGCTTCCTTGGGCATCTACACTATTAAAATCACCTGATGAGGTCTGAAAGCAATGATATGCCCTGTTTGTAAATACGATATGATAGTCGTTGAGTATCATAATATTGAGCTCGATTATTGTAATAGCTGCAAGGGTGTGTGGTTTGATTCTGGAGAGCTCGAGCTTCTGCTTAAGTCGCAGGGTCTTGAAGAGACAAAGGTGTTCCTTGATAGCATCCTCAACTCTCAGGAAGCCGCTTCTCCAGAAAAGAAATGGAATTGCCCCGTCTGTGGCCATAAGATGAAAAAAACAGCGATGGGCGAACAGCCTGAAATCCTCATCGACATATGCCGTGATGAACATGGATTGTGGTTTGACGGGGGTGAGGTCGCTCAACTGATAAGACGTCTGGCTGGGAAACATCCGCCAAAACGTGATTCCAGGGAACAGGTTATCAGTTTCCTGGAAGAAGTATTCAAAGCCCCGGAGTAAGGAGGCAATGACGATTAGAAAACACCCAGAGAACATTAGCTAAGGAGGTTTAGTATGTTAGCAGCTTATATCATTATCGGTGTTGTTGTGGTTCTTCTTATCATATTCCTAACTATCTACAACGGCCTGGTCAGGCGGCGTAATCAAGTAAAGAACTCCTGGGCGCAGATTGACGTTCAGCTAAAACGACGCTATGACCTCATTCCCAACCTGGTGGAAACTGCCAAGGGCTATATGAAACACGAGCGGGAGACCCTGGAAGCAGTAACCAACGCCCGCAATCTTGCCCAGCAAGCGTCGTCGGCCGGGGCTGGTGAACGAGCCAAGGCTGAAGGTGAACTGAGTTCGGTCCTATCCCGTTTACTGGCTGTGGTGGAAAACTACCCCGATCTTAAAGCCAATCAGAACTTTCTGGCACTGCAGGAGGAGCTTGCCTCAACCGAGAACAAGATAAGCTTTTCTCGCCAGTTTTATAACGATTCGGTCTTGAGATATAACAACCAGACGCAGGTGTTTCCGTCTAACATCGTAGCCAGCATGACCGGGTTTAAGGCTAGTGAATTCTTTGAGGTTACTCTAGCCGCCGAAAGGGAAGCGCCCAAGGTCAGTTTCACTCAATAAGAAGATACTTCAGCTGTGTGGGAACAGATTAGGTCCAACCAAATAAGGTCGGTAGTGCTGACCATAGGCATGGGAGTACTATTGATCCTCCTCGGCTATTTCCTGGGCGCGGCCTTCGATAGTGCTATCGCCGGCTTAGTTATCGCCATACTGGTATGGGCAATCCTGAGTTTAATCGGCTATTTCCGGGGTGATAGTATCCTGCTTAGCATGTCGCGGGCGAAGAAAATCAAGCGTGATGACCACCCCCGCCTGTACAATGTGGTTGAGGAAATGAAGATTGCCTCCGGTCTGGAGAAAATGCCCAACATATACATCATTGATGACCCAGCACTGAATGCTTTCGCCACTGGTCGTGACCCCAATCGGGCATCCGTAGCTATTACCTCGGGACTGCTACAAAAACTAAACCGCGATGAATTGCAGGGGGTCATCGCCCACGAGATATCCCACATCAAGAACCGGGATGTGCTGCTCATGGCGATGTGCGGTATCCTGCTCGGCACTATCGTAATCCTGGCCTGGTACGGGTCACGTTTATTAATTTTTGGCAGCATGACCGGGTCAAGAAGAAGCTCCTCATCAGGAGGGGGTGGGCAGGCTCAGATAATAATTCTGGTCGTGTCACTCGTATTTATGATACTGGCGCCGATTATGGCGCAGCTCATTTACTTTGCCATCTCTCGGAAGAGAGAGTACCTGGCAGATGCTTCGGCAGCCCTCTACACTAGATACCCTGAAGGACTGGCCTCAGCCCTGGAAAAGCTGGGTACCTCAACTGGGCAATTAAAATCAGCCAATAAGGCCACAGCCCCTATGTATATCATCAATCCTTTCCGCAAGAAAGGCATGAGAGCCAGTAATCTCTCCAGCACCCACCCCCCCATATCAGAGAGAATACGCATCCTACGTGCCATGGCTGGCGCCTCTTTTAACGATTATGACCAGGTCTACCGCCAGGTTCACGGAGGTAAGGGAGTCATACCCGCTGCCAGCATTGCCGCCGAAACAGCCCCAATAACAACGGCGAAACTGGAGGGAGAAGCGGGTGAACCAAACGAGGTACAGCGGGCTCGTGAGACATCAGATGTAATGTGGCGGCTGAGTAACTATAACACCATTACATGTGACTGCGGTGCCAAGTTGCGAGTGCCACCCACGTTCAAAGAGCGACAAATCAGGTGCCCGCATTGTGGCAGAACGCACCAGGTTTGAGAAGATGGATGATCGTTAACCGAATCTCTTCACTTACCTTCGCTGACTTACTATGAGCCGGTTGATACCATCTACACACAAACACTGGCGAAGTAGTATAATGAGTTTGTGTCGTTCTGAATTGACAGGTCATGAACCAAGGCAACACAGTGCAGGTACCAACAGCTAGTTCTAAAGAGCTACCCTCTATATCGCTAGTCATACCAGCTTATAATGAGGAAAAATATCTTCCTTTGTGTTTGGAGTCAATAAAAAAGCAGGACTACACTGAGCAGTATGAGGTCATCGTAGTTGATAATGCCAGCACGGATAATACTGCCAGGATAGCTCTCGATTGGGGAGCAAAGGTTGTCTATGAGAGTAAGCGAAGTCCTGCGTGCGCTCGGCAAAAGGGCGCCGAAGCAGCTACAGGAGAGATTATCGCCTTCATCGATGCCGATAGTCAAGCACCAGCTTGCTGGCTTTCAACCATCGTGTCGCGCTTTGTCCGGGAGCCAAAGACGGTGGTGATAAGCGGTCCCTATGCCTACTTCGATGCCGGCAGTGTTGCCAGGATTGCCTCTTACATCGGTAATTTCATTAGCATCACCATAGACCAGATTTTCCGGAAAGTTCTCAATAAGGGTAGTGCTGTATGGGGGTCTAACTTTGCCGTGCGCCGGTCAGCGCTCCTGGAGGTGGGTGGATTCGATACCAGCATCAGGTTTTATGGAGAGGAGTACGAGCTTTCCTTGAGATTGAGGAGAGCCGGCAAGGGAGGCATTATCCCCCGGCTCTTTGTCCTTACCTCAGCTCGCCGCCTGAAAAGGATTGGCGTGGTGAACCTATACTGGAACTGGATTGTGGACTATTTCTCGGTACTTTTCTGGTATGAACCAATCTCCGAAAGGCTGGAAGACTTGCCGTCTAAGGCATGGCAAACCGTGGTTGCCAGTTTTTCCTGGCAGAGAGCTAAAGTATCCTTGTGGTACGTTGTCCTTCTCTTTGTCTTACTTTGGTTGCATATCGGCCCCGTGATTGAGGCGGTGGGAAGAGCCATTTATGTCTTTGATATCGGTATTCTGAGTACACTGTTTGCCTACCACGGGATCAACCCTCGCTCCTGGTTCTATGGCAAGGTGTTGTCTAATGGCAACCGCAAACATCCCCGGATTGCGCTGACATTTGATGACGGCCCGAACGAGCCATACACCTCTCATGTTCTCAGCACATTGGAGCAATATAAAATAAAAGCGACCTTCTTTGTCATCGGGCAAAACGCCCGGCGCTATCCTGATGTCTGCCGGCGGATAGTGACAGCAGGAAATGTGATTGGAAATCACTCCTACCATCACCACAAGTCCCTATGCCTGAGATGGGGCAAGGCAATCGCTCGTGACATTGAGCTGTCCCGTCAGGCAATATATGAGTGCACCGGATTTGAGCCAAAGCTTTTTCGCCCTCCCCACGGCTTCCGTACTCCCTGGCTGATGCGAACTGTTCGCCACCTCGGGTACACGGTAGTTACCTGGGACAATATGACCGGTGACTGGAAGGCAAATAAGTCTGCCGAGGAGATTGGACAGACTGTTGTTCAGCGGGTAAAACCAGGGGGTGTAATTGTCCTGCATGATGGCCGCGATAGCAGACCAAACTATGACCGCAGCCAGATGCTCCAAGCTCTGCCCTTCGTCATTGAGACCTTAAAGGAGAGGGGTTTCGATTTTGTCACCATACCTGAGCTTCTTGAGTTAGAAAGGGAGCCTTCAGTCTAGCAAGCCCGGTTTCAGCATACAATCGCATTCACGGATGTTTTGGGCCGTACCTGGTCAAAAGTGCCGCCCTGGAAAGCCAGACTTCTTTTAGCTCCCAGGGCTTTTCTCTGAGTCTAGACACTTTATCTCCCCGCAAATGATAGACTTGCATTAACCCGGCCATATAGAAGCGGCCCCCTTTCTTCCACAAGCTATCGGGTAGTTTATCAACTTGGAATCCCAGTCGTCTGGCGGCTACATCCAGGAGGGTGCTGCCGTGGAGTGCTGTAATATTACCAAACATCCCGCTGGTTATTTGCTGAGCTAAAAAGTGAAGGTCCCGTGCGAAGCAACCAAGGAATTCCCGGGGCGATTGTGAGGCTCGGAGATTCAGCTTGCGTCTTCTTTTAAACCAGGCGTTGTTCAAATGAAGCTCTATGATTGTGTCTCCAGTTCTCACTTTAGAGCCGTCATTTAGTACCCTGATGGGGCCCTTATAGCGACGAAGGTCGAAGCAAATGATGCCACTACCATCGGCTTTCAGAGGTTTGATATGATAGATTGATCTCAACAGCCTGTCCACCACGGGCCACAACAGTAGGACAAACAGAGGCGGCTCACCTTTTGGCATTAGTTGTCTCCGTAAGTGATATACCAGTAGGAGTCTGTGTAACAACATTTTACCATACGGAGCTCGGCATGTCCTGAGCGTGAAGTTACAGCCTATCGACACAATTTAATTGAGTTAAAATTGGGCATTGTCCCTATCTACATTTTGTGCGACAATAGCCTGAGTCGTCTATGATTGACTGGATAAACGGAGCACTTTCTACACTAGCTGCTTCCATAAACGTTAATAATCCACGGGGACTGGCAGCCATATTCTTGTTAACCGTATCAGCAGACATTGGTATTCCATTTCCGTTCGCACTCGACACCATCCTGTTTTTCACTACCTACAAAATGGGGGCCTTCTCATTGCCGGTGCTCCTTATCATTACAATGCTACTGGGTGGCAGCCTGCTGGGAACGAGCATTATTTACTGGGTGAGTCGGCTGCTGGGCACAAGATTCATAAACTGGCTCGGTAAACGTTCGAAATTCTTGCAGCGTAATCTTGAGCAATTTCAGAATAGGCTAGGTAGATGGACCATCCCGGTGATAGTTGCTGCCAGATTGACGCCGGGGTTTATGCAGGTATCATCGGTGGCTGCTGGCACAGTGCGCATCCATTACTACCAGGTGGTGCTGGCCATCGTACTTTCTTTCATTGTCTATGATGGAACATTGATTTTCCTGGGATCTTTGGCCAGGCTCGGGTTAAAGGATGTGGGACCTGAGTATACCGCCTGGATCGTCATTGGCTTCGTGGCTATAATGGCTGCGGTGTTTGTCACTATTCACCTGGTAAGGCGCAAGCGCAAGTTAAGTTAACATAATGACGCGTTGTTGAGCCGGGACAAGGTGCCGGACTCTTAATTTGGTTTCGGGTTTCGCAATCTTACAAGCCGGCTTCTTTTCTCAGGATTTCAGCCTTGTCCGTGCTCTCCCAGGGAAGGTCGAGGTCTTCTCTGCCAAAATGTCCATAAGTGGCAATTTGCCGGTAAACAGGGCGTCGCAAACCTAACGTCTTTACGGTACCCAGGACAAAAGTCGCCCTCTATCAGAAGGTGCTCTTTTTAACTTTTCTCAAGATTAACCATGGAATGGCTAGCACAATGCCTATGGGGATGAGCAATCGGGCTGCGACGATAACCCTCTCTTTCGCTGCCACCGCTGCTAAATCCCTTATCTCCGTTTCGACTTCCACCGCACTAGAGGATGGATTGGCAATTATGACCATGATGTCAAGGGCATCCGCCGGAAACAACTCGTGGGAAAACGAGCTGCCCGGAGGCGGGTCCCACAAGATAATCTCAGGGTGTGCTTGCAGACCCTTGTCTAAAACGGCTACGTTCCATAGCATACTCAAGGTTTGAGGATCGTCTAAATTAGGAGGTGTCTCTTCAGGATACGCCTCGTGGAAAAAAATCATCGGTACCACGGTGTAGACGTAAATAAACATGTCTAAATAAGGATCTGAATCAGGATATGTCTCCTTAAGCAATGTTCTCCAGTTATCGAGTTCAACTGGGCTTACTCCCAGGAGATAAACATGGACGTTATCGGTAGACTCCACCGAGATTTGCAATCCAGTTTGAGGCGAGTATAACTCCCTAATCATATATTGTTCAGGCTCAATAGGCTGACTCCACGCAGATTGGAATCCAGCACCTGAGGGAATGAGAGAGAAGACGAGGAGAGCCAGGCCGACCATCAAAATTACGGTGCCTATTCTTCCGAGAAGAGTTACCCACTTCATATTTCCAACCTCCTGTCGAAGTAGACGTATCCAACGACGAAAAGCGCAGCCACGATCAGGTATCCAGCCCCCAGGTAAAGGAGGACCTCGGAAAAGCTTGGAACCCAAGTTTCAGAGGCAAAACCTGCTGCGCCCATATGGTAATAATATGTCTGGAGAGCTGAGTTAGGGTTGATTACAGCCCAAATTTTTAGTAGCACATCGGAGCCTGTTCCGTAAGCGGTGAAGGTCACCAATCCAGATACTACCAACCCCGCAAGGAAAAGAACGACTCCGATGATGAGGGCTAGTCCCCCTCGTTTCAGCCGTAAAGTCAAAAGCAGCACGAGACCAGCCAGCAAAAGTGCTGGGCTACAGAGCTGAGCAGCATAGGTCAAGAAAACTGTGCTGGGATAGGTGAGAATGACATCAGGGGCTAACAGAAAGAGACCAAAAATCTGGATTCCCAAGAATAAGAGCAACGCTATGCCTAAACCTGAGAGAAGTTTTGCCGTGAGAATGTATCGCCTCTTCAAAGGATATGAGAACAGGGTTTGCATCACACCTTTCTCCAAATCGCCACCCAGACCGTAGGCCACGTTCTTTAGAATTAAGACCACAAAGATGAACAAAAGCGGAAATCCACATAAAGTGCTAACCAAGTTATACGCGAGGGCTTCTCCAGTCTGGCCGTATAACGCAAAATTCGCGAAGACAAATGTCCCCAGTGCGAAAAGGAAAGCAAAAATCTCCAGGATCGGGAACCTGTAATCTTCATCGAGGGCATAAGTGAAGATTTCTAAGAATGGTCGGCCTTTTCCCATCTACGATCTTCTCCTTGTCCAGACTTAACGGCGAGTCTAAAGAGTTCTTCAAGGGAAGCAGTTCCGGTCTCTATTCCCACAATTTTGGCCTTCGCTTCCTTGGCAAGTTTGGGAACGTCTTCGTAAAGCCTTTCATCTTCGCCGGCAAGCACGCCTACAGAAACTCCTCTGCTGTCTACTTCCACCCGGTTAACATATTCCAGTTTTCTTATCAACTCGCCAAGCGCCTCAGGATTGTCAGTAGATATCCTCGTAGTTCTGGCTCCAAGCTTCTCCGAAAGTTCCGTCAAGCTTCCCACAGCCCAGACCTTACCCTTATTAATTATCGCCACGGATTCACAGACTCTGCTCAACTCAGGAAGTATGTGCGAGGAGATTAGAAAAGTTACATTTTCGTCGCGGTGAAGCTTCAGGATTAAATCTAACAACTCTCTCCTGGCCTCAGGGTCAAGGTTTGATGTAGGTTCATCCGCGATGATGAGACGTGGCTCTTTGATCAGGGCATGGGCTACGGCGAACTTCTGGAGCATCCCGGCCGACAACGCTTTTATGGTTCTGTCATGGGCATCCTCAAGTCTCGTCAAAGCTAAAACTTCACGGGCTCGGGACTCAGGTTTGCCAAAGATCCTACACACCCTCTTCAGGTAGTCGAATACCTTATGATGGGATGGAAAGAAGGCTCTTTCATAGATTACTCCTATCTTCGGTTTGATATCCGGGTTGTCCCATGGTTCCTCGTCAAAAACCCTCACAAACCCCCTACTCGGCTTAAGCAAGCCTAAGATTATCTTTATTGTGGTGGTTTTTCCAGCGCCATTGGGACCTATAAGCCCCATAATGCTGCCCTCCTCCACCCTCAGAGAGAGCCCATCCACAGCAACCACCCTGCCATAACTTTTGGCTAAATCATCCACCTGTATCAAACTCATGCGACTCACCTCGCCAAACACAAAAACACAAAGTCCGCCTACGAGTAGTTAAGATAGAGGCACGCTATAACAGCTTTGTTCACACTGGTTCACTTCTTAATTATTCAGGTACTCACTAAGGTTCTAAGTTAACTTTTTAATTATAGCACAATATGCTGAAATATACGTGATCCCAGCAATGCACAAATTGACGAACTGTTCAGGCAAGACTTAGTGCTAAGAGGACTCTTAATTTAGTTTCGGGTTTGGCACTCTTACAAGCCTGCTTCTTTTTTTAGAAGTTCGGCCTTATCCGTTCTCTCCCAGGGAAGGTCAAGCTCTTCCCTGCCAAAATGCCCGTAAGTAGCAGTTTGGCGGTAAATGGGGCGGCGCAGGTCCAAAGTCTTTATGATAGCCTCAGGGCGGAAGTCGAAATGCTTGTTTATGAGATTTAATATGATTTCATCAGGGACTTTTCCCGTGCTGAATGTCTCGATGGATAATGACAGGGGATGAGCTTTCCCGATAGCATAGGCAACCTGAAGCTCGAGGTAATCAGCAAGTCCGGCAGCTACTATATTCTTGGCGACGTATCTGGCCATATAAGAGGCGGAGCGGTCTACCTTAGTAGGGTCTTTGCCTGAAAAACAGCCTCCACCATGCCCGCAGGCACTGCCATAAGCATCAGCAATGATTTTGCGCCCGGTAAAACCGGTGTCACTCACCGGTCCACCAATGACAAACTGACCGGCGCTGTTAATGTAGTATTTAGTCTCGTTATCCAGCAAATTGGCAGGAATGACCTTTTTAATCACCTGTTCTATAAGGTCGTGCTCGATGATTTTACGTTCCACCCCCGGGTCGTGATGAGCACCGAGAACAACACACACCACCCTCTTGGGTATGCCATGACTATATTCTATAGTTACCTGAGATTTACCATCAGGCCTGAGATAAGGCACGACCCCCTCTTTTCTTACCTGAGCCAGGCTCCGGCATAGCTTGTGTGCTAGTGTAATAGGCAAAGGCATGAACTCAGGAGTTTCTCTACAGGCAAAGCCAACCATCATTCCCTGGTCACCAGCACCAGTTTTGTCTAAAACCCCGTCAGTTGCCTCTCCTATTCTTGTTTCTAAAGATTGACCAACCCCGGCGGCAATGTCGCTAGATTGTTCCTTTATAGATACGAGGACTCCACATGTCCGATAATCAAAGCCATATTCGGGTTTGGTATAGCCTGCCTCTTTGATTACCTGGCGCACAATTTCAGGGATTTCCACATAGCACTTACAGGTAATCTCACCGAGAACTATCACCATGCCCATGGCCACAGAGACTTCGCAGGCTACTCGGGCGAAGGGGTCCTGTTTCAGCATGGCATCAAGGACAGCATCTGAAATCTGGTCGCACAGCTTATCAGGGTGCCCCTCGGTGACGCACTCCGCAGTGGCTAAATAGGAATCCAACTGATTAAAGCTATTCGGCATTTTTACTCCTTTTTATGTTCCTGATTCCCAACTTTCCAGGTAATTTCTTTGCTCCTCGGTCAAGGAATCAATGGTGATATTCATGGAGGCGAGTTTCAGTTTACCTACCTCCTGGTCAATTTCCTCAGGCACAGGATAGACCGCGGGCTCAAGCTTTCCCTTCGTCTTGGTGAGATACTCCAGACATAGAGCCTGGTTGGCAAAGCTCATGTCCATAACGCTGGCCGGGTGTCCCTCGGCGGCAGCTAGATTGATTAGCCTGCCCTCGCCCAACAGGTAGATACGCCGTCCATCGCCTAAACTGTATTCATCAACGAAAGAACGTATTCGTTTCTTCGATTTGGCCAGGCTTTCCAAAGCCGGGATGTTTATTTCTACATTGAAGTGGCCGCTATTAGCCAGAATAGCTCCGTCTTTCATCTCTAAAATGTGTGCCTTATCAATGACGTTCATATCGCCTGTGGCGGTGATGAAGACCTCTCCTATCTCGCAAGCCTCGATCAAAGGCATGACCTGATAGCCATCCATGGCAGCCTCCAGGGCAGGGATTGGCTGGACCTCGGTGATGATGACCTGTGCCCCGAGCCCTTGAGCCCGCCTGGCTATCCCCTTGCCACACCAACCATAGCCACAAACAACCACCTTCCTTCCTGCCCAGAGTATATTGGTAGCCCTGGTGATGCCGTCTATTGTGCTTTGCCCCGTTCCATACCTGTTGTCAAAGAAATGTTTGGTTTGAGCATCGTTTACAGCAATAATGGGGTAAATCAATTTACCCGCCCTTGCCATGTTCCTCAGCCTGATGACCCCCGTGGTCGTTTCTTCAGTGCCGCCAATGATGTCGACAGCCAACTCGGTGTAGTCCTTATGCAGGGTGGAAACCAAATCAGCGCCATCATCCATTGTAATCTGCGGTTTATGTTCCAGGGCGGTGATGATATGTCGGTAGTAAGTCTCGTTATCTTCTCCCCTTATAGCGTTGACGGGAATCCCATAGTCAACCAGGGCAGCAGCGACGTCGTCCTGGGTAGATAAAGGATTGGAGGCGCATAGAACCACCCCGGCACCTCCTTCTTTGAGAGCCAGAGCTAAATTGGCCGTTTCTGTAGTGACATGAAGGCAAGCAGAAATACGTACTCCCGCCAGGGGCTTTTCTTTGCCGAATCTCTCCTTTATCAGCTTGACTACTGGCATTTCCTTACCAGCCCAGTCAATGCGAAGCTTGCCCTCTTGGGCCAGGGAGGGGTCTTTAATGTCATAATTCTTCATTAGCTAGTAGTTTCCCAGCAAATTGCTCTCTTCCAAAACCATTTTACTTATTGGTTCCAAGAAACTTCATGTCCTGCCACTGAACTGCTCAGCAACCCAATCAGGTATATCCAGTGTGCCCATAAGGAGTGGTTTTTGATGACAATCGCTGCCGCCGGTCATGAGCATGTTGTGCTTTCTGGCAAACTCAATATAGTGTGCGGTAGTTTTCTGGTCATGTCTCGAATGCCAGCACTCAACACCATCAATGTATTGTAGCATATATTTCTCTATAACCTCCGTTTGTTCCTCCAAATCACGCGTTATTTTTACCAGGGATGTTCCGTGGGGGTCATTAGGGTGTGCATGTACCAGTACACCATCGGCGTTCCTGATTAGTTTTGATGCTTCAGCCAGGGAAAGGGGGTATTTGGGGACATCGCATTTGACCAGATATTTATCGAAGGCCTCTTGTTTATCCTTTACAATTCCCTTTCCCATCAGGTAGTTCGCGATATGGGGTCGCCCGAACACGCCGTCTACACTATCCTCTATTTTCCTCAGGTCTTCCTCGGTAAATCTTTCCATACCCTCTTTATCGAACTCAACATTCAGGTTTTGCAAAATCTGACGCGCCCTTCTTGCCCTATGTTCTTTTATCAATCGAAGCTTGCTCTTTAGTTCTTGATTGCCGATGTCATACCCGTATCCCAGGAAATCCAGGGAGACATCTTTATTGTCCTCAGGATAATTAAAGGTCACGTTTAATTCTACCCCTGTGATGTAAGACATGCCATGCTTTCTCGCCAGGACGATAGCTCTTTCCTGGCAGTCTATAGAATCGTGGTCAGTTATCGAGATTAAATCAATGTTTCTATTTTTGGCTTCCTGGAAAACCTCTTCAATAGGGAGATTGCCATCCGAGCCGGTCCTGGTATGGATGTGCAAATCTATCTTCATTCCTATCTCTTTTCCATGCCAATGATATACCAATCTTCGGGCGGGTCATATTGAGTATCAACTGTCAGGTGCATGATATTGAGTTTGGGATACAATCGCTTCAGGTCATCAACGTCCACCTTTTCGAACTTCTTTTTATTGTTGAGGTAGGCCTGCTGGGTGAGGGCATTCGATTCGTAGTCCTCTTGGGTACGTCTTAGTATCCGGGCGATGGATACTTCCTGCGGACAATGGGTTTGCAGTATGACGAATGTTTTGTTATGCCTGGCTGCTATCTCGGCAGCCCACCTTCTCAACGATTGGGTAACGAAGGTGGCATCGAGTATTACACTATCGCCCTTCTCCAGGGCCTCGTCTGCCCGTCGGAACGTCTCATCATAGACCATTGTCCGTTTGCTCATATCCGAGGCGACCTTCTCATCAAATATATCCTCATCTTTCAGCACTTCCAGTCTAATCAGGTCGGACCGAAGGATAGGATAGCCCTTAATCCTGGAAATCTCCTCGCTGGTCTCAGTTTTCCAGGTGCCCGGCAAGCCGCAGGTAATAAGCAAAACACCGGCTCCCAGCTGGCTTGCTACGAATTTGGCAAACGGTGCTTTCATAACCATAACTCCTATATGTTTCTAGTCTTTGCGAAGTGTGAAGCACTTAGATAGATGAAGGCAGCCATGAAGCCCGACGTATCGAGCGTATCTGATGTCCTGCCAAGCGGGATTTGAGCGGAGCTAAATGCGCTTTGTTAGGCGACGTTCTGTTCATTCTTCACATTTCCAACCATTTTTTACAGATTTTCTTAATATCCTCAAATGAACCATAATCTTCCTTATAATCTAATGAGGGGGTAGGGTTCTCTAAACCATATTGTTCAATGTCTGCCTTATCCTTTACCCTCAACGAATGTATATTTAAAACCTCCAATAGCTTCTCTAAATCCTCTTTTTTAGTTTTAGCAAATCTGAATTCAATCTTACTTTTTTGCCAGGTTGAAACCATTATTTTTTTCTTTCCATTTATTAGATGGAAACCTGAGCCTGATAAGGTGGTTGGTTCAATATTTAGTTCCTTAACAAGAGTTCTTAGATAATCACCTAATGGGAGGTCTAATCTTTTATAGTGGTCCTCGATATCTCCTTCCCACTTCTGATAAGTTCTTCTTTTTCTATCAATTTCTTCCTCTGCTATTTTAATTTTGACTATATTTTCAGAAATGTCTGGTGTAGGCAATATCTTCTTTGGATATACAAACAACTCGCCATTGCGGTTATACAACTCTAATTTAACGCATTCAATCTTTATACCCTTTAAGATAAGCCAAGTAACAGCAGATAACAGATCCTTTGAGAATTCGCCAGCAACTAAAATTATCCTCTGATTCTTGTTAAAATCTTCAGGAATGTTTATGGAAGCACAACGGCTTTTTAAATTATCCTCCGCTTTTTCTAAGAAGTTTGAAGTCTCGGATATATCTAGTTCCGTTTTGTTTTTCTCAAGATATTCAGCATAAATTTTACATGCTTCATCGAATGTTGTATGCATAAAATACGATGCATAAGTAATCGCTTGAAATTCTACCATCTTTTCAGCAAGGTCTCGCTTTAATTCTGCAATTACTATATTGCCAATTTTATCTACCCCCAATAAATCCAATCTTTTCATTGTTAAACTTGTTTTCTGTTCACCGATGATTGTTATATCCTCTTCGTCGCCTTCTGACAGAATACTCGGATTTTTTCTTATCCACGTTTCTATATTTTGTGGTTCCGTCAATTTCTCAGTTGAAAAAGTTGTTTCTTCTAGTTCAACTATTTCATTCCTATTCTTATCGTACTTAAACAACATTTTATTTTTCTCCAAGAATGTCGCCTAACAGTCATATAGACGAACTCTGGGGTCGCCTAATCCAGTTTATTTTAACTTATTCTGTGTGTATTATATATACAATTCGGCAAGCTTGAAATAGCTCTTAGAAACAGTGCTGTTTTTATTGCATTACAATCATTTGAGTCCGAGTTGCCTCTTGATCAGCTCGCAAAGGCTCTCCTTAATTTCAAGATGACGAGGTATTGGAGCCTTTTTCCCGTTTTTGGGATTAATGTATATGTCATGCCTTTTGCCATGCCGCTTCAGGTAGCATCCTTCGTCGACTAGTTCTCTGATGAGATCACGCCGTTTCACACCTCTATTCCTATTTCTTTCGTTTCGGCGATAATCCGAGGTGGAAGTTCCTCCTCAGTCATTAAGCGATAGGCATCCCGGATATTCTCTTCTAATTCTTCCAGAGATTTGCCCTGGCTAAATACGCCGGGAACTTCCTTCAGCCTCCCGACATACCACCCCTCATCCATCCAATATTCCAGTGTAAAATGCCTTAACATACTTTCCTCCATGTTAGCAGTTCTGCTCGGCAATTTGGCGCTCTTTAATTATCCGCCAATGTATACGACTTTGCAAGCTCGAAATACTTCCTGGCAACAGCTATAATGTCATAATCCGGGCCTGTTCTTGACCTCATAGTTATATCAGCATTCAACAAGATACCCTGAATCTTGTCAATCTGGCGGGCATTTCTGGGTGCTCAATCTCGATATGCTCTCGCCGCTCAGTTCCTTCTCCAAATATCCCCAAATCACACCCCTTAATTTGACCGTCTCCCCTAGCCGATGCTAAACTATTTTCGGGCAGCGTAGCTCAGGGGTAGAGCAGAGGACTCATAAGCCTTTGGTCGCTGGTTCAAATCCAGCCGCTGCCACCAATAGACATAACTCCTCTCTAATTGACCCGCTACCTAAAATTGACGGAATGAGTTATGTTGCTTATAGGTTATAGTCAGTTGTATCGGCTATTGTGCCGTAGACGCTTGCATCTACCCAATAACAATATAAAGTGTATCCGGGTACTCTAAGCCTTCTCTTGGGGATTTTGGAACTATTTAAACCTACTACTTCAACAAGGCAATTTATGGTATCCCTTTTCAAAACAAATTCCATAGCCGGTATTAAATCTGTATCAAAGGATACTATTACCCCTACATCATGTAAACAATCAACGGCGAAGGAAACAAAATCAATTGCTAGTGTCACATCTATCCCCTTTTCTTGTGCTTTTAGGTTGGGCCATTCCTTGGGGTATCTGAGTTGCCGTGTAATTATGTTTGCACCACTCCTGCCCCATGCAGCACATTGTTTCATGTGGGCAGCATGTGTCCTAGCATCCTTTGTAGCATCAGGTCGCCCTGAGTATACCCGCACCTCATTCAATACACGGGTTACACCAGGAGGTGGTTGAGAGCAAATGAAGTTGGCCAACTTCATCGGGTCGACTTGCCCACACACATGATCGTCAGTATCTGAGAAGAAGGCACGTCTAATAGCATTGTAAAGGCTTTGGGCATCAATAAACAAAGTTACCTTTTCAGTAGTCATTAAATAGCCTAAAAACAAACCTCGCCAATTCCCTGCAACTGCAGGGAATGGCGAGGAAGATTACAACTATACTAACACTAGGTATTGCCTTTGTCAACCCCTATTTTAGTCTCAATTCGCACCTAATCTCATCCGCCCTATATTTTCTCAAACCACGCACGGGCGAGCCCATTAGTTATTATCTCTTATGTTATTTCTCACTTCAAAATGATACGCTACCAGAAATTCAGTCCACTTGACAACCTGGGGAGATGAAACGTAGTATGCTGGAAAACAATAATTGGAGGTGTTGATATGATTGCGATTGCGATTATTGTTATTGGTGTTGTATTGGTAGCTGTAGCATTGTTGGTTTGGAGGAGGCAAAAAGGGGAGAAGCTAGAAGGAATAAGCAAGGAACAGAAGAAAGCATTCTTTGAACAATGGATCATAGGGATTGTTTTAGCATTAGTAGCTGCTATTTTTATGTTTGATGGCGATATCCTGGGAGAAAATACCGTAGGTATTTCCACAGTCCTAGGGATTATTGGAATTTGCCTGATAGCAACTTCCAATGTCCGCCTGCTACCTCCCAGGCGTAAATAAAGCAGATTAGCGAACCAGACAAAAATCACCCCGTAGAACAGCGCCTAAACAACTATTTAATAGACCGTCGCTTATTTCAGCTTCAGAACAATATAAAGCCTTTAATAGATACTTTTTGAATTTTTACTGTCTTTTTATAGGTGGTCAAAAAGTATATGAAGCTTGCATTTATAACGATATGCTTACGAAAGATGCCTAAAGTGTACGCTGGCTCCAGTTCAAATAGTGTTCATGTATATCTCTTGACAGATTAAGCGGAGGTAGTAAAATAGACCACGAAAATATAACTAAATAATCTAGCAAGGAGGAATACTATGAAAGCACGATTCTTAACCACACGTTGGAACAATGTATTTTCAATAGTGCTTGGATTAGTGGCAGTGTTCTTCGTCATTGCTGTTCTAACCGGCATGAAAGTCCCGTTTGCTGGAGGCGGCCAAACGAGCTTTATTGTCCTGGTCGTTATCGGGGGTATTGGCTGCGCAGTTAATGAAGTGCAGAGCACCCTTCGGTTCAGGCCGACTAACTGGAGATGGAAAAGGCATGCTCACCCTATTACAATCGCCGGGCAGATACTTGGTATTTTTGCTCTAATCCTCATTATCCGTACTTTCAGCGGCCTGAACACTGGGGCCATCACGGGATACACGACGGCTTTCCTGGTGCTTGCGGTCGTCATCTTTATTCTGTTTGTGCTTAATCTTGGACGGAATGCCGTGCTAAAATCATAGTCTTACTGTGATTCTTGACCTATTAAACGAGCATCCGAAATGTACAATGAACTTGCCTGGACATGATAGTGTTCGCTGGCTCCGATAATTGAATTAATCAAAGTCAATAACCTTTACCTAATTTTTACCTTTTTTCAGTCCCCAGAATCTCGCCATCACTCCAGCGACTAACCAACAAGCAAACATGATTATCACACCTGTAGTAGTAGGGTAGACATCTCCAATCGCTCCTAGAAGTAGAAAGATAAGACCAAGCCCGCCTATTAAGCCTACGATAGCGCGTTTTGCGTTTGTTGACATACTATACCTCCAGATTCAATCTACTGGCTTTTTCTTTAACCTCATTCCAAACAGAAAACGGAGTACATTTATGCGTCTTACCAATACATCATAGATAGCCATTTGACCCGACTCGGTCACACCAGTGAAGCTTTTTATTTCTTACTAAGTGTAGACGCACCGGATGTATTGATAGTGCCCATTATAGGCTCGCCTATGTACCATAGTTTTGATGCACCGCTAAGGTCAGCATCTAGTCTACCACTCAGGTTTACAGTGCCCGAGCTGGCACCACTAAAATCGACGTCGGCATTATTAACGGTAAAATCGTCAAGATTGAAACGGCTAGCGCCACTTACACCAGCGACCATGTCGTTAGCAGACCCTTCCAACTGAATAGTGCTTGCTCCGCTTATGCGAAACTCGACATTGCCTGCTGTGATATCACCATTAACTCTACTGGCTCCAGATACCGTGATATCCAAATCCTCAGTGGAACTGAAGTCATAAACATCACCGTGCGATGCTCCAGAGACAGTCAGGCCGCGAAGCTGAGGCATAGTCACCGAAGCCCTTAAAGTTTTAGGCCCAAACCATGTGACTGTCCCAAGCTTTATCTTTAAAGTTTGACCGTCTTGGGAAACCTGGACATAGTCCATTACATTATCGTCCGCGGTAACACTTATGTTGTATGAATTAGATTGTTTGATTTCAAATTCAAAAGCGCTGCTTATCTCAACTTCAGTGAAATTAGTAAAAGCATACTCTTCAGTCTCGAGATTTCCAGACCCAATCAGACCTCCTTATCTTTGACCTGCCTTCACTTAATTATACCACCCGTAGGAAGTCGTAGAATGCAAGAATAGGCTCTCTAACCATATAGGCGGTCAATTTGACAAAACTGATTAGTTAAATACTCTCCTCGTAGCTGGCAGTTCCCCTGACTACATTAACAATTAGCTTTATCGCCCTAACCAATAATGCGATTCCTGTCACAACTGAAATAAAAATCAAGAATACCCTGACGCCCAAATAAGTGGCATCAACTGCAGTGGTGCTAGGTATTACACTGAAGTCGAAAGGAAAGACAGTCAGAAGAGTTAAAACCGTCCAGAGTGAAAATGCATTTATAACGATATGAATCATTTCACGCAGTATATACCTATCCAGAATAATCAAAATAATGTGACCGATAATAGTTATAACAAGAGTTGCTGTAAGAATCGGTAGCCATAGATTGATGTCTTCTGTAAAGAACGGATACCTTATCCACGTAGTAATGCCGTCTACTGTCTCCGAATGATAATAGGCTACGTATTGATTAAAAAAGTTGAAGAATATTAATAAAGCGATACTCCAGGCAATGGCAAAAGCGGAAGCTGTTATTCTTCCACTTCTACCTTTAAAATGAGCGTCTATTTTATCTCCGATTCGTTTACCTGAATCTGCAGTGGGGGGTGGTGTAGGTGCTGCTGCCTCTGATTCCGCTGTTGGTTCTGAGGGCGGAGGTTCGGAATATTCCCCTGTTACCCCTGATGAAGCGACTATCTTCTCAGCAACATCACCAGCCCATGGTAGTTTATACCACTCGCCACTAGAAGCCTTGGCTATCATTATTATCCAGACAATGAACCCGATAATTCCTATGATTGAAGAAAAAGCAACACCGACCACCGGTATCAGACCAAGTATAATCCCGGCAACTGTGATGATGCCAAACACAACAATTGACTGCGCCGCGTGGAAACGAACAAATTTGTTTCTCTGTTCCAGAACGAAAAAGATGATGCCGGTTATCCATCCGGCATCATAGCACAGTAGTCCAGCAATATTTGGCGATAGCCCTGTACTTGTACCTGCCCCCGCCCCCGCTGTTAGCTTCTCTCGCTCTATCTTTTCCCGTGCCTCAATCCGCGCCTTCTCTTCTTCATAGATTCTCTTTTTCTCTTCCGGTGATAATTCCATACCCACCCCCTTAATACTGGCGCCGCAGGCGCAGAATAGCCATCCACGCTTTTTTTGTCAATACCACCGTTTAATCAGATATTTCCTATATTAAGAATTGGTTCAAACCCATCCGCTGTCATATCCGGCAATTGCGACAGGATGGGTCGCCCTGTGCTCACTGCCTGTCGGCCAACTTAGCGTGTACTTCTGCAATCAGATCTTGAACCGCGATACGTAATACTGTCTGGCCTTGCTGTAACGTGTCAACTAGAACATTGTAGTCCTCGTAGAAATAGACCGTCTTCCCATCCGTGAGCACTACAAAGGATGATAACGCCTTTGACTGACCTCGTATGAATTGGAAGCTCGACCGTATCCGCTGTAGAGGCAGCGAACTATTCAACAATTTCACCAGGATCTTTAACTCGAAGATGTCTTCTACAGAATAGAGACGGCGTGAACCCCTCCCGGATGCTGGTCTCACACTCGGGCTCACCAAGCCTGTCTTATCCCAATACGCAAGCTGGCTTTGAGTAGCGCCGACCACGCGTGATACCTCTGAAATACGGAATGATACAGTTTTTTTTCTACGCGCCATTGCGCACTCCACCCAACATTATGAATAATATCATTATACCACTTGCAGTTTAGACACTGGTGCAAATCCAGCCGCTGCCTCCTCTTGTATGAGGAAAAACCGACGTATGTTTTAGCTGCAAAATGCTCGTGCCGTGTCAACCATGCCCCAAAACCCCTGCTTTTAGGTCCGAAAAGCTCTTTTTAATGTTGAGAAAGCCTTATCAACATCCTCATCACGAAAGATGACGGTCAGCTCAGTATATGTTGATACCACCTCAACTACATTTATTCCCTCCCACGCTAATAATGCCAGAATTGTGTAATACACTCCAGGCGTGTCTACCGTCTCTTTGGGAAGTTTAATGGTGATCGAGGAAAGATTGCGAAAGTTCGAGATGCGTTTCTCATCTCCGAATATTTCTTCAACGGTTTCTTCTACGTTCTTACTAACTATAATAGTCGTCTCCAAAACGCCTTGTGATACGGTACAGAAAGTATCTTGTTGATCTTTGATTCTTGTTAGAAGTTCGTTTTGCTTTGCCAAAAGAACATCCGTAGTGGGAAATGCAAATGTAAACTCGGTTAAATTTGATCGAACTGTAAGATCCCCAATTTGCTTCAGGAAATTGACTTTTCCCACATTATTTCTCCTGAGCTCAATCGCAAATCTTTTCAAAGCTACGATTATGGCTCCAACCTTTATTTCTTTTTTGACTATTGCTTCTACTTCAGGATGAATTTTTCTGGCAAATGCAGACAGGTTTATGATTCCCCGTGATAGGGCCTCCTGAATAAAGGGTGATACTTTGACGATCTCTTTTACAGCTTCTTGCACAGATATCATGTTAAATATTTTACATTATATACAATATTTGTCAAATTTCGACATAAATTTGACTTTTGGAATAGCAGCATTATAATCAGCTATCTTTGCAACAGAAAACGGTTAACGACAAAAAGGAGAAAAGATAACCCGCCACAGGATAGGTTGTAAATCCTGTGCGTCAGGCAACATGATTATGAAGAAACTCCTCTTAAGAGAGGTTTCTTCATGTTAGGAGGTGCATCATCATCATAATGAATAATTTGAAAGCTAGTTGTCCAATTTGCGGTGGAGCAATACTCCTACCCACCGACGTTGAGGTTTCAGAGATTATTACCTGTAGCGAATGTTATAACAGGGTTGTTATAGAAAAGATTGAGGAAGGAGATGTGATTCTAAGTGAAGCGCCGGAAATTGATGAGGACTGGGGACAATAGTAATGAGAATAGGATTACTGCATTCAACTATTCGAGAGGACGAAAAACTGCTAATAGACTCAGCCCGCAAACAGAATACTGAGATTGAGATCCTAGATGTGCGAGGGCAAGTATTTAATGTAGAAACATGGCAGAAGAAATACGATTGTTTATTGTTGCGTTGTATTTCTGCAACTGCGGGGATACATGCATCAATGTTTTTCGAGCATCTGGGGTTACCAGTTGTGAGTTCATTACAGGTCATAGCAATCTGCGAAAATAAATTCCTGACATCATTGAAGCTTAGAAAAAACAAGGTGCCTACTGTTCCATTTGTTCTAGCACTTTCTGAACACGAAGCAATTGAAGCTGTAAATCAACTGGGCGGATATCCGGTTGTGCTGAAACCCGTATCTGGTTCATGGGGTAGATTGCTTGCCAAAATTAATGATCAAGATGCATTAGAAGCAGTTATAGAGCAGAAACATGTTTTGGGTTCACCTGCTCATAAAGCTATATATATCCAGAAATATATCAATACAAATGGGCGGGATATACGAGTAACAACCGTTGGTAATAGGGTTGTTTGTGCGATATACCGTGATGCGGGTCACTGGATTACCAATACCGCTCGTGGAGCCAGAGCCTCCGTATGTAAAGTTGATAAGACGCTCGAACAGATCAGTCTTTCAGCTTCGCAGGCAGTCGGGGGCGGAGTATTGGGAATAGATATGTTTGAAACAGATGATGGCTACATAGTAAATGAAGTAAATCACACGCCAGAGTTTAAAAACGTGCAGCGGACTACGGGAGTAAATGTTGCAAAAGCAATAATCGATTATTGTCATGAGGTAGCACATCATGATTAACATTAGCATAATCGGTGCATCAGGATATACTGGAGGAGAACTTCTAAGAATTCTCCTTGCCCATCCTGAAGTCAAAGTTCTTCAAGTTACCTCTAATAGATTTATTGGCGAACCTGTATCGTTGTATCAGCCCAATCTACGAGGAAGAACATCTCTAACTTTTTCGTCGGTAGAGGAGTTACAGCATTGCGACGTAATGTTTGTCGCATTGCCAAACGGCATATCTATGACCCTTATGGCCGACCTAGTTCATCGTGCGCATAAAATCATTGACCTGGGTGCGGATTTCCGATTACGCGACGAAAAAACTTGGTACAGGTGGTATGGTAAACCACATACGTCTCCCCACCTTATTGATAAATTCATATACGGTTTACCCGAGTTACATAGGACGAAAATAAAGAAAGCCAGATTTATTGCGGGACCGGGGTGTGAGGCTGCGGTAACGATTCTTTGTCTTTGGCCTCTTGTGAAGCACAACTTGATAGAAGAAAAACCAATCATAGTTGATGCCAAAATGAGTAGCTCTCAAGCAGGAAGTCGCGCTACTTTGTCTTCTCATCATCCTGAAAGAGCTGGTGTAGTAAGGTCATATATGCCCACCGGGCACAGGCACACAGCTGAGATCGAACAGGAGTTACAATTAAACGGTATCTCACCACAAGTTGCCATTTCGGCAACAGCTATTGAATTGGTTCGTGGGTTACTTGTCACGATTCACACATTTCTAAAGAATGGATTGAACGAGAGAGATATTTGGAATGCGTATAGAACAGAATACGGTGATGAACCATTCATTCGTATCATCAAACAAAAGGATGGGCTCTACCGATATCCAGAACCAAAAATCCTTCAAGGAACCAACTTTTGTGACATTGGCTTTGAGATAGATAAACATACAGGAAGATTGGTGATAATTGGAGCCATAGATAATTTAATGAAAGGTACTGCAGGCAATGCTATTCAATGCATGAATCTAATGTCGAATTTTCCCGAAACTCTTGGATTAGAATTCTCAGGACTGCATCCGATCTAACAATATGAGTGACAATTCTAGTTTCATGGCATTTTATAAAGGTATCATTGATTCCACCTTGCGGGAGGGTCAGCAATACCATCTTGCCAATTTTACACAGAGCAATCAACGAAAGATAGTGCAAATGCTTTCACAAGTTGGAGTTGATCGAATCGAAGTTGGAAATCCTGTGGTGAGAAAGGTGGCAAGTAACATAGGACGTCTAGTAAAGATAAAGAATAAGTCAAAACTACTATGTCATATCAGAAACAGAATGGATGATCTGAAAGCGGCTATCAAGAGCGGTGTGGACGGGATTAACATTATTTGTACAGTTGACAAACAACGGTTAGACGCGATGGGTTGTTCTCTAGAACAGTACCTAGAAAAACTACGGGGGCTCGTCCTTTTGGCAAAGGAACATGATCTGGAGGTCAGGGTAAGCTTTGATCTTGGAGGCACAGCTTCAACAAAAGAAGTGACCAGAGAAGTTATTAAAAACTACAGAGAAATCTATGATCATAGTTAAAGTAGGTGGAGGTAAAGACATTAACTGGGACTATATAGCCCGGGATACTGCTGCTCTGAAGGAATCGATAATAATCGTTCACGGAGCAAATGCAGCTTTCACAGAAATATCAGAGAAGTTTGGCAATGCTGAAAGAATGATTGTGTCGCCATCTGGTCATATAAGCAGATATACAGATTTGGAAACAATGAATTTATTGACTATGGTTTATAGTGGCCTTATGAATAAAAAAATAGTTGCCTGTCTCCAAAAATACGGAGTTAATGCAGTTGGACTAACAGGAGCCGATGGGAAACTATGGTTGGGAAAAAGGAAAAAAGCGATACTGGCAAAGGATGGGGCAAAAACCAAATTAATAACTGATTCTCTAACAGGAAAAGTAGAATCAGTCAATACCAGACTGATAAATGTTCTTCTTGAAGGCGGTTTCACTCCAGTGATAACTATACCGGCAATAACCGCCTCGGGAGAACTAATAAACGTTGATAATGATAGGGCTTTAGCTATTATGGCCCGCGACCTGCAGGTGAAAACCCTGGTGATTCTATTTGAAGCTCCAGGCCTTATGGAAAGACTGGATGATTCAACTTCCAAAATCTCACATATTAATAAAGGAGAAATCAAGAAATTCTTGGATATTTTCGAAGGAAGAATGAAGAAAAAATTACTAGGAGTTTCAGAAGCAACAAATGCTGGTGTTACAAACATTTATTTCGGGGACGGCAGAATAACAAATCCCATCTCTTCAGCTTTGAAAGGAAGGGGGACTACAATTAGTTAGAATGAACAAGACAAATGCTTCAGAAAACTACCTGATTGCCTTATATCCGAACAGAGGAATTACCTTTACTAAAGGCAATGGAGTCTATCTATACGATCAGAATGGAGAGACATATTTGGATTTGGGATCAAATTATGGAGTTAATATATTCGGATACAATCATCCGTCTATTACCAAAGCTCTTCAGCGACAACTGAATAACCTGGTTAATCTTCATTGTTCTTTTAACAGTCCTGTAAGAACACAAGCTGCGGAAAATTTATTAAAAGCCACAAACGGCAGATTATCGAGTATATTTTTCTCCAACTCCGGAGCGGAGGCAATAGAAGCAGCTTTGAAATTTGCCAGATTGGCAACAGGCAAATCACATTTTATTGCAATGAAAAATGCTTATCATGGCAAAACGCTGGGGGCTTTATCCGCAACAGCTGGAGATCGGTATAGGAATCCATTTTTACCTCTTCTCTGGAATTTTACTCATGTTAGTTTTGGCGATATTGAAGAACTAAAATGCAGCATCTCCAGTAATACCGCAGCAATTATGATTGAACCGGTTCAAGGAGAAGGAGGAATCCATGTTGCTCCACAGGAATTTTATTCACAACTTCAAGATATTTGTCTCAGGAGAAATATTTTACTAATTGTAGACGAAATCCAAACAGGAGTTGGCAGAACCGGAACGTTTCTGGCTGGTGAGCAATTTGGCCTCAAACCGGACATTCTATGTTTGGGTAAAGGGATAGCCGGTGGCATTCCAATCGGAGTAACCTTGGTTACAAAAGAAATATCAAGCAAAATTCCGGTGCATATTCATACATCAACATTCGGAGGAAACCCATTAGCCTGTGCAGGAATCCTAGCGGTTTTGAAAGAACTGGAAAATGGTAAGGTATTCGATGAAGTTAAGAGACTGGGCAAGTATTTTCTAGACCAGCTAAAATCGATTAATACTCCTAAAATAATCGAAGTTAGAGGATTGGGATTGATGATTGGAATGGAACTAGAAGAGAATGCAACACCAGTCCTTAGAGCTCTGCAGCAGGACAGAATTATTGCACTTCCTGCCGGTTCAAATATAGTTCGCTTTCTTCCTCCCCTTACGATTACGAAAAATGAACTTGATAAAGCAATTTCTGCCTTGAAAAGGATTTATTCCTGATTTATGTGCCGATTTTTATTAGTAAAGTCAAAGGATTCATTAAGACCCGAGGGCTTACTCAAGGAGTTTGCTGCAATGTGTCAACGAAGTCATGCGCCCGATGGCGACTGGCAAGGTGACGGGTGGGGTGTTGCTTGGCAAATTAATAAATCATGGAAGATACACAAATCATTGTCCCCAATTTGGGAAGACCGGGATAAATTTTCGACAATTCCCCAGACGAATCTTTTTGTAGTTCATGCAAGAAGCGTCGGATTCCCACGGCATAAAAATAACCTGGAGTTCAACCAGCCCTATTTGCACAATAATCTATGTTTTGTTTTCAACGGCATGATCCGCGGCGTTAAGCTACAAAGAGTTTTAGATGGGAAAATAGGGGCTCAAAAAGTGTTTTCATTTCTAATTGAAGAAATGAAAGAAAAAAATGCAAAGGAGTCTCTAAGGAAGCTTGCCCAAGCCATGTTGAATAATTCAAAGCAAGTTGAAGGAATGAATGTTGGATTAGTATCGGACGATAACTTTTATATTCTTTGCGAATATTCTATTCATCCATCCTATTTTACTCTGCAATACTATAAAGATGAAACTATAGCACTCGTGTGTTCTGAAAAAATCGGAACATATAACTGGGAAACCATGAACAAAGGCGAGGTTCTGGTCCTATAAAATCTCCAGCACTAACGAGTAAGGTCGCCCGCGCTATAATAGCAACAGTATCAAAAACATCAGGGGGAAGACTTCTTGCCCTTCTATCGGTATAGCCAGGCGTTCGGGTACTATCCCACAGGCAGAATACGGAATTAGAGTACACTCCCCTAATCAATCAGCCCAGTGCTCGCCCCAGAAAGTACGGCCAGATTATTAAGCCAAGCAAAATCTCCCACCAGACCAGACCGGCATAACCGACTGTAAATAGCCAGCCGATGAACCAAATAGGACCTATCAAAAGCGGGGAGCTGCGGCGGTGATACCAACGTTTGCTTTCCTCTGCCATATTTTCCTCCTTTTATAAGACAATCTACTCTTTATTTGACGCTTTCCTCTGCAATATCTTAAGGCAAAATGCAACACTTCCCGAAACAACTATAAAGCTGATTTCTGCTAGTCCCCTAGACAAAAGGTGTTTTTCACAGTCATAACTTCACAAAGAAGACATTTCAGGGTCATCTGTAGTTCCCCCTTTCCTCCAACGGAGCCACAGGGCCCAGGCCGTTACCAGCACGGCCAGCACGGCAACATAGATTTCCAGGCGAACGGTGTTAAAGAGCCCTGCCTGCAACAAAGCTTAGCATTGACGGCATTATACACGTATGCGAAATAAATGAATATACCCCTGGGCAGGGACGCGTAGGGCTCTATTGTCTGCTCTGATAAGGCTTTGGTCGCTGGCTCAACTCCAGCCGCTGCCATTTTTGCTTTTCACAGTTGGATCTTCTCTATCTACTTAAACAAGTTCCACAGTATCTTTGTATCGGGGGACTTTTGTGGTCCAGCCGGTTCTCTCGTTCAGGACCTTCGCAAAGCTATTGGCAGCTTTTTCTTCTCCGTGGGTGACAAATACGCAGCGTGGCGGGACACGAATGTCAGATAGCCAGGCTAGTAAGCCGTCACGGTCGGCGTGGGCAGAAAACCCATCGATTTTTTCAATGTACGTTTTCACCGGATGTATTTGCCCTAAGAGCCGGAATTTCTTAGCGCCATCCAGCAATATTCTGCCCGGCGTCCCTTCCGCTTGGTAGCCGACAAACAATATTGTGCTTTCTGCCCTTCTGATGTTGTTGACAATGTGGTGCTTCACACGGCCGCCGGTTACCATACCGCTGCCGGCTATGATGATACTACTTCCCTTTATGTTGTTAATGGCTTTAGACTCTTCCACACTCTGTACTATTTGGAGGTTTTCGAAACTAAAACAGGAGTTGCCCTGGCGCAGACGTTGCATCATCTCTTTGTCGAAGAGGTCGGCGTGACGTTTAAATACTTCGGTAATCCGTATTGCCATAGGACTGTCCAGAAAGACAGTTAAAGGTGGAATTTCTTTGCGTAAAAACAATTCGTTCAGGTGATACAGTATTTCCTGGGACCGCTCCAGAGCAAAACTGGGAATAATGATATTGCCCCCGGCGCTTACCGTCCTGTTGATACAATCGCGTAATTGTTTTTGGATATCGATGCTCTCGTGTTCTTCGTGAGTACGGTCGCCATAAGTTGACTCTATAACTATATATTCGGCCTGATCGAAAATAGTCGGGTCATTTATTATCGGGCGGTCAGGTTCGCCAATATCACCAGAGAAAAGTACTCTATGGTTCTTGCCATCCTGCTGGATATTTACACTTATGACCGCAGCCCCCAATACATGACCTGCTTCGTAATAACAGCCTTCGACATTGCTGTTAATTCCGATACAGCTCAGATATTCTACGGCGGAAAAATGCTGCTCAACTGCTTCGGCATCTTCTACAGTATAAAGAGGTATTTCAGGATAAGGACCACGGCGACCTTCCCTTTTATGGCGTTTTGCCTTATATGCAGCGTCTTCTTCCTGCAGCTTTGCGGCATCAAGAAGGATAATCTGGGCTATCTCAGCCGTCGCCTGGGTGCAGTATATTTTGCCCTCGTAACCTTCACGCACCAGTTTAGGTAAAAGTCCGCAATGGTCGAGATGGGCATGAGTCAAAAAAACAGCATCAATTGACTGAGGGTCAAACGGAAATGGCTGCCAGTTTCTCCCCTGGTGCTTCCGCTCCTGATACAGCCCGCAATCTATAAGCACACGGTTATCCTGGCTCTCTAAAAGATAGCAAGAACCGGTGACATTCCGCGCTGCCCCTAGAAATGACAGTTTACCTAGCACAGATGAAGCAACTCCTTAATAATTCACTTGACCCGTAGATTTCGCACTGCATACCACTAGCTATTATAGCTTATAGTTTCATTATAAGCCTGTGCAAATGCCGCCGCTGCCACTGTTTTTCTTCTTCAAAAAATCCTCTCCCTTGATAGGAGACTTTGTAGCGCGACCCTTTAGGGTCGTGCGGCAGGAGGCTAAAGTCACCCATAGGGAGAATCATAAGGTGTTTTGTGATTGACCATAGATTCTGGTTAGCAAGAGAGTGGCATCGCTGGATGAATCAGCCCTAGCTCGAATACTTTTTTATAGCCTCCTTAGCTCTGGCTATGATTTCCTCGGCGGACACTCGGTACGACGTTATGGCAAAAGAGCCTACCACTTTGCCCTGCTTTTTCTCTATTTTAGCCGTTATGTTCGCCAGAGCTTTCTCTGAATTGTCGCCACCCATGGTAAAGAATGGAATAACGCTCCGGCCTTCAAAATTTGTCTGGTATATAAACGAGTTAACAGCCGGCGTTGGTCTTGAGTTCCAGATTGGAGAGCCAATAAATATCCTTTCATATTGGTTTAAATCGACATCTATGGGATTTATCTTACTCCCCCTGTTTATTGTAGCTGCGAAGCCGCCAACCAAATAGACGAGGGGCCCCATTTTCCTGGGTTTTGTCTCCTTAATCTCCAGTAGCGGTGCATTCAGGGCTTCGGCGATTACTTGGGATACCAGCTTCGTTTTACCTGTTAAAGAATAATAAACTACCAGCGCTTTCATGCACTCGCCAGAGTATCTGTTTCTTAAATTATACCTCAATTAGACCTCGCCGGTATCGTCTCGCATCTGGAAGAGCAGAAGCTCTTAGTCGCCCGTTCAAATCCAGTCGCTGCCACTTCGTTTTAGTTCCACAAAGGCAAATATGCCAGATAAAGCTGGTGAAGCATTAGAAGCCCGGTGCTTACTTAGGAATATAAAACCGCCAGGCACAAAACCATCCCTCCGGATGCTCGTCGGGAGGGCAACTGATGCATTCGACTCTGATTCTAGGGTCTATCGCTTTGGCAAATGCCGGAAATTCTACGATTCCCGCCGACTTGCAAGGATAATCGGGCAACCTGTTGAGTTTTCTTGTTTCCTGAACCAGGCATCTCACCATGCGAAGAATGAGTTCATCCCCTGTCCTCTCGATGGTCTGCTCGTTGATATGTGCATAAAGCCGAAATTTCAAAGCTTGTTCCAACCCATCCAGCCCGCTTTGCTGGGGAAGCTGTAAAAACGATTTTATTATGCTTGCTTCAACGGGCGAATACCTGGCCCAGCAGGTATCGTTACACCTTTTGCTGGTATACATGTCATAATTGTCTTCAACAGTTCGGAACCATACTCCATCACATGTCAACCAGGTAAAGGAAAAAGCCTCTATCAGGCTAATCAATCTTTCCTTTTCCATGTTAGTCAGCCAGAGTGGCAAGTCGTTTTCAGTTTCAAAGCCAAGGGTCCTGGATAAGCGATTTACGGCTATAGGGAAAAGCCAGTCGAAAGCCTCCTTTTCAAGCCGGATAGCTTCTTCCAGACCCAACTGATGGCTGACCTCGCTGAACCAAATGCCATAGTGCAATATTGTCCGTCTTAATACACCAATGACACAACGAGCTAGTTCGACTTGACTAAGCTTCTCTAGAGAGTCGGTATTCATGTTTCTCACTCCTCGAATCGAATTTTGGAATATCGGATATTTCAGAAATCAGCTGCTCTTTCCTACAGCAGATAGATTATTACGTTGGACTATGGCATATTCTCACCATTCAGTCAAGATATCGCCCAAAAACTGGTTTTAGCCTTAATTTGTACCACCCGAAACTAGCGATTCAGCTATAATTAGACTCACCCAGTTAGTAAATAAAACTAAAGATGACTGTTTCCTTCTGTCATTCCTGCGAAAGCAGGAATCTGACCTGCTGCCTCTGATGCCCGATTCCTGAGCCTATCTGCACAGGCTTTCAATCGCTAATTTTGGGTACCATATCCCTACTGACCTTCTCCTTGTTTCTCGGTTATCGCCTCGCGTCTCGAAGCAAAAAAGGAGAGGTACAGTACCGCATAGCTCACAAATGGCGGTGATAGCTTGAGGTTTTATCGGGGGATTGAGTGGAAATAGCCAGGAAGGCAGCACAGGCTAGGTGGGATAAGTAAGTATATCCAGATAACTGTGATTATGGGTGAGGGGTAATCGCAAAAATCGTGATTCTACCCCTAGAAGGCCCATAAAACCAAAAGACTCTATATGCTGCTGGTGTTTTCTGTTCTGCATATGCCTCAAAAACCTTCTCTCCATTGGGGCCTTTCAAACTGAAATATGGGTGAGTTTGAAGGCTTTTGTGTCGGGGATTTTTAGCTAACAACCCTATGGTCTTCTTAACGGCCTTATAACGTTTCTTTTGGGATGCATTACTCTTAAGGTGGATATAGGTCGCCTTTGCCTCGTCAGTCCATTCTAACTCAAACAACACGGCTGACCCTAAAGAGTGTCTAAGTCAATTTTTGACACTTTGCCCTGTGCAGCATCGGCAAGTCCCCGTTGAGCCGACGCAAGGGCAACGGGGTTATTGAATAGCCATAGTTCTGAAGCAGGGATGGTTACTTGTGGGTCTAGCACAATTTGCCCAAAGCTATTCATATATATATGATACGTAACACCTTTCTCCATTGGGACTTTGGTCAGAATCACTCGCTTTTTGGCATCTGGCTTCACATTCTCTGCTACTATTGTTAAATCCACATCCTTTATTATAGTTGCCATTTTGTCCCCTTCTCATGGGTGGGATTGGTTAGCAAGTGGGATATTCCCACTTTTCCCCGCTTCCCACATTATAGCATAGCCATTGGATTTGTCAAGTCCTGGTTGTATCTAAACTCGTAACCACATCCCTACTGACTTTCTCCTTGTTCTCTAGTATCGTCTCGCATCTCGAAGAGAAAAAGCCCTTGGTCGCTGGTTCAAGTCCAGCCGCTGTCAGTTAGTTTTTGAGCCTGTTTTACGTATTTTATTAATACTCCTTGAAATTTACTTAACTTTTTTCATTCTCATCCTTTTCTTTCTGTTTAGCTATATAGTCTAAATAATATTGTGATAGTCCTTCTAACGTTGCCAATAGAGGTTTACTAGAACTTGGCTGTTCCTCCTGCGCTTTTTTGATTTCCTCTTGTAAGCTTGCTATGCGTGTAAGTGTAGCTTCTATGCTATTCGTTCTTTTAGCAGTGTTTAATGATATCATCAAGCTATTAGCGCCTAACCCAACTGCGAGAACACCCAGTGCATAAGCAATAAACACGGTTTCCCCACTGGTCCGACCAATAATTCCTAAAATTGACGCACCAATGATGAAAGCACATACACTAATCAATAGTCTCCACTTCATTTTTTCTCTCCTTTAAATTTTCTTTCCTTTGATAGTCCAAGCTGAGAAATAACTTCCAATTTATAGTTGTCTAGATTATAGCACCGTGTTTTGTTTTTCGACTATCGAATATTTACAGCTAAAATATGTCCCACATCCCTGTTGACCTTCTCCTGGTTCTCTAGTATCGTCTCGCGCAACTCCGAATACAATAAGGAGAGGTTCAATACCATTTGGCTCAGGAATGGTGGGCCACATTAATGATGACTAACCAATATTGCCAGGCGGTAGGGTGCTATGATGCGATGGAGAGCCATAAGAAATATAGCCCAATTGATAACCTACGGCAGTAGGCTATTAGCTTTGGGGATACGACTATTCTATAACCTCAATCTCCTCAGTCAATCAAAAGGCAAGTCTTCAAGCTCACTTGGTTCTTCTTGTTCTGGGGGTTTTTTCAAAACACTACTTGCTTCTTCTGGTAGATTCAAGACGCCGTCTTTGACCTGTGATGTCCATTCAGGGATTTCTACTGCTGAATTCTCTATCTGTGGTTTTATCTTGAGAAAAAGGTTCAATCCTTTGGGTGATCTTTCTTCAGGATGACTTTCACTGTAGACACCTTCAAACCCAGCTAATTGAAGAGCATGGTTAAAATCATATTCAAAACCAAGATAGTTTTCGTGTACAGCATTATCAGGGAAATCTCTAATTTCAGTCTCTCCCAATATATCAAGTAATTCATTATTTGCTTTCTTAGAATGCTCCAGGGCCTCTCCAACTGTGTGATGTTTGTCACCATCGAAAAGTACATAACAAGGGATTCCGAATTCAGAATATAGCCTATAAAATCTATCTAGCTCATTCTTGCCACCACATTTCACAATGGTTATCTTTTCTTTGACATAGTCAAATCCTATTTTCTCAAAGAAATAAGGTACTACTAAAGCCTCAGATTCACCCTCAACAAGTATGACCTTCTTGGCAAAAAATCCCTCTAGCGCTGAGAGACTATCTGCTGTTTGCTCATAAGCATTTTTGTAGTGCAATTTTAGAGTGGCGTCGTCAGAACATATTCCCTCCCGAATCCTCAAATCCTCAACGAAGCTGCGTATAGCTGCATTTCTCACGTAAGTTCCTTGTTGTGGACTTCTCCTTACAACAAAGACTTCATCGAAGTTCTCCATAGAAAGTAAATACGGGGAATGAGAGGTATAGAATATTTGAATTTCATTTTCCTCTGCAAGTTTTCGTAACAGCTTATAAAAATTCCTTTGGGCTTGAGGGTGCAAGAATAACTCTGGCTCGTCTATGAAGATGGGATTACAACCCCCTATCTTTATTTCTGAATATGCTCTCAAGATTGCTATCGTAATTGCAGCTTGTGCCCCTGTGCCCATTTGTGAAGCTTGAAATGTCAAATTAAGTTCAGGTTCATTCACTAAAACTTGGAGCATTCTATAAAAATTCCAAGGGTCATATAGGTTGAAGTTGATTTGAAAATCCTCCTCCCGCCTATTCAGTTGACTAGCACTCTCTTTTTGCAGAATGCCAACAAGTTTATCCATTATATTGTCCCCGGAATCATCGATCACAGAAAAGAGCAACTCATCCCTGATTTTGTCTAGTTCCCCTCTCAATTTCTCAGATTTTGGTTCTCCTTCTACTGTCTCTTCTAAGAATCTTTTATTTACGTCTAATAGAATTCTTCCCAATAAACTCCATCTATTAGATGGTAAATAGTCAACAATCTCTCTCTCCACTCCAACGTAGGCTGCACAGAATTTTTGTCTTGAGGCTTGTGAAGCACCATGACGAGCCCCGTTCTGCTTAATAGAAAAGTGATAGCTATCCTTTGATTCGTCTAGATCTAAGAGATAGCCATCTTCAAAATACAGTTGAATATGTATTTTATTGTTCTCATTACCCAAATAGTGGTCTTGTTTTGTTGTCGCATTGAAAGTCGGATAGTTTGGCCCTAATAACCAATTTATTGCATCAAATATGTTACTTTTTCCAGTGCCGTTTCCCCCAATAAAGACATTCAGTCTAGCGCTTGGGAAAATATCCAATTTTTTTATACTCTTATAGTTCTCGATGCAAATCCTTGTAATCTTCATTACCACTCTCCCTTCAGCCTATCTCCATAATTAGTATAGCTGCCACAGGAATGACCTATTGGTAAAAGTCTTTGACTCTCCTATATTTGATTAGCCTCTGACCTGTTTAATATGCTCCTTGCTCATAGCAAGAAAATAGTAGGGGAAAAACAGAAAGTAGTCGCTGATAACTAACTCGTATCGCTTAGCTGCTAAGAATAGATTCTTCAGTTCTAGCACAGCTTCTTCCTTAATGTTCTTGTCCAACATAAGCCCGCTTATCTGGTAGTCGATACTTGCTAAGTTTGTAAGGGTATTAGTTAATTCTTTACGTGCGGACAAAGAACTGAAGTAGCTCGAAAACATAGCTACCGTCACTAATTGGAAAAAAAAGACCAATATGAGCAACCACGACTCAGTGCTAAATGGCAGGAAAATGTTTCGTACCATCAATAGTGACCAGATGGGTAGTCCGAAAATCATAAAAGCTAGCAATAGCACTACAGTCATGGTTATGCCCCCGAATAGCAGCGTTCTCCCAATTGATAGACTGTTTTTATCGGACATAGAGAAAAACGTTTCTAAATTTTTGCCAAAGCCTATCTTCTCCGAGTAACCAATAATACTGGGCAGAGAGAGTGGAGACAGTAGATAGATTGAGATTGTGACTAGTGGCACTACTTTCGGCAATTCTTCCTCAAAGTGAATAATTCCTGCTAAGACTCCTATGAATACCAAAAAGGCACCAACATATATCATCGATAATCCCTTAACCATAGGTGCTGTATTTTCGAAAAGCCAAGCGAAGCCATAGTTTAGTTGTTTGTCACCTAATTTTTGCTTAGCTTCCTGGGCTTTCCTGATTTGCTTCTTTTGGAATGGTCTTAATATAGTTTTTAGACTGAATAGACCCCATAACGGCATCATCAGTAATGAAACAGGAATCCAATATAAAGCGATTTTCAGGAGAAAACTTATACCCAACGATATGGCAATTGCGAATAGCGATTTAGCTAGCAGGGAACTATCAACCGATTCCAGTTGCCGTTTGGTATGCTCTGAAGCCGATACTACAGCCTCCCTCAGTTCTTTTAATTCTGCTATTACGTCGTTAACCACAGTTTTAATCTCCCTGAATTAATTATATAACAATCGGGATAAACAGGTAGCACTTATTTGGGATTGACAGTACCACCTCTCTTAAGATATCCACAGCCGCTCTGCAAGTTTTGCCACCTTGCCTGCCTCCGTTGGCTACTCCTAATTTCTATACCGCACGCTGGTTCAAATCCAGCCGCTGCCAGCTTTTATATCAGAGGCCCGGAACCAAAAGGTTGGCATCTGGGGCAGAAGCAGGTGCCGCGGTTCTGCATCGGGACCCGTTCGATGGTGCTGCCGCAAACGGGGCAGGGCTCGCCTCCCTTATGAGCAACCTTAAAATCGAAATGGGCTGTGCCCAGCTCGCCCTCGGGGCGGACGTAGGTATCCACGCTGGCGCCCTTGCTTCCGATGGCTGCCCAAAAAACCCTACGAATACAGTGATGTATGATCTGAGGATAGCTTGAGGCTCTACCGAGACATAAACAACGGTTGGAGCGAGTCCATCGCCCAATCCAAAGGGCATACCCCCTTTCGATATTCAGATAAGTGTCGCTGACCTATTTCGATTTTGGAGGCCTGTTAGATTCAGTTTTGACAAGCTGTCCAAATTCCGGTGAGCACCTCAAAGGCGAGAGGCCTTTGGGCTAAGACTGATTAATTAGAGCTTAAAAGCACCAACTCCTTCATCGGTTGATACATATAGAATTCCATCAACTATTGAAAAATCGTTCACACCTGCTTCTCGAAAGGTCATCATCCATAGGACGTCACCCGTTTCCTGGTCAATAGCTTGAAATGCACCGCACTCTGTTCCTACGCCTCCGTAGACAGCACAAGCGCTCTTATAAATGACCCCTTGATGTTCATAAGTTAGTTCGGAGAGAGGTGGTCTATCTATCAGGAAAGTCAGACCGGGCTCACCCTCGTTAGTTATCTCTTCCTTCACACGTCCTTTCAATATGCAGCAGTTCACAAAATCAGACTCGGACCAGTCGTCGGGTAGGCAACTATCTGGCCCTAGACAATCAACGCCCTCAGAGAGGTAGGAGGACCAGCTAATCTGACCAGATACTCTGTCTAAAGCTGTTATATTAGATGCAAACCAATACCAGGGGTAATCAGGCTCGGACATCGGAACAATACGTACCGAATGCCAAGCGTATGCATAGTGGGAGTCAATTCCCACCAAGACGGATTCTGTTTTCTCACCTTCCCACAGTAACTCCCCTGTTGTTCCGTTGATAGCTGTAATTTGGGGGGGGAGACGGGGGCGATATTCAGTAGCATCGTCATATGTACTTGGACCGAGACAGAGCACTTCATCCCCAACCAGAATTCGTTTGCTGTGAGTATCAATGTCGTCATTCCACCACAGTGGTACAATAGGCAGGGATACGACAGTACAATCTGTCAGGCTAATTTCAGTTTCTCGGAAGCTAGCTAGGACGCCAGTGTAAATAACCATGTCGCCCTCATTAAGTTCTAGTAAGCTCGATCTCTGACTTTCGTCAAAAACAGCCATGACCTCTGTTCGGGCCCAGTCCAATGGATTAAGAAAATAAGCTACCAGGCGTCCTCTTTCTGATGACACATGTTTAAGTTCATTTGTCCATTTAACTAACTTTCCTTCATAGTCTTTCCAGAGGTTCTCCCTCTGTAAGCTTGTCAATTCAGGGTCGAAAAGTTCTTTGGCAAAATCATAGGCAGAGACCGCAACATACTCAATCTCCGCTACGCCTCCTGACGGCACCTTCAGTAAGTGTGTAGCTATGACAATCACTGCACTTATGACTATCACACAAGCTATTATGATTCCTACCAGCTTTTTCTTACTCTTTCCTTTAGGGGCTTTCCCTGTCATCAGCCGACGCAAACACTTAGGACAAAACCCGGTGCCTTCGCGCACTTCAGTTCCACAAATAGGACAAGATGGCATAACTTCACCTCCTAGACATTCATAATGCCCATTCTCCCAAATCCACTGGTTTGGCTACTTATCAACCACAGCACACGTCGTATTTCTATTATACCACTTCCCAGGTCAGTGAAGTCTGAGGTTAACTTGAGATTGTATCGAAGTATTGGCGAGGCCACTCATAATGTAGAAATATGGCTGGACGAACCACGGGATTAGGAAGCCTCTGGTCGTTGGCGCGAACACTGCCGCGGGCAGCTGTTATTTTCAGTGCCGGGAGCTGAAAGGCTGGCATCGGGGGCAGAAGTAGGTGCCGCGGTTTTGCACCATGACCCGCTCGATGGTGCTGCCGCAAATGGGGCAGGATTCGCCTCCTTTATGAGCAACCTTGAAATCAAAATGAGCTGTGCCCAGTTCGCCCTCAGGGCGGACGTAGGTATCCACGCTGGCGCCTTTGCTGCCGATGGCTGCCCCAAGAACTCTGCGGATGCAATTATGTAAAGTCTGCACTTCTTCGGGCGACAAGGAGTCTGCCTTGCTCATGGGGTTAATTTGAGCGGCAAAGAGGGCTTCATCGGCATACATATTGCCGATTCCAGCGACGATACACTGGTCGAGAAGCGCTGCTTTTACGGGGATGTGATGCCGGCTTAATCTTTGCCCCAGAGTATCCGGGGTGAAGCTTTCATCCAGCGGCTCGGGGCCCAGCTTGCCAACCACAGCCTTGGTATCATCTACCAGCCATATCAACCCCAATCGGCGCCGGTCGCTGAAAACAAGGCGATGCCCGTTGGAGAGGTGAAAAACCGCCCGGGCATAGCAGTCAACTCCTTTGGGATTTAACAGCAAGACGCCGGTCATTCTGAGATGTATAATCAGTGACTTGCCATTTGATAGGTGAAAGATGAGATACTTTCCCCGGCGTCCCAGGCTTTCTACCTTCTGCCCGATTAATCCGCGACGGACTCTTTCAGCAGAACCACCGGACACCAGCTTGGTATCGAAGATGGTAACTTGAGTGAAGCTTTGCCCCACGACCCAGGGCGAAAGCTCGTTCTTAATCGTCTCCACCTCAGGCAGTTCAGGCATTTCACAGGTCACTCTACCGAGACCGGTTTATCGATATACTTCCCGTCGATGGCCTACAGCAAAGACTGTAACCACATGCCCCTTGTCATCGATAGTATATAAGACCCTATAATCGCCCGCTCTGAGGCGGTATTCTTCACGACCGCTAAGCTTCTTTGCGCCCCTAGGTCTGGGATTGTCTTCCAACAAGAGGATTTTTCTACTGATGCGAGCATGAATTAGTGCTGGAAGCTTATCCATCTCCTTCTCAGCGGAAGGGATGATTCGGACCTGGTACTTCACGCCTTACGAGCTCGCTCGTTTCTTTCAGCTAGGTATTCTGTAAAAGGCCTAGATGGTTCTCCTTGCCGCTGCTGGATAACGGCTAAATCGAGAATATCTTCCCTGAGCTGAGGATCTTCCAACAAACGGGCAATTACTGCCTCCCTTTCTGCTCCAGAGAGGGATTTCAAAGCCATCAAATAAACTTCAGCCCTCGATTCAACAACCTTCATTACCTGCCTCCCTTACATCATAACACAAAAAACACCGACAATTCCTTTATCCGAACCGACGGAAAATCCAAACTTTTGTTGATGTATGCCTTGTTTTGGCCTTTGAGTTTTGAATTTGTTTGGGATTTAGGATTTCTTAATCTACCCCATCTCGCCCCAGCTTCTGCCCAGCTTGATATCTATCTTCACGGGGACACAAAGCTCGAAAGCATGAGGCATAAGCTCGGCAACCAGGGATTTCATTTCCTCCACCTCATCCTCGGGCACCTCGAAGAGCAATTCATCGTGTATTTGTAACAGCATCTTGCTCTCGAGATTCCGCCTCTCCATTTCCCGATGTAGATTTATCATGGCAATTTTAATGATATCGGCAGAGCTGCCCTGCACCGGGGCATTTATAGCCATGCGCTCCGCAGCCTCCCTGATCATTCGGTTGTAAGAATTAATTTCGGGCAGGAACCGCCTCCTCCCCAACACTGTCTGGACATAGCCCAGCTTCCGGGCTCGCTCCTTGGTGGCTTCGAGATACTCTTTCACCCTGGGATATCTCTCAAAATACAGGGCAATAAATTGAGAGGCTTCCCCCCGGCTGAGATTGGTGGCTTGTTCCAATCCATAATCGCTCATGCCATAAACAACTCCGAAGTTGACCGTTTTGGCATTTCGGCGCATCTCGGGGGTTACCTCATCAGCAGGGATGCCGAAGAGTTTAGAGGCGGTCAGGGTATGGATATCCTCGTCGTGGGCAAAGGCGGCAATGAGACCGGGGTCTTGAGAAAGATGAGCCAGGGCTCTCAGGTCAATCTGGGAATAATCGGCGCTTAAAAGGTATGTCCCGGGCGGAGCTGTTATGGCTTTCCTTATCTTATTACCCACCTCACTCCTTATAGGTATGTTCTGGAGGTTGGGATCGCTGGAGGAAAGTCGGCCGGTAGCCGTGCCTGTCTGGTTAAAATTGGTATGCACCCTCCCCGTCTTATGGTTGATAAGCGCGGGCAGGGCATCAACATAGGTTGACTTGAGTTTACTAAGCTGGCGGTATTTCAATATGAGTTCGATTACAGGATGAGTATCTCTCAATGCTTCCATGACCGAGGCTTCGGTTGAGTAGCCGGTTTTCGTCCTGCGAGACTGGGGCAGCCTGAGCTCCTCGAAAAGCACCTTTCCCAGTTGCTGGGGAGAATTGATATTAAATTGGTGCCCGACGCTGCCGTAGATTTCCTTCTCCAGCCTCAGCAGTTCCTGGCCTTGCTCCAGAGACATCTCACGGAGCAATTTGGTATCTAAAACAATACCGTTGCTCTCCATAGCTACCAAAACTGGAATCAAAGCCATTTCCACTTCGGTGAAGAGCTGCCACAGTCCCTGCTTTCGTAGCTCAGTTTCCAAGCTCCCCTTTAAACTCCAAACGATGTCCACGCTGGCGCAGAAATAGTCGGCAACCCGGTTCACCTCCAGCAGGGATAGAGAGCTTTGTTTCTTTCCTGGGCCTGTTAATTCAGCGGGGGTCGCTATCTCGACGCCCAGTTTATTAAAGGCCAAGGCTTTGAGCCCCAGGCTTTTTTCGCCAAGAAGATAAGCCGCGAGCAGGGGGTCGAAATTCAGATTCTCAAGCCTCACACCACAGCCAGCCAGCATCGCCATAAGGTGTTTGCCGTTATAGGCAATCTTGCCTACGCTGTCATTTTCTAAAATTGCCTCGAGCCTGGCAGTGACCTGGGTTAGCGGCAACTGCGGCGGCTGATTTAATCCCTGGTGCCCCAAAGGTATATAAAACGCCTTGCCCCGGGCTGGTGATATTGCTATGCCTACCAAGTCCGTCATCGCGGCTTTCTCGCCCGTAGTTTCAATCTCAATGGCGAGGTCTTGTGCCTTTTCCAGTTCACCTATAAGCTGTTCCAAGGCTGTCTCAGTGTTCACTATGTGGCACTTGACTGCTGAGGGCTGAGGGCTCTCGGCCTGTATTTGGGGCAGCCTGGGAAGCAATTTAATGAACTCAAGCTCCTGGAAAAGCTTTGCTACCTCACTTCGGTCATAGCGGCTTACCTGGCAGGTTTTCAAGTCCAGCTTGACAGGAACACTTTTGACTATAGTGGACAACTCTTTATTCCGGAAAGCCTGTGTGCGATATTCGCGTAGCGTGTCCTGCAACCTGCTCGGCGTAATATCTTCAATATGGTCGTAGATTCCCTGGAGGCTGCCATACTGCTGAAGTAATTTAGCGGCTGTTTTCTCACCGATGCCTGGCACGCCGGGTATATTGTCCGAGACATCGCCAGCCAGTGCCTTAAGGTCAGCGAGTTGTTCTGGTTTGATGCCATATTTTTGCTCCACTGCTTCTGCATCGTAAAGGATGGTATCAGTGAAGGTCCGCCGGGGAGCCAGGGCTTTCACTCGAGGCAAAACAGCTTGCAGCATATCATTGTCCCCGGTAACAATGATGGTCTCAATGCCCTGCTCATCAGCCTGCTTGCTCAAGGTGCCCAGGACATCATCGGCCTCGAAGCCATCGATTTCAAAAACGGGAATATGGAAAGCTTCCACCAACTGGTGAACCTTTTTTATCTGGCTTTTCAACTCCTCCGGCGTGGCCGGTCGCTGCGCTTTGTAGTCCTCGAACATTTCATGCCGGAAGGTCGGGGTGGGACGGTCAAAGGCGACAGCCCAGTGGGTGGGCTTAAAGTCAGCAAATACTTTGAGCAAGGTACTGGCAAAGCCATAGACGGCGTTCACCAGCTCCCCGGTCTTGGGTTGGGTCAGCGGGGGCAGAGCGTGAAAGGCGCGGTGCACCAGGGCATTGCCGTCAAAAAGCAGTAAAAGCGGTCTCTCCTCCTTTGCCACAGCCTTATTATACTATGGCTCCACCCTACATTGCCTGCTGATCACTTCCTCCTCGATTTCGGTAATCCTAACCATCTCGGCGTCTTATTCATATATTCACGATAGGCGTCGCCGTAGTACTTGAGGCAGTGGCGTTCTTCGGCATCTACCCATAAAAGTGGCGTAAACATATATACAACAGAAATCAATAAGAAAACCCAGGAGGCTGTAGCTATGCCTACTCCTAAAAATACTACAACTTGCGAGAGTTGCATTGGATTTCTAGAATAACGATATATTCCCTTAGTTACAAGCTTGTCAGGTGGCGTAGTAGCAAAACCGACCCAAACCATCGCGTACGAGATTAAACCTAATAAATAGATAGGAGGGCCGGCATAAAACCATGGTTTACCCAATTGCAATGGTACGAAAATGGAGTATATAATCGAGAGAAGATAGATTATATGCATAGAACGGATTGCATACTTCTGTGTTTTGTTGAACTCAGCGGTAAAATCGCTCCCCTCCTCTCGACCTTTAGGAATTATATTTAGAGGCACCAAGAACAAAGCTATCAGTAGCCAAATCGTGAAAATCCAGGCGTTCCAGACACCTATCTCAAAGGCTGGTATAAGCGACATGATTCGCCTCCCTTAATTCGCCTGCCCCACTCTAACTTTCCTCCGTTAGGCATAGCGTTTGTTGATTAGATTGCAGCCACTATAACCTTCTTGGCTACTTAAACACATCTTGTCAGGGTTCCCTTTAGCAAAGGTCGTGCAGCCCCAGCATTGCAGGTGGGCAAATCTATACCACTTACCACGATTCTCCTGACGGATTTCAGCACATAGTTGCAGAGCTACTTCTCTAGGTATAGCATCCATGTAATAAGCTCCCTATTTAGACTATTCTTGACTTGTGCAGTTGTCAATACCCCCTCGCCATAACCTTACTATACTCTGGCTCCATCGAAACCCTAAACAATATCAAATCCCAATGACCAAAACGTGATAAAATCGTGCCAGAGAGAGCTTGACGTATGGCAGCCACTACTCAGCTTAATACAACGAGGCATAAACGGTTTTGGGAGATAGACCTCTTACGCACCGTCGCCATAGTAATGATGATAACCTTCCACGCGCTCTATCTACTTGACTACTTTCATATTCACGACACCGGCGTGCGTGGTGTGCCTCCTTATGGGTTCTGGTGGTGGTTTCCCAGAGTGACCGCCGGGACTTTTATCTTCCTCGCCGGAGTGTCGCTGACAATCAGCCATTCCAGGAGGAAGAAAATATCGAGCTTCACGCTCAGAGGCCTGAAGATATTCGCATGGGGCGTGGCGATTACTCTGCTCACATGGCTAATCGCCTCAGATGAATATGTCCGGTTCGGCATACTCCACTTCTTCGGGATTGCGTTCATGCTCGGATATTTGTTCCTGAGGTTCCACTTCATCAACCTGATACTGGGCATCGCTATGGTGGCAGCAGGCATTTGCCTGGGGGGTACTTCTGCTGACTTCCCCTGGCTGCTCTGGCTGGGACTGCGGCCGCATCACTTCCGCACGATGGACTACTTCCCACTGCTGCCGTGGTTCGGCATTTTTCTTGTGGGCATGTTTTGCGGCAAAATGCTATATCCGCAGGGGAATAGAAGATTCAATATTCCTGAGTTCAACAACCCTGTTGCCTCGGCACTGACTTTGCCGGGAAGACATCCGCTGGTGATATACATTGCCCAGTGGCCCATACTTATCGGCGTCATATTTGCTCTATACCCTGACAAGATACTCCCTTATGTCAAAGAGGCTCTCTCTTACCTACCATTCTAGGCATAGCTTGAGAATTGCATCCAAATCCTAGTAGTTGGTAAAAAAGATCATCATTGCGTAGATACCGAAGTGGATGATAAAACAGGGTAAGAATGACCTCGTTCTGTATGCTACGTATCCCAAAATGAAGCCGCCGGGAATGCAAAACAGCGTCTCTAAAAAAGGCTTCCCTATATGGAGCAGCACAAAAGGAATAGCCTGCACGAAGATAGCACTTTTCCCTATCGACTTTTCCAGACCAAACAGCATATATCCACGGTACAGAAATTCCCAGGCAAACATGTATAGTGCCGCGCCAAGCAGCAGCTCGGGCCAGTCTATGACATGCATGTGGTAGTAAGAACGAAACTCCGGCATTTTACCGGTTCTGTAGAGAATCAGCGCCATGACAGCAAGGCAGACTGCGGTTAGGATTATCGCCGATTTCCAGCGGCCAATGCGGATGCCATAATCCCAGGGCTTATCCCTGAAAATCAGAAAGCCCGCCGCCAGCGGAACCAGCAGGTAATAAATGAGCTCCGTTGCCCGGGGAAAATCGATGTTCAAAGGGTAATAATACTTCAGGACTAATACCAGCGTGGATATACCGACCACGGCAACAAGATTCAGGTCGTAGCCCCCTAACATCCTGTTTTTGATATATTTTTGCATCCCACCCGTGATGAATTATACAGCTTTTCATTAATCCATGATTCCCAAGCACCATCTATAGTTGACTGCATAAATTATTACAATTCCCTTCCCATAGCAGGAGAGGGTTAGAGGGAGACACCAAAGAGGAGGCTGTTTAATTGCACTCTGACCCTGAACGAAGTCACGGGGAAGACTCTCGAGATTCTGAGCCCCGGCTTGTCGGAGCTCAGAATGGCAGGGAGGATTATCGAACAGCTTGAAGGGGTTGACTAGAGCGAAGGATGGTCCCTAGCTCTTACTACTCAGAATAATGACTTAATGCAGCCTGTGAGACGATGGAAAGCACTCCAATTCCATCGGAGTTATCACAGGCTTAGGAAACAAGGGTATAATAAACAAAGGAGGGGAGAAGACAAAAACAGGCATGAAAAACAGCGAGGTGGCCAGGGTATTCCAGGACATTGCTGACCTCCTGGAGCTTAAGGAGGAGAATGTCTTTAAGATTCACGCCTATCAGAAGGCAGCCAGGGCTATCGAGCATTACCCCAGAGAACTGAAGGGTATGCTTGACGAAGGCGAGGACTTACAGAGCATTCCCGGCGTGGGTGAGGCAATAGCTAAAAAGACCACCGAGCTGATGACCACCGGCAAGCTAGGTTATTATGAGAATCTGAAGGCTGAGTTTCCCCAAGGGGTCACCAATCTCCTGGCCATACCAGGGATTGGTCCCAAGACAGCTAACAAGCTTGCCAGCGAATTGGGGATAAGCTCGGTGGATGAACTGGAGCGAGCAATCCATGAGGGGCGAGTGGCTAAACTCTTCCGCCTTGGCGAAAAGACCGCTGATAATATTTTGCACCAGATCCAGGCATTGCGCCGCAAAGATCAGCGTATCCCCATTGGTGAAGCTCTGCCCATTGTCGAGGAAATTATAGCCGCCCTCCGCTCTGTCCCTGGTGTGAAAAATCTCACTCCCGCTGGTAGCTTACGGCGCTTTCGGGAAACAGTGGGTGATATTGACCTGATGGGCACTGCCGATAACCCCAGGGAGGTTATAGATGCTTTTGTTGCCCTGCCTCACGTAGGGCAGGTGCTAGCCCAAGGGTCAACCAAGGCCAGTGCTATTGTCAGCGGCGGCTTGCAAGTTGACTTGCGGATGGTGGAGCATGATTCCTTTGGTTCCTTGCTTCAATATTTTACCGGAAGTAAACAACACAATATTTCCCTGAGAGAAAGAGGGCGTAAGCAGGGGTTAAAGCTGAGTGAGTATGGGATAACTGTTATAGCTACAGACAAGTTGGAAAAATTCTCTATGGAAGAGGACCTCTATCATCGGCTGGGGCTTCAGTACATCCCGCAAGAAATCAGAGAAGCTCAGGGTGAAATAGAAAAAGCTGAGCAGGGAGCTATACCTAAGCTCGTGGAGTTATCCGACATAAAGGGAGACCTTCATATGCATACTGAATGGAGCGATGGGCATGATTCCATCGAGAAAATGGCTCTGGCGGCCAAAGATATGGGCTATCAATATATCGCAATCACGGAACATTCCGCTGGACGTGGCATTGCTCATGGTCTCGATGTGGAGAGGCTGAGGCAGCAGGTTGCTGAAATTAAAGCTCTTAACGAGCGTTTAACCGGGATTCATGTGCTTACTGGCATCGAGGTTGATATTCGGGCGGATGGTAGCTTAGACCTGCCCCACGAAATTCTATCTGAACTGGATATGGTGAATGCTGCTGTGCACTCCGCCATGAACCAAAGTGAGGAAAAGATGACCCGGAGGGTAATAAACGCCATCGAAAATCCCGATGTCGACATGATTGCCCACCCTACTTGCCGCCTTATAGGAGAGCGTGAGCCCGTAGCCATAGACTTAGAAGCCGTATTCCAGGCGGCAGCTAAGTATAATAAGATTATGGAGATTAACGCCATGACTGACCGCCTCGATTTAAAGGATATCCACGCCTTCTGTGCCAGAGATTTGGGGGTAAAGCTCGCCATCGATACCGATGCTCATAGTACTGCTCATCTTGGCTTTATGCGATTCGGAGTTGTCGTCGCTCGGCGGGCCTGGTGCGAGCCGCAGCATATATTGAATACCCTGCCCTTAGCAGAATTGCTCGCTGCTCTAAATAGGAATAGATGACTCCGGGCTTGCCCTCAATCTTCTGGCTGCGTAATTACCAGGAGTGTAGGTGCCAAGGCAGCTTTGATGTGCCCCATGATGGCTGCACGGAGTTAACCCCTTGGACGTCGCTCATGCCTGAGCGAAGGTGTGATTCTTCGCCCCGACTTGTCGGGCTCAGAGATGACAGAGGCATAGGACTGGCAAGGACGGTTAAGGATTACTACGCAATCTCGACCATATGGCCTTGAATCTGCCTGCCCAGCAAGGATATAATATATCTATAGACGGTTCTCAAAATAATTGTGGAGGTGGCTGGAGTGTCCACTCGAGATACTCAGGCAATCCAAGGACTGAAAAGTGCTATTGCTGAAGGCAAGAATTGGTATGTGGCCATGCTTGAAACCATTCGCCTGTGGAGTAGTTCTGAAGAGGATTATGACGGGCGACATTATTGCTATCTCATTGACAACGAAGCCTTCGACTGGCTGATTCTGGCAGAGAGGTTATGTGAAGAACTCGATGGACTTATTCCAGCAAAAGAGCGGACCAATCTTCTCTTCTTCTCTATACCACCAATAGAATTATCTAAAGACGAGTTTAAGAATCTAATTGGCGCTTCTAAATACGAGACCCACCTCAACTATTTCTACGGCATCCTTGTGGAAAAATTTCTCATTTTGGCTGTAACTGAAGAGATACGAAAGAAAAGGAGAGTTTTAGGCTTGAACAGCGATAATGGAATAGCTGACGAGGCCTACCAACACATTTATGGTGCCAATCAATTTGCCCTCCTGAAACAGTTCAGGAGGGAGAGACATTATCCTCAACTCAGGTCTATAAGCTTGACCGAGCTTAATGAATTTACCTACTGGTTATTTAAATATCGCATGAAAATCCGTGATAAATCCTGCATGGCTAGCGATACCAAAAAAGCCCTGGCAAAGTTGCATGAGATATTAGGACTCAAAGCTAAACCACTTCGTCCTTCCGCTCTTGAAGGCTGCGGGATGTCAGCTGTCAGCCGACGGCGAGTTCAGTTGAGCTAATTCCTGGTGTAGCCTTTTCAATTTATCTTCGAGCATGGCCAGCTTTTGTTTCTCTTTTTCAATAACCTGAGCTGGCGCTTTGCTTAAAAAGGCTTTATCTCTTAGCCTGGCTTTAAGCTGGGCGATTCTTCCTTTAATTTCTTCGCCTTCCTTCAGCAGCCGTTGTTCTTCAGCAAGTTGATCCACCATACCTGCCAGTGGCAAGACCACCTCAGCCTCTTTCAACACCAAAACCAGGACTTTACCTTTGGTAGATTCCCTTTCCTGACGACCGAGTATTGCTAAGGGGCGAACTTTAGCCAGTGTTTCTATCATATGTGCTTCATTAACAAGCCCTGAGAGTAGCTCACCAGTATAAACTTGAGCTTCAATCCATTTGTCTGGTTTGACCTTATATTGAGCCCGAGCGTTACGGATAGAGTGGATAATCTCTATTACAGAATCCATCACCCGCTCTGCTTCTGGAGCAAAGGCCTTATCGTCAGCGAGGGGATAAGGAGCTATCATTATGGAAGCTGGCATCTTCATAGTGTCATTGCGAGCCCCGATTGTATCGGGGCGAAGCAATCTCACCTTCAAACTTTGCCACAATTCCTCGGTGATGAAAGGCATGAAAGGATGCAAAAGACGCAATGATTTTCCCAATGTATTGACCAGGAAAGGCAAAGGTGACGGGGTTAATTGGCCACGAAGTCGTATCTTGGCAATTTCAATGTACCAATCACAGAACTTCGACCAGACAAAATCGTAAATCTGCTGCTCTGCTTCACCAAACTGGAAATCTTGCATCAGTTCAGTGACATTTTTGATAAGTCGGTTGAGCTGGCTATCAATCCATTGGTCTTCTATTCTCTGCGATTGCCCCGGTAAAATCGGGATTGCCTGAGCTTCCAGCCTTTCATCATTCAGGCTCTGCAGGATAAATCTGGTGGCATTCCACAATTTGTTGACGAAGTTGCGGCTGGATTCCAATTTATCTGTGCCCAGATTTATATCATTCCCCGGTGAAGTCCCGGTAGTTAGAGCGAATCGGAGAGCATCAACACCATACTTACTTATCGCTTCGGCGGGATTTATGACATTCCCTCGCAATTTGCTCATTTTCTCCCCGCTTTCATCGCGAATCAAACCATTGAGGTAAACGGTATGGAAAGGTATCTCGCCAGTATCCTCCAGTCCCATCATAATCATCCTGGCAACCCAGAAGAAAAGAATGTCATAGCCAGTTCCCATTACCGAGCCAGGATAGAAATAGCGAAGGTCATCGGTGTCCTCTGGCCAGCCCAGCGTGGAATGCGTCCATAGCGCCGAGCTAAACCAGGTGTCCAGGACATCAGGGTCCTGGATGATTTGTTTTGAACTACAATGAGTGCAAGCTGATGGTTCATCTACCGATACCGTCAACTTGCCACAATCCTGACAATACCATACCGGGATGCGATGTCCCCACCATAGTTGTCGGCTGATACACCAATCCCTGATATTTTCCATCCAGTCAAAGTATATCTTGGCGAAGCGTTCCGGAATTATAGTGACTCTGCCATCTTTAACAGCCTCGATGGCAGCTTTAGCTAAGGGCTGTGTTTGGACAAACCACTGGAGACTGACTTTGGGTTCAATCATCGTCTGGCAACGACCACAATGTCCTACCGAATGAGAGTAGGGCTCGATTTTCTCCAAAAGTTTTTTGTCTTTTAGGTCAGCTAACACTCTATCTCGGCAGGCAAACCTTTCCAGTCCTTGATACGGCCCGGCGCTCTCGTTCATAGTAGCATCGGGGTTCATGATATCTACCAGTGGCAAATTATGTCTCTGGGCTACTTCGAAGTCCGCGGGGTCATGGACTGGAGTTATCTTCAATGCCCCGGTGCCGAAAGAAGCATCAACAGCATCATCAGCGATTATAGGGATTTCCTTATCGATAATAGGGAGGATGACACTTTTGCCCACAAGATTCTTGTAGCGCTCATCTTCAGGATTTACCGCCACAGCCGTGTCGCCGAGAAAAGTTTCCGGACGGGTAGTAGCTACGGTGACGAAACCCTCGCTTTCAGTTAGAGGGTAGCGAATATAATAAAGGTGTCCGACAATATCTTTATGTTCTACCTCGAGGTCGGAGAGGGCAGTTTGGCAGCGAGGACACCAGTTTATCATTCGCTCCCCACGATAGATTAACCCCTTATTGTACAAACGTATAAAAGCAGTACGGACTGCTTTGCTCGGGCCTTTATCCAGGGTGAATTTCTCCCTGGTCCAATCACAGGAAGCTCCCAGTAGCTGATGCTGATGTCTGATGTCCTCTCTGCTCTTATCAGCCCATTCCCAGGTTAACTTTATGAATTCCTCCCTGCCAATCTCCTCCTTAGTTTGCCCCTGTTTAGCCAGTTGCTGCTCCACAACTACTTGCGTGGCGATGCCGGCGTGGTCAGTTCCCGGCAACCATAACGTGGATTCCCCCTTCATCCTGTGCCACCTGACCATAATATCCTCCAGTGTCGCGGTCAGAGCATGCCCTAGATGGAGCTCACCAGTGACGTTAGGAGGGGGCATGATAATGACAAAGGGCTTCTTATTGGGATCTATTTTGGGAGAAAAGTAGCCTTGCTTGTGCCAGAAATCATACCATTTCTTTTCTATCTTGCCTGGCTCATAGGCTTTAGGCATGTCAGACATTTCTAATGACTGTCTCAAGGTATTTTGAGGCGGTAGCGCTTCATCAGTTCAATGGGTTCGATTATGAGCTTGTCTCCCGGTTTGAGTTCAAGATGTGCTTTGAACCAGCCTGACAAGCCTTTCTGAAGCCAAGCCCCCGAAGCAGGCTCAGTGCCAAATCCGCATTCAATTTGGCCGATGTCAGTCTCTAATTCGAGCGTCGTCTTGGAGACCGGGAACAAATATTTCTTTGCGGCGGGGATATAAATGGAATAGGACTCTATGTAGGAACGTCTTAGCGTGACCTCAACAGCTTCTACTGGTGGTGTTTCCTCCCTCTTACCCAGAAGCTCCACTACCCTATCCAAAACCTTATCAGCCACCTCTCGCTTAACCAGGAGAGGCAAGCTATCAACTTTGCCTTCTTGGTCAATTATAGTTACTCGATTGGTGTCAGTGCCGAATCCACTATCGCTGGCTGTAATGTCGTTGGCCACGATAAAGTCAAGTCTCTTTTGCTTTAGCTTCTCCCTGGCATTTTCCACCAGGTTGCTGCTCTCAGCAGCGAAGCCTACCTTAATGAAATTTCCTTTGATACTGCCTAAGATATCCGGGGTGCATTCCATCTCTAAGGTTAACCCCGCTTCTACTTTTTTAATCTTATCTTTAGCCGCTTTTGTCGGGCGATAGTCAGCTACGGCCGCTGCCATGATGAGGACGTCAGCCTGGGGAGCTGCATTCTCTACCGCTTGACGCATTTCCTGAGCAGTGTTGACTTTAACCACGTTAATGCCTACGGGCTCGAGTAATGAGGTAGGTGTTGTAATCAATGTTACTTTTGCTCCCCTGTCACGGGCTGCTTCAGCCAGAGCATAGCCCATTTTCCCTGAAGAGCGGTTGCTGATGTAGCGAACCGGGTCGATAGGCTCTTGGGTACCACCTGCGGTAACTACGATATGTCTGCCAGCCAGGTCTCCACCCCTCCCCAGTACCTGGCGGATGCTGCCGATAATATCATTGATATCGGCGAGTCGTCCCAGACCTTCTTTCCCCGATGCTAACCAGCCCGTGGCTGGATCAATAATCACAAATCCACGATCTCTAAGTCTAGCCAAATTATCCTGGGTGGCTGGATTATTATACATATTGGTTTCCATGGCTGGGGCAATAAGCACCGGCGCCTTGGTAGCCAGAACCGTGCAGCATAGCATGCCGTCAGCGATGCCGGCAGCCAGCTTGGCAATAATATTGGCTGTAGCCGGGGCAACAACTACTATATCAGCAGTTCCCGCCAGAGAGACATGCTCAATACCGAATTCAGAGGCTAAATCAAACATTTCGGTAACTACGGGTCTACCTGTAATGGCTCGGAAGGTAACAGGTGATATGAACTGGACGGCCTCTTCAGTCATAATTACATTCACCTTTGCCCCTGCCTGAGTTAGCTGGCTGGCAATCTCTGCTGCTTTGTAAGCAGCGATACTCCCTGTTATCCCTAAAATTATGGTTTTGTTGCTAATCATTACTGTTCCTTGTTCATTTCATAAATAAGGCGCAGTCCAATTAAGGTTAAATCGGGATTTATTACGTCTATGGCTGCTATCTCTTCGGCAAAAGGGTAAGCCTGACCGCCGGTAGCTATCACCTTTGCTTTGCTTCCCAATTCCTGTTGTATTCGACGTATCATGCCTTCAATAAGCTCAATGTAACCAAATATTATACCTGATTGCATAGCAGAGATAGTATTTCTGCCGATGACTTGCTTGGGATGGCTTAGCTCTATTCGAGGGAGCGCAGCAGTACTAGTGAATAAAGCTTCAGTAGCTATGATAATGCCTGGGGCAATAGCCCCGCCAAGATAATCACCCTCCTTTGAAACAACGTCGAAGGTGGTAGCAGTGCCAAGGTCAATAATTATTAACGGTTTTCCGTAGAGGTTCTGGGCAGCCACGGCGTTGACCACGCGATCAGGACCAACCTCACGAGGATTATCCAGGCGGATGCGCATGCCTGTCTTGACACCAGCTTCGACTACTAAGGGTTCAGTATTTAAATATTTCTTACACAGTTCCACGAATGTATACAGCAGCGGTGGCACGACACCGCATAATACTACTCCGGTAACCTTTGAAGGCAAGACCTTTTCTCGTTCCATAAGGGTGAGCACCACCCCACCATACTCGTCTGAGGTGCGATGAATGCCGGTAGCTAAATTCCAGGTAGCTTTTAGCCTATCGCCATCAAATATACCCAGCTTAATGTTGGTGTTCCCAATATCAATTGCTAGTAACATAGGTGCTTAGCCTTATCTTTATTCTCCTGGCATTATGGGCTGAGTATAGCATTACTAGCTAATCCGTGCTACTATCGAAGCCCCAGGTTAAAAAGCCGGGCATTAGCTAGAAGTATGCTTTTCGCCACCCTCTCCTTCCAAGTCTTGTAACTTCTTGACCATCGCCTGCCAGTGTGTACCCTGCCAGTAGATACGATGGCAGGCGGGACATTCCATATATTGAGTTTGAGTTTCAAAAACGCGAGGGGGAACCAGATTTTGCACCTCTTCTTTACTCCGAGGCAGCAATGCTCGATTACATTCCAGGCAAAGCGAAAAGGGAGCAAAATGATAATCCAAATTCAAAGCTTTCACCACTTCCTGCACCTGGAGTTTGAGGTCATCCTGTTTAACGAGTATAGCTTTGAGTCTGCCATTGGTGACCAAGCGTCTTTTCATGAATTGAACATCTTTAGTCAAAATCACCCTATCTTCATTAAGAGCGGTGTTAATCATTTGACCATCATCTTTTTGCTTAAACAGTAGAGCATCATAGCCCATCAGCCTTAACCATCTGGCTAGCTTACCAACATTGTTATCTGCAATGAATTTAATTGCCATAGCTTGGTCCTAACAAAGGTAACTGATTTGGTTGGACGGTTTAGAGGCCTTCCCGATTGCAGACGTAAAAAATATGCTCACAAATAACAATTTTCATCTATTTTAACATTAATTCTGTGACTGAAGTAGCTATTACCACTTAACTCCTTAGGCCGCTAATATCGAATCGGCGTGATTCAAATTATTGACAGAAGACGGATTTTTCCATATCCTTTGGCTGCAAAAATCTTTAAGGAGGTTAGGGAATGCCCATTAATATGCTTGTCTGCTGCAAGCAAGTGCCTGATCCTGAGGCGCCACCGACGGTGTTTAAGGTGACAAACAACAAAATGACCGTGCCACCAGACATAAAACCTGTAATCGGTCAATACGAGGAATTTGCCTTGGAAGCTGCTCTCAAAATCAAGGATACCGTGGGAGGCAAAATTACTGCGCTCAGCCTAGGTAACAACTTCGTTCGCGATGTAATTAAGAAAACACTAGCCGTGGGGAGCGATGAACTCATCCTTCTGGAAGACGAAGCTTTTGAGGAAGGCGATAGCTGGTCAACCGCCAATGCCCTGGCTATGGCAATAAAGAAAATAGGGGAATATGACATTATCTTCTGCGGGAGGCAATCCTCTGACTGGGATGCTGGGCAGGTGGGGCTAGGAATTGCTGAGATCTTAGGAATCCCAGCTGTAACTTTAGCTCGTAAGGTAGAAATCACCGATGGAAAAGCGAAGGTCGAGCAAGTTATTCCTGATGGCTATCGCTCTGTTGAAGTGGCGTTCCCCACCCTAATTACGGTAACCAGCGAGTTGGGAGCGCTTCGTTACGCCACCTTAAAAGGAATCATGGCAGCGGGTAAGAAACAACCTGTCGTTTGGAAACCAGCCGATATCGGACTTGAGCCTTCACAGGTTGGCGCTGCTGGAAGACGTAGTAAGTTAGATAAACTCTTCCAGCCAGTCAAGGAAGCCAAATGTGAAATAATCGAAGGTGAGACGCCCGCAGAAGCTGGTGCTAACCTAGCCGTGACACTTAGAGAAGCCAAATTGCTTTAAAAAATTAAGGGGGAAATGATGGCTGAATACAAAGGTATATTAGTTTGTGGCGAGCTAGCAGATGGGAAGTTAGCCTCCATTACCACTGAGTTGTTAGGTTGTGGTAGGAAGCTTGCTAATAGCCTGCAGGAAGACTTATCCTGCCTGCTGGCCAGCGATGCGATTGGCGAAGCTTCTAAAGAAGCAATCGCCTTCGGAGCAGACAAGGTTTACGCGGTAGAACACCCCACCCTCAAAGAATATCAAGCAGATTTCTATATGCAAGCCATTGAAAAATTGGTCAAGGAGATTTCGCCCCGGACAATACTTATGGGGCAAACATTTATGGGTAGAGACCTGGCTCCCCGCCTTGCGTTCAGACTAGGCACCAGCCTGGCAACAGACTGTCTCGACTTAAGCATAGACCCTGAGACGAAGTTGCTAATACAAACGCAGCCTGTTTATGGTGGCAATGCTCAAGCCATATTCACCAGTGAGCTTGTGCCTCAGGTGGTTACTGTCAGGACCAAGGCAATGTCGCCGTTGGAGCGCGATGACTCAAGGCAAGGAGAAGTCGTGCCCACCAAGATTGACATAGATACGTCGAAAGTAATGACCAAGATATTGGAAACTGTTAAGGAAGAGGCGGTCGGCATTAAACTTGAGGATGCTCCTGTGATTGTCTGTGGAGGCAGGGGGATGGGTGGTCCTGAGCCATTCAAGACTACATTGAAAGCGCTAGCTGATTTGCTGCATGGTGCGGTAGGTTCCTCACGTCCTCCTGTTGATAATGGATGGGTGGCAGAGTCGCTGCATATCGGCCTCACTGGAAAAATTGTTGCTCCTGATATCTATATTGCTATAGCTGTTTCCGGTTCTAGCCAACACATAGCTGGATGTTCAGGTTCCAAACATCTCATAGCTATCAACAAAGACCCTGAGGCGAATATATTCAGAGAGGCGGAATTTGGAGTGGTGGGCAAATATGAAGAAGCGGTGCCAGCCTTCACTAACAAGCTAAAGGAGTTATTAGCTGGCTAAATAGCATAAAGGCTTCCAGGCACTGTTAGCTATCCTGCTTCTCCTTGTCAGCGATGATTTTCTGATTGAGATGCGCTGGCACCTCTTCATAATGGTCAAATTCCATCGCAAAGCTAGCGCGCCCTTGTGTCATCGACCTTAAATCTATGGCATAACGAAGTAGCTCTGCATATGGTGCCTGGGCTTCAATGACATTGGTGCCGTCACTGGGGCTCATCCCAAGCACGCGTCCTCTCTTGGTATTAAGATCGCTAGCAATATCCCCGGTATACATCTCAGGCACGGTTATAGTAAGATTCATTATAGGCTCAAGCAATACCGGCTGTCCCTGAGCTAATCCCTTTTTTAGGGCCTGTGCTCCCGCAATCTTAAAAGCAATGTCCGAAGAATCTACTGAATGAAAGCTGCCATCGTAAAGGGTTACCTTCATATCCACTACGGGATAACCAGCTAAACTCCCTTCTTGTTTCGCCTCATTGACTCCCTTTTCTACAGAGGGAATATAGTTCTGGGGTATTGCCCCCCCAAAGATTTTCTTGGCAAATTCAAATCCCCCACCCCGAGACAAAGGTTCCAACTCCAGAAAGACATGTCCATATTGACCATGTCCTCCACTCTGCTTTTTATGCTTACCCTCTGCCTTGGTTGACATAGTAATAGTTTCTTTGTAAGGAATTTTTGGCAAATCTAATTTCACCTCTACTCCAAACTTGCGACGCATTTTTCCCTTGACTATCTCCAGGTGGCTATCGCCAACTCCGGAAATAATAAACTCTTTAGTATCAACTTCTCGACGTGTTTGGAGGGAAGGGTCTTCGTCACAAATCCTGGGCAGAACGGTGCTCATCTTATCTAAATCGCTTTTCGTCTGAGGCTGGATTGCCATGCTGAAATTCGCTTTGGGAAACTCGATACCGGGGAATATCACAGGATGTTCGCGGGCACAGAGGGTATCCCCGGTAGTGGTTAAACTTAACCTCGCCACTGCCCCAATATCTCCGGCAGCGACCTGCGGCACTGGCTGTTGATTTTTGCCCAGCATGGTAAAGAGTTGGCCAATCCGTTCCACACTATTCTTGTTAGCATTCCAAACCTGGGAATTACTGTTAATGACGCCTGAGTAAACCCGAAAGTAACTGAGCTTGCCGACATAGGGGTCAGCGCTGTTTTTAAAAACAAGGCTGGACAGGGGCGACTTCGAATCGGGGTTGATCTCCTCTTGGTCACCGGTGGAAACATTCTTAGCGACGAAGGCATCCCTTTCTTCTGGCGAAGGCAAACAATAGCAAATACCGTTGAGGATTTGCTGGGTGCCGATGCCCTGCAAAGCAGAGCCAACAAAGACAGGCACCAGCTTGCCAGCAAGGGTAGACTTTTTAATGGCGGCAAAAATTTCCTCGTTGTTTATAGGCTCGCCCTCCAGATACTTGTTAATGAGTTCGTCATCAATTTCCACGACAGCCTCTACTAACTTCTCACGGCTAGCTTCTGCTTGTTCCTGAAGTGTTGAGGGTATTTCTGCTTCCTGCGAGGCAGCGCCAGTATAAGCTTTCATAGTCACCAAATCTACAATGCCTTGAAAATCACTTTGTGAACCTACGGGTAATTGAAGAGGCAAACATTTTGGTGATAACTTAGCCTGAATTCCTTCCAAAGTGGAGAAGAAATCGGCATTATCACGATCCATCTTATTAACAAATATCAACCGCGGCAAATTTGCTTTTTCAGCATCGCCCCACATCTGTTCTGTGCCTACCTCCACACCCGAAGCGGCGCATATTACAACTATTACTCCCTCGGTTATCCTCAATCCCGATCTTACCTCACCAGTAAAATCAGCATATCCCGGGGTATCAATGAGGTTCAGCTTCACCCCCTGCCACTCAAAAGGAAGCAGGGACAGGTTGATGCCCATATGACGTTCTACCTCGAGCGGATCATAATCTGAGGTAGCAGTGCCATCTTCAACGCTACCTAAACGCTGGATAGCGCCTGAGGTAAAGAGCATGGACTCGGTAAGCGAGGTTTTACCTGCCCCTTGGTGAGACAGTAAGCCAACGTTTCGGATTTGCACGACTCTACATTATAATATTGCTCCTGAAGATAATCAACCGTTGTTGCATTATGAAGTGTGATGCTGTAATGTGATAGTAACGCGAGATGAAACTGAGTTACGAACAGGTGAAGCATATCGCTTGGCTTGCTCGCTTAGGCTTAAGCGAAGAAGAGGTGGAGAAATTTAGCCTCCAGCTATCTAATATTCTGGAGAACTTCGAAATACTCAAGCAAGTAGATACAGCCAACGTGCCACCAGCGGCTCATACTATCCTACTACAGAATGTCTTCAGGAAAGATGATGTAGCTGACTCATATTCCCAGGCTGAGATTTTATCAAACGCACCAAAACAAGCCGAAAAATGTTTTAAGGTTCAAGCAATACTAGAGTGAGCCCATCAGTCAAATGATTAGCGACATAGTCATCGCCATTGTAATTGGCTATCTCCTTGGCTCTATCCCTTCAGCATATCTTGCCGGTCGCCTGAGAAAAGGAATAGACATCAGGGAGGTCGGCAGTAAAAACATGGGCGCCATGAATGTCTACTACGAGGTCGGGCGAATGGAGGCTGTGCTAGTGACCCTGGCTGACCTGGGCAAAGGCGTAGGAGCAATTCTTCTGGTGCGGTGGGTGTCAGGCAATCTTCTGATTTCACCATTCGATTTTCTTACCGGGCTCACTGGCGTAGCCGCCGTAATAGGCCATATCTTTCCCGTCTTCCTCAAATTCCGTGGTGGCAAAGGAGCAGCTACCGCCATCGGGACTCTCCTCTTCTTCATGCCCAAAGCAATCCCGTTTCTCTTCATTGTTTTTGCAATAGCTTTACTTGTTAGTCGTAATCCCACCTTTAGTTATAGCCTACTCCTTATTGTTTTCCCATTTGTTGCGGGGTTTATTTACGTTGACCTCTACGGCGAGCCCTTGGCTTTAGTATTCTACTCCATAGGCTTGGGGGTATTCCTGGGCATGCAATACATCCCCAGGCTTAAAGAGATGCACGATAAAACCGGTGGTGACTGGCGCAAAGTTATCAAGCGTCGCAGCCTCAAGGAGAGATTCTAAACATGCCGACAAACGAACTACACCAGCTAACTATCCATGAAGCACACATGCTTCTCAAGCAAAGGAAAATTTCATCACTGGACTTGACGAAGTCTGTACTGAAGCGCATAGCTGAGATAGAAGGAAAAGTTCACGCCTGTGTCACTATTGTCGAAGACATCGCTCTGAAAGAGGCAGAGAAGGTCGATAATTACATCAAAACTGCCCATGAAATTACTCCCTTAGCCGGCATCCCTGCCTTAATCAAAGATGTCATATGCACCAAGGGGATAAGAACTACCTGTAGTTCAAAGATGCTGGAAAACTTCGTCCCCCCTTATGATGCTACGGTAATAGAGAAACTGAAGGCACAGAAGGCGATAATAATCGGGAAAACGAATATGGATGAATTTGCCATGGGCTCTTCTACGGAGCACTCCGCTTTTTTCCCCACCCATAATCCCTGGGATTTAAGTCGTGTCCCCGGAGGCAGTAGCGGTGGCTCGGCAGCTACTGTGGCTGCCGATGAAACTATCTATGCTCTGGGCTCCGACACTGGAGGCAGCGTCCGTCAACCAGCGGGGTTTTGCAGCGTGGTGGGACTCAAACCAACTTACGGACGGGTCAGCCGCTTCGGCTTGGTTGCTTTTGCCAGCTCTCTCGACCAAATTGGGCCAATAACCAAGGATGTCACTGACTGCGCCTTAGTGATGAACGCTATTGCCGGGTATGACTCCAGAGACTCAACCTCAGTACCTCGTCCTGTACCGGACTACACCCAGCAACTAATTCCAGACATCAAAGGACTAAGAATCGGCATCCCCGTGGAATATCCTCTTGAGTACATGCAAAGCGAGGTAAGAACGGGGTTAGAAACAGCCATAGATAAGCTACGTGAACTGGGTGCGGAAATAGATTGGGAAGTCTCTCTACCTCATACTAAATACGCTCTGGCTGCTTACTATATACTTGCTCCATCCGAGGCTTCAGCGAATCTGGCCCGCTACGACGGAGTAAAGTATGGCTTTTCCGAGCGAGAGGCCAGTAATGTAATTGAGACAACGGAGAAGACGCGACAATTTGGCTTTGGGCCTGAGGTTAAAAGGCGTATAATGCTAGGCACGTACGCTTTATCCGCAGGGTATTACGACGCTTACTATCTTAAGGCACAGAAGGTGCGCACACTGATAAAACAGGAATTTGACCGAGCCTTTGAAAAATATGATGCCCTGGTCACTCCAACTTCACTCATAGTGCCTTTTAAGCTGGGTGAAAAGTTAGAAGACCCGATGCAGATGTATCTAAGCGATGTATGCACCTTGCCCGTAAACATAGCTGGAATCCCAGCTATCTCCATACCAGCTGGCTTCGCTGACAACCTACCTATAGGTATGCAAATCATGGGCAAGCCTTTCAGCGAGGAAACACTGCTACGCATCGCCTTCACCTACGAGCAGGCAATTGATTGGCATAAGAGAAAGCCTCCATTGTTATAAGAACCATGCAAGTAAAACACTCTATTCAGGTTATATCTATACCAGAGAGCCATGGTTTTTCTGTCTGGCTAGGAAAGAGAATTAGAATAGAGTCAATAAAAAAGCCGAGCAAGCAACGGGCAAAAGATTATTTGCAGTTGTTATTCTGAGGATAGGAGAACAGAAATGAAAAATAGAAGCAACGAGGAAAGCAAAGAGCGTGTTCTCAAGATGGGTAAGGAGCACAACGTTGAGTCCATCAATCTGTGGTTTACCGACATTCTGGGCATTCTGAAAAGCTTTGCCATTACTGCGCAGGAACTGGAAGGTGCCTTGGAGCGAGGGGTAGGCTTTGATGGTTCCTCCATCCAGGGCTTTGCTCGGATCGACGAGAGCGATATGGTAGCCATACCTGACCCTGACACTTTTCAGTTGCTGCCTTGGAAACCCAGAACACACCATGCTGTAGCTAGAATATTCTGCGACATCCTGAGACCCGGCGGTGAGCCTTTCGATGGAGACCCCAGATACGTGCTAAAGGGAAATTTGAAGCGAGCAGCCCAAATGGGATACACCTTCTATGTAGGTCCAGAGTTGGAGTATTTCTACTTTCAAGATTCCAAGGGAACACAAGGCTTAGACGAAGGAGGCTACTTCGACATGACCCCCCCAGACGTTGCTACTGACCTGAGACAGGAAACAGTTCTTACCCTCGAGGAGATGGGCATAGGTGTCGAGTGTTCTCATCATGAGGGCGCTCCCAGCCAGCACGAAATAGACATGAGATACACTGAGGCACTGACCATGGCTGACAACGTGATGACCTACCGCCTGGTGGTAAAGCAAATAGCTCTACAGCATGGTGTTTACGCCACCTTTATGCCTAAACCGGTCTTCGGTATCAATGGGAGTGGCATGCATATCCATCAGTCGCTGTTCAGAGGTGACACTAATGCTTTCTTTGATCAAAATGACGAATACTGCCTTTCTAAGGTGGCCAGGTGCTATATTGCCGGACTATTGAGGCACACCCCCGAAATCACTGCGATTACCAATCAGTGGGTCAATTCCTACAAACGATTGGTTCCAGGATATGAGGCACCTGTGTACCTTTCATGGGCACGGCAAAATCGGGCCGACCTGATCAGAATCCCAGAATACATATCCGGCAATGAAAAGGCCACCAGGGTAGAGTTGAGATCTCCTGACCCAGCCTGCAACCCTTATCTTGTCTTCAGCGTGATGCTGGCTGCTGGACTCGAAGGAATTGAAAAGGAATACGAAATACCGGACCCCGTGGAGGAAAATGTCTATGAAATGACCGAGGAGGAAAGAAAGAGGCGAGGGATAGGCGCTTTACCTAGCAACCTTTGGGAGGCGATTCAGCTCACGGAAAAAAGTGAACTGGTGAAGAAAACCCTCGGCGAGCATGTTTTTGATGCTTTCATCAAGAATAAGAAGTTCGAATGGGATCAATATCGTCGCCAAACAACAGAATATGAACTTAGGAAATATTTACCAATTTTGTAAGTTATCTTGCAAAACTTTAATAAGAATCTCCCTCACCAGAGAAGGATTGACTCTCCCTCTTGTAGCTCTCATTACCTGTCCGGTAATGAAGGTCAAAGCCTCTTGCTTGCCAGACTTATAATCGGACACTGCTTTATTATTTTTAGTTACTACCTCCTTCACCACCTCCCTTATCTCAGCAGCATCGCTAATTTGGCTGAGCTCCTGCTCTGCCACAATAGCACTAGCCCTCTTACCACTATAAAACATTTCTTCAAACACCGCCTTGGCAACTGAGCCACTAATAGTCCCATTATCCACCAAGATAAGCATTTCTGCCAGGTGTTCAGGAGTTACCTTCGTGTTTTCAATTTCAGTATTTGTGGCATTGATGAGCCGGCTAAAGTCTCCCAGAAGCCAGTTACATACCATCTTCGCCTTGCTGTAGTCTAGCACCTTAAGGCAATTTTCAAAATAATCCGCCATCGCTTTAGAACTAGTTAAGATATTAGCATCATATAAGGACAACCCATACTGAATCACAAAGCGTTCTCTTCTGGCTTCAGGCAACTCAGGTAGCCTTTGCTTGATGTCCGCTATCCATTTTCTATCCAAAACCAGCGGAGGCAAATCAGGCTCAGGGAAATATCGGTAGTCATCGGCATATTCTTTGCTTCTTTGGCTTACCGTTATGCCCTTCTCATCTACCCAGCCTCTCGTTTCCTGCACAAGCTCACCACCCTCCTCAAGCACCCTCCTTTGCCGCCTGGATTCGTATGCCATAGCCTGATAAACCGCTTTGAAGCTATTCATATTCTTGACTTCTACTCTACAAAGCAACTCTTTGCTGCCCTGGGGACGGATACTTATGTTAGCGTCACACCTGAAGCTACCTTCTTCCATGTTACCCGTGGACACCCCCAGATAACGAAGAATAGAGCGTAACTTGATAAGATAATCTCGTGCTTCCTCCGGGGAACTCATTTCGGGCTCGCTAACAATCTCCATCAATGGCGCCCCTGAGCGATTAGCGTCTATCAAACTATAATCTCCCCTGTGCCATAACTTAGCCACATCTTCCTCGAGATGCACATCGGCGATACCGATTCTTTTTCTAGTCCCATTGCTACCAATTGTTAGCCAGCCTTCTCTTCCCATAGGGGCACCATGTTGGGAAATCTGGTAGCCCTTCAACATGTCAGGATAGAAATAGCTCTTACGGTCAAATCTACTGTATTCAGGAACGGTGCAGCGTAAGGCCAGGGCACTCATAACCGTATATTCCACCGCCTTCTTATTAATAACAGGGAGCACACCAGGCATGCCCAGACAAATAGGACAAACACGACTATTAGGCGGAGCATTAACGTAATCGGCACTACAAGAGCAAAACATCTTGCTCCTGGTTAGCAGCTGGACATGAACTTCCAAACCGATAACAGTCTCGTAATCCATAAACCTGAAAGTAGTATACCATCCTCACCAAGCGGAGACAAAACAGCATATCACTCTCCTTCCCACTTCGTCCTCTAGCTTCAAAAGGAAAGTAGAGCAGCTAAATATCATGTATCATAAGTATGATGCACTATGACCGGTGCTGTGAGGCAAGCACATGGTTACAGGGACATAGGCTAAACTGTGAATTAAGGAGTTTAGTCTTTCCAAAATCTTAGTTCACAGTACACCATTCTCCCCACTGTCCAGCAACAATTAACACTAGTTTAATCTGGCAAGGGGGTTTGAATCTTCACCATCGGCATCTAGGAAATATACCCATCTCTGATGAGGAGTTCGGCGACAAGAACTGCACCCTTGGCTGCTCCCATTTTAGTGTTGTGAGATACCAGAAGGTACTTGATGCCATTTTCCAAGACGTTATCCTTTCTGATTCTGCCGACCACGGTGGCCATGCCATCCTCAGCGTCACGGTCAAGTCGCGGCTGAGGTCTGAACGGATCTTCGTGGACGATTATCATGTGCCTGGGAGCTGAGGGTAGCTCAGCTCCGCCGACCAAGCCGTTGTATTCCCTCAAGACCCTGGTAATCTCGTCAACCGCACAAGTCTTTTGGGTAGAGACAAAGACCGATTCCGTATGTCCTTCCCGGACATTAACCCGAGTGCAGGTGCAGCTTACATTGAACCTGGCTGGATTGACTGAATTGCCTGCGAAACTGCCCAGGATTTTCTGTGTTTCCCGCTGTACCTTTTCTTCTTCCCCGACAATAAAGGGAATAACATTGTCCAGGATGTCGAGGCCTATTACTCCCGGGCTCCGTCCTGCTCCTGACAGAGCCTGCATGGACGTCATGATAACGGCGTTAACGCCAAACGATTCGTAAATTGGTTTTAGGGTTATCGCCAGGCCAGTAGTGGTGCAATTGGGAATGGGTGTAATGAAGCCTTTCCATCCCCGGGCTTTTCTCTGAACATCAATTAACTTAGCATGCTCGGAGTTGATGCCCGGGATTAGAATGGGTACATCCTCATCGTAGCGGAAGGCTGAAGCAGTACTTATAACCGCTTTTTCTCTGGCGAATTTCGGTTCCAGAATCTTCGCCTGGTCGGACTCTACGGCGGAAAAAACAATATCCAGAGCGGAGGTATCCATTTCGGCAGCATTCTGGACAGGCATGGTCATAACCTCCTCTACCGGAGGCTCCTGGCAAAACCAGCGCAAGGCTCCAGACTGGGCATCGCTTATAGCTTTCTCATAGCTGCGCCCTGCTGACCTCTCGGAGGCAGCAAGGGCAGCAATTTCAATCCAGGGATGATTCTTCAGCGCAACAAGAAATTGTTGCCCCACTATGCCAGTGGCTCCTACAATTGCAGCTTTTACCATAGTTTCCCTCCGCTATATTCTTACCTTTTGTATTAGGTGCAAACAGCTTGTATTTCCTTTTATTTAGCTAATCGGGGCGAGAGGATTTGAACCTCCGACCTCAGCGTCCCGAACGCTGCGCGCTACCCACTGCGCTACGCCCCGTCTGTTTATGCTATTATATGATGCTTTTATTATGGAGGCAAGGATGAAGTATTGCGTCTTAATAATTGATGGAGCATCAGGTTGGCCATTAGCTGATCACGGTGGGAGGACCTGCCTAGAGTTGGCGCATACTCCCAACATGGATGCGATGGCGAAAACGGGCGTTGTCGGGCTGGTTCGCAACGTGCCTCCGGGGATGGAACCTAGCAGCGCCTGTGCTTGCATGTCCGTGTTAGGTTATGTCCCTCAGGTATACTATCAGGGCCGGAGCCCCATTGAGGCTCGTGCCATGTGCGTCCCTATTAACGAAGGCGAGACCGTTTTTCGCTGCAATTTGGTAGCCGTGCGCGACGGGAGAATGTGGAGCTACAGTTGTGGCCACATCAGCACTGACGAAGGTCGAGCCCTTATCGCAGGTTTGAATGAAAAACTTGCCAGCGATGCAGTACACTTCTATCCTGGCGTGAGCTATAGACATTTATGCAAAATAAAAGGGAGAGAAGACACCCTGCTGGCTAGCTGCACTCCCCCGCATGATATCCCCGACAAGCCCATCGATGAGTTTCTTCCCACAGGGCCCGGAAGCGACCTGCTGAGAGAGCTGATGATACGCTCTCAGCTTGTGCTTCGAGACCACCCTGTGAACATAGGACGAAAGGCACGCGGCGACATACCCGCTACTATGATTTGGCCTTTTTGGGGTAGTGGTAAGATACCCGATATGCCAGCCTTCAAAGAGATCTATGGACTTGATCCTGCCCTGACATCCGGAGTTGATATTATGCGGGGTCTGGCCCGAATGATAGGTATGGAGGTGCTGGATATCCATGGTGTCACTGGCGATCTTAACAATGATTGCGCTGCCCAAGCCATTGGCGCATTGAAAGCACTTGAGAAATATGACATGGTGGTTATCCATGTGGAAGCAACCGATGAAGCCGCTCATGCCGGCCTGTTTAAGGACAAAATAGAGGCTATTCAGAAGGTAGATAAAGAGATTGTGGCTCGACTTCGTTCCTGGGATAAGGATGCCCTCCGGGTGCTAATTCTGCCTGACCACTCCACGCCGATCGAGATTCAAACCCATGTTGCCGACCCTGTTCCGTTTGTACTCTGGGGACCGGGGTTCACAGCTAGCGGGGCAAAGAGATTTACCGAGGCAGAGGCTAAAGGCACAGGCATTTTTCTCCAGGAAGGGTATAATATTATGAGCAAGCTAGTACACAGTAAATGAAGGTGCAGAGATGGCACTGATAGTCCAGAAGTATGGTGGCACCTCGGTAGCTGATGCCGAAAAGATTAGGAATGTAGCTCGCCTGGTCACCAGAGCAAAAGACGAGGGAAAACAGGTGGTAGTTGTTGTTTCGGCTATGGGAGACACCACCGACAATTTGATTAAATTGGCCTACCAGGTTAACGAACAGCCTGGTGATAGGGAACTCGATGTTCTTTTGTCCACCGGGGAGCTAGTTTCCAGTACCCTCTTAGCCCTGGCTTTGGAGAGTTTGGGTTACAAGGCAGTCAGTCTTACCGGCGCTCAAGCAGGTATCCAGACCGACTCTAGTTACAGTCGAGCTCGGATTCTCCGCGTCGATCCAAAACGAGTGGTCAGTGAGTTAGAAAAAGGGAATATTGTCATTGTGGCCGGGTTTCAAGGCGTGAATCAGGAAATGGATATCACCACTTTGGGCCGCGGTGGTTCCGATACAACGGCAGTTGCTCTCGCTGCCAGCCTGAACGCCGAAATATGCCAGATATATACTGATGTTGAGGGTGTCTATACTGCTGACCCTCGCCTTGTGTCCGAAGCGAGGAAATTGAAGGAAATTGGCTATGAGGAGATGTTGGAACTGGCTAGCTGTGGAGCCAGGGTAATGCATAACAGAGCGGTGGAATTGGGAGGGTTGTATAATGTGCCCATTTTGGTGGTTTCCAGCTTTAGCGATAGCCCGGGTACCGTCATTCGTAAGGAGGTCTCTATGGAAGTAAGAAACAAGGTAAGGGGGATTGCCTATGATACCAATGTGTCTAAAGTCACCATTGTTGGTGTTCCCGACCATCCTGGTATTGCTACGGCAATCTTCGAGCCCTTGGCTAGAGCAAATATAAATATAGATAATATCGTCCAGAATGCCAGCATTAATAATATTACTGACCTCACGTTTACGGTGACTCGGGGTGATTTAGTTAAGGCAATGTCCATCGTGGAGCCAGTGGTTAAATCTGTGGGGGGTAAGCAATGTGTCGCCGATTCTACGTCGGCCAAAGTTAGCATCGTAGGTACTGGCATACAAAATGCACCGGGCTATGCTGCCAGAATGTTTCGCACACTTTATGAGCAGGGCATTAACATCCAGTTAATTACGACTTCCGAGATGAGGATAACCTGTATCGTCTCTGAGGATAGGGTTAAGGATGCTGTTCAGGCATTGCATCAAGCTTTTGAACTGGAGAAAAGTCAGCCTTGAGCTTGCCGAAGGGAACTTGACAATCTTAGCTTGACATCGTAAGTTTATGGAAATGGACATTGCGTTCTACCAACAGCAAAAGGAAGAAGAGACTCGATTTAGACAGCAACTGAGCAAGGAAGCCATAAATCTGGCTCTTCAAGGTAGGTGGGAGGAAGCTGAAGCGGTCAACCGAAATATAATTGAGCGGTTCCCCGCCGATGCCGAGACTTATAATCGTCTTGGCCGAGCTTTGACAGAACTAGGAGATTTCGACGGAGCTAAGGAAGCCTATTTTAAGGCTTTGGAACTCGCCCCTGATAATGCTATTGCTAAGAAAAATCTTGCCCGCTTAACTAGTTTGTCTGAATCTATGGCAGCCTTGAGTAACAACGCTCAGAAAGCTTCGCCCCGGAGAGGTCAAGCCCGAAAAGTTGCTCTTAACCTTTTTATAACTGAGATGGGCAGGGCTGGAGTAGTCGATCTTCACAATGTGGCTTCACGTGATATCTTAGCTAAGATGGGGTTTGGCGACCAAGTACACTTAGAAGTGAGAGGACGACAGCTAATTGTGAAAGGTGAGGACGGAGAATATTTGGGAGAAGTGGAGCCGAGACAAGGATTGCGCCTCGTTCAACTAATGCAAGGTGGCAATAAATACGATGCTGCAATCCTCAATATAGAAGAAAACAAAGTGCAGGTGGTCATTAAAGAAATGTATCAACATCCCAGCCAAGTGGGACGCCCCTCCTTTCCTGTTAAAGCTGAAGAACACTTGCGCACGCGTATTAAAGAAAGCCTGCTCCGACGAGGAGTCATTACTGACGAAAGTGAGAGCTTGGCCGAGCTTGGATATTTTGAGGAGGAAGAATATCCTAGCAGCGAAGAGGAATCTTTACCCGAAGGTTTCACCGTCGTTGGTGAAGGCGGAGAGAGAGGAGTTGAGACTTGATGGAAGTCGCAATAGTAAAACCTATCGATATCGAAGAGGAGATGAAAAGCTCCTATCTCGACTACGCTATGAGCGTCATCGTTTCCCGAGCCTTACCCGATGTGCGCGATGGTTTGAAGCCAGTGCAACGGCGTGTCCTGTACGCCATGGATGGCTTAGGACTGCGGCACAATAGTCCATACAAAAAGAGTGCCCGCATTGTTGGTGAAGTCATGGGGAAGTATCATCCCCATGGAGATTCCCCGATATATGAAGCTATGGTACGCATGGCTCAGGATTTTTCTCTGAGATATCCCTTAGTTGATGGGCAGGGTAATTTTGGCAGCGTTGACAATGATCCACCAGCGGCAATGAGATATACCGAAGCTCGCCTTTCCAAAATTGCCGAGGAAATGTTAGTTGACATCGAAAAAGATACTGTCGCCTTTGTTCCCAACTTCGATGATTCTCTCCAGGAACCCTCTGCCTTGCCCGCCAAGTTGCCTAACTTGTTAGTTAGTGGTTCTTCAGGCATAGCTGTAGGTATGACGACAAACATCCCTCCTCATAACTTAGACGAGATATGTGATGCCATTGTCTATCTAATTGACAATCCCCAAGCCACTGTAGAGGAACTAATGGAGTTGGTCAAAGGTCCCGATTTTCCCACTGGCGGGATAATTTGGGGTAAAGGGGGCATAGACAATGCTTATACTACAGGGCAAGGGAAAATCATACTTCGAGCTAAAGCCAACGAACTGACTAGCAAGGCAGGCAAGAGACAAATAGTTGTTACTGAACTTCCCTATCAGATAAACAAAGCAGCTTTGGTAGAGAGGATAGCTGAGCTGGTCAAAGTAAAGAAAATTTCGGGGATAGGCGAGGTGCGTGATGAGTCAGACAGGGAAGGCATGCGCATTGTTATCGAACTCAAAAAGGAAGCACAACCTCGACAGGTACTTAATAACCTCTACAAGTATACTGCGATGCAATCTGCCTTTTACATCAATATGGTTGCTTTGGTTAATGGACAACCTAAAGTAATTAATCTTAAAGAGGCGCTGACTTCTTACATTGACTTCCGTTCTCAAGTCATTACCAGGAGGTCTCAGTTTGAACTCGATAAGGCAAAGGATAGGGCTCACATACTCGAGGGCTTCAGAATTGCCCTAAACAATCTGGAGCAGGTGATCAAGATTATTCGACAGTCTCAAACCGTAGAGTCCGCTCGTGCCAATCTAATGGCAGCTTTTACCCTATCACAGATTCAATCGCAAGCTATACTTGATATGCCGCTTCGTAGATTGGCTAAGCTAGAGCAAGACAAAATAACTGAGGAATATGCCGCTGTGATAAAGAGTATTTCTTATCTCGAGGGTTTGTTAGCTAACCCTCGGAAAGTATTATCACTTGTCGCCCAGGATGCTGAGGAGCTTAAATCCAAGTATGGTGATTCCCGGCGAACCATAGTGGAAACAGAAGAAATCGAAGAATTTCGTACGGAAGACCTTGTTCCCCATGAGGCAATGGTAGTTACCTTGACTAACAGGGGGTTCATTAAGAGGATTCCTGCCAGCACTTATCGGCTGCAACACCGTGGCGGAAAAGGCGTCATAGGAATGGTAACCCGGGGGGCTGATACAGTAAACCATATTTTGGTAGCCGATACCCATAATAACCTGCTTTTCTTTACCAGCGTGGGTAAGGTTTACTCTCTTAAGTGCTACGAGATTCCCGAGGATTCCTCCCGCACTGCCAAGGGAATAGCCCTGGTCAATTTGTTACCCATTGACCTGGAAGACGAAGTAACTGTGTTATTAGCCATAGCAAGCTTTCCTTTGGACAGGTTCTTATTAATGGCTACCAGGGGTGGCGTGATAAAAAAGACTACACTAAGCAAATTTGCTTCGATAAGGAGGAATGGTATTATTGCTATGGGGCTCAGAAATGAAGATAAGTTGGTCTCAGCTGGAGTGGTTGCTGATGAAGATGAGGTCATGCTGGTGAGTCGAAATGGGCAGGCTATTAGATTTAAGGTTGAAAACCTGAGGACTGCGTCTCGAACTAGTGGCGGTGTTCGTGGCATTCGTCTCGTCGACGATTATGTTGTTGGTATGGGCATTGTCCTTCCCGATGCTTATATGCTCACCGTGACCGAAAAAGGTTTTGGCAAGCTGACCCCGGTGAAGAATTATCCTGTTCACAATAGGGGGGGCAAGGGGGTGCGGGCTTACAGAGTTGGTCCGAAAACGGGCAATTTGGTTGCGTCCAGGCTTGTATCTCCGCAAGGCTCCTTGGTGATGTTATCAGCTAGGGGCAACGTGGTGAACATTCCTATGGAGCAGGTCTCAATTCAGGGCAGAGGTGGCCGGGGAGCCAGGCTAATGGGCTTAGCCGAAGATGACAGCGTGGTTTCGGCCACCTGGGTTTTCCAGCACGATGAAATCCTGTGAGCAAAAATTACCCTTCGTGTTCTTGTGATTCTGGCCCCTTTGCTTCTTGTCATTCTAACCCTGAACGAAGTGAAGGGGAAGAATCTAGCCCCTTCGCTAACGCTCAGGGTGATAAAAGGCCTCAAAGCGCTATTGACATACTTTTCCTATATTCGTAATATGTGATATAGCTATTTGGTAGCTTCGACATAAGGAGGTGAATATGTTCTGCGCTAAATGTGGCACGGAAAATCCTGAGGAGGCTAAGTTTTGCTCTAAGTGTGGTGCCGGCCTCGCTGTTTCGCCAACGCCAACTGAAGGTGCAGCCAAGCCCGAAGCGGAGAGCAGCACAGGTTTGTCAGCCAATGTAGCCGGTCTTCTTTGTTACGTGGCTTTGTGGGTAACAGGAATAGTTTTTTTAGTGTGGGAGAAGAAGAGCATTTTCGTCAAGTTCCACGCCTGGCAATCCATTATGACGTTTGGGGTACTGACCGTAGCGCATCTTATCTTAAGCACGATGCTCAGAGCGATTGCATTCGCGACTTTTTTACCCGGCCTTGCGGTTTTTGCCGGAGTCCTTGGCACTATTATTTGGATCATGATGGTCGTATTGTGGATTATCCTTGTGATCCAGGCGGGAACGGGCAAAATGTGGAAGGTCCCCTGGGCAGGCGATTGGGCTGAAAAGCAAATCAGCAAGTGAAGTATCTGGGGATTCAGTGCCCTAGCCTGATAAAGCAGGCAACTACGGCCAGTTATTTAGCGTCGCCGATGTAGAGTTCTGTCTCGGAAAATCCTGCTTCCGCCATGCCATTGCGACATCCAAAGCATATGCTATAAAAGTTGATATGTTCCTAGCGATTTTGGGCAAAAATCTCCTTTAGGAATTGGGTGAAGGGGTGTATAATAATAGAGTATATGGGCTCTGAGGTTTTTTACCGCAAGTGGCGGCCACAGACCTTAGGTGAGGTGCTGGGACAAGAGCCTATAACTCAGACTCTGCGTCATGCTGTGGAGGGTGGGAAGATAGCTCATGCTTATCTTTTTTGCGGTCCACGAGGTACAGGCAAAACCAGCACGGCGCGCATCTTGGCCAAAGCAGTCAACTGTCCTAGTCAAGCAGGTGGCGAACCGTGCAATGCTTGCGACATGTGTCATTCAATCACTGAGGGCAGGGCTTTGGATGTAATAGAGATAGATGCCGCCAGCAATCGTGGCATTGACGAAATCCGTAGTCTGAGGGAAAAGGCAAATTACGCTCCTAGCCTTGCTCGCTACAAGGTATATATTATAGACGAAGTCCACATGCTTACCGAGGCGGCTTGCAATGCCCTATTGAAGACATTAGAGGAACCACCCGGACACGTAATTTTTGTCTTAGCTACCACAGAAGCACACAAGGTGATATCCACCATCGTATCGAGATGTCAACGGTTTAATTTCCATCGCCTGCGGCAAACCGAGATAATGGATAAACTCAAGCTAATATGTGAGAAAGAAGGAATTCACATCGAGCCTGGTGCATTAGAGCTTATTGCTCGGGCCGCTACCGGGAGCCTTCGAGATGCTGAAAATATTTTGCAACAGATGACTGCTTACTATGGCAACCAAATTGAGCTTGCTAAGGTTCAAACAGAGCTTGGCATCAGCTGGGATTCACGGGTTGGACAACTAGCACAATGTATAGTCAATAGGGATGTCGCTGCCGGGCTAAAAGTCATAAATAACCTCAATAACGATGGTGTTGACCTTCGTCAGTTTAATCTGGGCTTGGTAGAATACCTTCGAGGATTGTTGCTGGCTAAATCGCGATGCGAAGAGGCTCTGGATGTAACCAGCGAAGACTTAGCTGAGATGGGTAGCCTTGCAGCCAGTGCCACGATGGATTACCTGCTTAACGCAGTTAAATCTTTCTCCGGCATAGACTTTCGGAGTGATAATTACTCCTCCCTGCCCTTAGAATTGGCTTTACTGGATTGTGCTTTATCTCCACCCATGAGACAAGAACAGCCAACTACAACTGGACCCTCAGAGGTAGCAGACGGCGCTGAGATGACTGAGCCCCCCGACGTGGTCGGGGCTGAGTTTCCTCCTGTTGCACTGGAGCCCGACAGAGTCGGGACTGAGAATCCATGCGAGGTTCCTGTAGCACCAGAGCCCGACGGAGTCGAGACTGAGATTCCAAGCGAAGAGATTTCTCAGAACATTGATTACATCCGTAACCGCTGGCGGGAGTTCATTAAATCTTTGCGAGGGGAAGGTTCCAGTGGCAACTTGGATGCTTTTTTGCGTAGCGCTTGTGACCCCGTAGCCCTTGAGGATGATACATTGGTATTAGGTTTCTTTTATTCCTTCCATAAGGAGAAAATCGAAGACGCCAAATACCGATATCTAGTGGAAAAAAAGCTCAAGGAGGTTTTTGGTCGGCCCTACAAGATACGGTGTATTTTAGTTGATTATAAAAGAGAAGTTCCGTCCCAGGCGAGAACACAAAACCCCGTAATTAAAGCTGCTCTGGAAATGGGAGCCAGAATTAGAGATGAGGAGCTATAATCCTGCCCCATCCCCGAGATCCCCGATTAAATCGGGGACAGGGACTGGGGAAGCTCAAGGAAAGGAGGTAGATGGATAAATCAATATTGCGTCAAGCCCAGCAACTTCAGGCAAAGCTGGCCAAAGCCCAAGAAGAATTAGGCAACATCATTGTGGAAGCTACCAGTGGAGGTGGTGCCGTCAAAGTGGTGATTGACGGACACCAGAAGGTTCACTCCGTTGAGATATCTCCTGAAGTAACAGAGTCTGGAGATATTGAGTTATTACAAGACTTGGTTATGACTGCCGTTAACGAAGCTATCACCAAGTCGCAGGAACTTGTTAACAAGCACCTCAGCAGTTTAACCGGTGGTCTCAATATACCGGGGTTATTCTAGGAATCTCCGATGAAATCGGAGCTATCAAAGACGTGGGTCTTTCGCTATGCTCCAGACAGCCCGGATTTCATAGGGGGTAAAGGGTCAGAGAAAATGAGATTTGTTGCCGAGCCTGTAGCCAGGCTAATTGAGGAATTTAATAAGCTGCCCGGAATCGGGCCCAAAAGTGCTCAAAGGTTAGCTTATCATCTCTTACGTGGCTCTGATGAAGAAGCTACATCTCTAGCCGAGGCCATTTTGACACTAAAGGAAAAGATAAAGCTTTGTTCAGTTTGTTTTAACATCACCGATTGTGACCCTTGCCTCATTTGTCAAGATACAGAACGTGACCATTCTAGAATTTGTGTTGTGGAAAAACCCTCAGATATCCTTCCTTTAGAGCGGACTGGGAAATATAACGGCGTTTACCATGTAGTCCATGGAACTATCAGCCCAGCACAGGGCATAGGACCTGAAGAGCTAAAGATAAAGGAACTTCTGGCTCGCCTTCAAGATGGCTCAGCAACCGAGGTGATTGTGGCAACCAATCCGAATGTGGAGAGCGAAACCCTGGCTATGTACCTGCAACGGATTATCACGCCACTGGGCATCCGCGTCACCCGCCTGGCTCGTGGCTTGCCCTTTGGTGCTGAGTTGGAATATGCTGACGACCTGACCCTGGGGCAAGCGCTGGAAAACAGGCGAGATTTCTGACAAGGGGCCCCGACTTGTCGGAGCTGCACCCCGAAGATAAAACAGAAATTCCCTGATTACATCGGGGGGAAGCCTTTCCAAAAAACCTGAAGGATTTTCTCGTTTATCAGATTAGTATTATGGGTTGGTATAAGAGGCGGCGCTCAGCCTCTATCACTCAATTTACTGACTTTTTTACCTATCCGAAAAATCCCCAAAACGCTTGACTGTGAAGATGATGTGATATAATCTAATATAAAACAGTACTTTGAGAAACCTAAGTTTTTAATTGTCCTTTGTGCCGATTGGGGGGTGAGGAGCAAAAGTGACAGAATGGTGGGGAAAAGAGATTACAGGGAGTGCCGGGGCGGTGCTCTTAGCTAGTCACCTGACCGCGGGTAGATAACCATGAACCGACCTCGAAAAGGTCGGTTTTGTGTTTTCAGGCAGAGTGATGCTTGTCAAATTGAAAGTTGTGCGATAGACAAGCCACTAGCCCCGTGGTTGAGAGGCGATAAGAGAATAAAAAAGTAACAAAAGGAGAAAGATAGTGAAGAAGATATTTAGTATCCTGTTTGCACTGGTGCTGGCAGTGAGCCTGGCATCGGTAGCAACGGCGCCAGTTTTGGCAGATGTTATCGACGTGCCCGGTGACTACCCCACTATCCAGGATGCCATTGATGCTGCCTCGGATGATGACACCATCGTAGTGGCGGCGGGTCTGTATGAAGAGAATGTTGAGATTGACAAGTCGTTGACGTTACAGGGTGCCCAGGCCGGGATTGATGCACGGACCCGCAGCGGCGCTGAAACGATTATTGAACCAGATGAAGGAACAGGGATAAGAATAATTACCGCCGCCGACCGCGTCGTCGTCATTGATGGTTTGACGGTGCAGAATGCCGAGCACGGAATCTCAACTCCAGAGCCCACAATGGCGGCTGATATTACCGTCAAAAACGTACGAGTCTTAAACCCCACTGAATTCGGGATTAGCCCGACCTTCACCGTAGCAACAACGGTGGAGTATTGCTATGTGGAAGGCGCGATACAGGCCATTAATGCGGGTGCCCTTGTGCCGTTTCCTGCGACTGTGGCAACCTTCAGGAACAACGAGATCGTCAACTCGCAGTTTGGCTTCACCGGGTACCTCAAGGATTCGCTTATTGAAGGGAACCTGGTGAGGGACTTCGCTACGGGGGGCGTAGGCATCAGCGGGTCGTTCCTTAACACCGAAATTAAGAATAACACAGTGACGGGTTATGTTGAGGGTGCGGGCATGACTTTCGAGGAGCACTACGGCCGCGACCTTTCTGAGAATGTGAATGTAGAAGGCAATACCTTCACAGGGAATGACCTCGGTATCTATGTGTTCGATACGCAGACAACACTTACTGGAATCACCGTTAATTTCAACAACATCGCCGGCAACTCTCGGTATGGTGTGTGGAATCGGGGCGGCGAGACGCTGGACGCCACCGAAAACTGGTGGGGCGATGCCAGCGGACCCAGCGGAGTAGGATCCGGTGATGGCGATGACGTCTCCACAAAGGTACTTTACTCGCCATGGCTGGCCGCTGAGCTCGGCACCGAGCCCATGACCTGGGGCGTGGACACGACAAGTTCTATCCAGGACGCCATTGATGGGGCAGACCCAGGCGACACCATCATAGTGACGGAGGGGGAATACCAGGAGGACTTGAATATTGACAAGTCTCTGAACCTCCACTCGGCAGGCGGGATTGAAGTGACCACTATTACCGGCTCTGTCAGTATAGAACTGGATGCTGAGATAGTCTTCCTTGGTGGGGATGATGTTGGGTTCACCGTCGATGCTGATGATGGTGACTTTGCTATATCGCTTTCCATCGACAACGAAAGCGATGTTTCCATCAGTCACAATGTACTCGCTGGTGCTGTAGATGGTATAACCACCCGGGGCGGCCTGCTGGACAACAGCACCGCCACCATCGAGGATAACCAAATCCACGAAAATGACTACGGAATCTACCTGGAATCCGTTGCCGGCGACAGCATCGTGCTCATCAACTCCAACCGCCTCGCTGGAAACGACGATTACGGGCTCTACGTCGAAGACAGCGCCGTTATCGTTGACGCCACCTACAACTGGTGGGGCGATGCCAGCGGGCCCAGTGGTGGCGCAGTCGATCCTGTTACCAGCACGATTGCAGATGGCACTGGAGCCGCTGTTTCAGAACATGTCCACTTTGACCCCTGGTTGACGGCTTATTTATACACCCTCGAAATCTCAAGCACCGGTGGGGGTTCAGTGGTCGTACCTGGAGAGGGGATTTTTACCTATGAGCCGGGAACAAAGGTTGACCTGATAGCGATTACAGATACTTTCTATAACTTCGCGCAGTGGACTGGGGATGTGGACACTATCACAGATGTCAACTCCGCCGCAACCAACATCACTATGAACGACGACTATTCTATAACGGCCAACTTCAGTTTCGGGCCGTTTCCATGGTGCTTCATCGCTACCGCAGCCTATGGTACAGATACAGCCAAGGAAATAGACGTCCTGAGAGAGTTCAGGGACGAGGTCCTGCTGTCTAACAGCCTGGGCGCCGAGTTTGTATCTCTCTATTATAAAACCAGTCCCCCAATAGCCGATTTTATCTCCCAAAACGAGGCCCTGAGAACAGCGGTGAAGGTAGGCTTTGTTGACCCGCTTGTGAAAATACTAACTTGGACCCACGATTTATGGTCGGGATGAGAGGTTAATGAGTAAAACAGCATTCTCGGTCACTAAGTTAGTGCTAGCAATGTCATATAGTTGGGCAAGCCCGGCGAAAACTTTGAAAAACCGCTTGGCGATATAGAGGATGTCATGTAATACTTATAAAACTGTAACATATACATTAAATTAACAGGATTTTAACATAAGTAGCTTATTATATTGTAAGCTGAAGATTTTGGGGAAGTTAACTGTTACAAAGGAGGTGAAGAGCGAAAAGGATTTGCGGAAGGATAAGGATCTCAAGAAAATAATTGTTGCCAAGGAGGTGAAGAGTGAAAAAGATATTTAGTATCCTGTTTGCCCTGGTGTTGGTGGTGAGCCTGGGGCTGGCGATGGCGGCGCCGGTCTTAGCTGGCACCGTTATTCATGTGCCCGGTGACTACCCCACTATCCAGGCAGCCCTTAATGCTAGCGAGGATGGCGACACCATCATGGTGGCGGAGGGAGAATACGATGCCTTCATGGTGCAGGGGAAGACCAATATAAGCATAATCAGCGCTGAGGGGGCAACCGTTACTACCGCAAACAACTTTTCGATTGAGGTCGGGCCAATAGAGATCGCATGGGTCATGGCTGCGGTGTATGAGTCACAAAACATCAATATTGCGGGTATTAACTTTGATGGAAGCGGGGTCAGCGGAGAAGATGTGGTCGGCATCGCCTACGTTGACAGCACAGGGAGTATTGCTGACCTGACGGTGGAAAACATAATTGGCACCGGGTTAAGGGCGGGCGTGGCTATCATAGGTGATTTAGGCACCTCTGCGGTGAACCTCTCAGGTGTTACTGCCCAGAACTCAATGGCAGGTGTCGCCGTATGGAATGCTGAGGCCAATCTTGACGGCTGTACTATCACAGACATGGATTACGGTATCTCAATAGGTTGGCCGTGGGTCGGGCTCTATCCATCCAGTGTAAGCATACAAGGGTCCACTATCTCTAACAACGATTTAGTAGGCGTATATGTTTGCGATAATTCTACACTGGAAGCTCACTTCAACAATATCGTCGGCAACACTGTGTATGGTGTATGGAACGATGGAGGCGAGGCGGTGGACGCCACCCACAACTGGTGGGGCGATGCCAGCGGACCATACCACCCGATAACTAACCCTGGCGGCGAGGGCAATCCTGTCAGCGATGATGTGACTTTCGAATCCTGGCTGGGAGATGAGGCAGTAACAGAAACGGTAACCAATGACACCGTTGATGCCAGGGACGAGGCTGATACCCGTGTTGTGGTAACTGGCACAGCTATGGTCATTGTGGCTCGATACCCCGATAACCCCGGCGGAGACGCTCCCCCCGACTTCATCACAATGGGTAAATATATCGATGTCTACGTTCCCGATACTACGGAAGTCACCGAGATTGAGATAAGGCTTTACTATACCGATGATGAATTAGCTGCGGCAGGCATCGACGAAGAATCTCTGCAGCTCTTCTGGTTGAACGGCGACGTGTGGAACGAGTGCTTAAACAGCGGAGTCAATACCGCTGGCATTTATCGCTACAGCGGTTATATCTGGGCAATAATAACAGAGGATACCACACCATCCCTGGACGACTTGCAAGGAGACGAATTTGGTGGTTACGGCCACCCCACGACACCCGGAGGAGGATTCTGTTTTATCGCCACCGCGGCCTATGGAACTGATACAGCACAGGAAATAGACATCCTGAGGGAGTTCAGGGATGCGGTCCTGCTGCCTAACAGCTTGGGCGCCGAGTTTGTATCTCTCTATTATAGAACCAGTCCTCCCATAGCCGACTTAATCTCCCAACACGAGGTACTAAGAACAGCGGTGAGGGTGGGCTTTGTTGACCCGATTGTAGCTATATTAAATTGGAGCCACGATTTATGGTCAGCGAGGGGCTCATGGGCGTAACAGCAATCCCTGGCACTAAGTGAGCGCTAAGGGGAGTGCAGAGAAACGGTATAAGAGCCGAGGCATAGCCTCGGCTCTTATTTTATGACTCTAAACGACTAAAAATATCATGGTCTTTTGTCATTGCGAGCCCTCCGCTTTTTGTCATTCTTCGCAACCCCTCTTTTGTCATTGCGAGCACCCGAAAGGTGCGTGGCAATCTCTGGAGATTGCGGAGCCTGTTCCGAAGCGTAAGCGAGGAATCTCGGCTCCTCGCAACGACAGAGGGGAAAAGATTGCTCTGACACTGTCGTGCCCCGCAATGACGGGTGGGGTGGAGAAAAATGGAGTTGACCCCTTGATCCGCCGATGGTTTCATAGAATCAAACCATCCCTACGGGATCGACGTCTATAGTCCAGCCCCATGGCAAGGTGAGCTGGGATAACATTCGGGTCAAATCAGAGCCGCGGAGGAATAGTTGCCAGCGATACCTGCCCCTGGCGCGGAAGGCAAAGGCAGGCACCGGACCAATGACATTGAAATCAACAATGTCCTCTCTGGCCTTTGCATCAAGAATTAGGCGATGCATCCTCTCCGCCTCACGGCGACATAACCCCTCATCAGTGTGGCTGTAAACCAGGCGGACTAATTGGCTAAAAGGGGGATAATTTAACTGACGCCGATAGTCTATTTCTTTACGATAAAATCCAACATAATCATGCCTGGCAGCAGCTTCAACAGCGTAGTTATCGGGAGAATAAGTCTGTATGATAACCCTTCCTGCTTTAACCCCACGACCAGCTCTGCCAGCTACCTGACATAGGAGTTGAAAAGTGCGCTCACTACTTCGGAAATCGGGGAAATTCAGGCCGGTATCGGCACTGATTATCCCCGCCAGGGTCACTTGAGGCAAATCCAGCCCTTTGGCTATCATCTGGGTGCCAATAAGCACATCCGCCTTGTGGTCCCGAAAGTCCTTCAGCAACTCCTCATGAGCATATTTTCTGGTAATCATATCCTTATCCCAGCGAAGTAACCTTGCCTCGGGAAAGAAATGCCCCATCTCTTCTGCTATTCTTTGTGTACCAATGCCCAGGAACCTGAGATGACGCCGGAAACACTGTGGACAGCTTTGGGGTACTGGAATGGAATAGCGGCAACGATGACAAATCAGCCTTTTCTCCACTGAATGATAAGTAAAGGCTATGGAGCAGCGGGGACAACGAAAGACAAAGCCACAGCTACGACATCGCACAAAGGTAGCTGTACCCCGACGGTTGAGGAAAAGAATTATCTGCTCACTCTTCGCCAGAGTTTCTTTCATGGCAGCTAGTAAGGAACGGCTAAACAAGCTTGTGTTCCCAGCTTTAAGTTCTTCCCTTAAATCTATTATGCTTACTTCGGGGAGGGGAGAATAACCACGAGGAGTAATTCTTTCCTTTAGCTCTACAAGTTGATATTCGCCTTGCAGTGCCTTATGAAAACTGCCGATATCAGGGGTAGCACTGCCCAAAATGACGACAGCGTTACTGAGTTGAGCCAATTTAATAGCCGCGTCTCGGGCATGATAGCGAGGTGCCTTATCTTCTTGTTTGTACGTCCACTCATGTTCTTCGTCAATAATAATAAGACCGAGATTGGACAGAGGGGCAAATAAGGCACTCCTCGGTCCGATGACGACATCACAGTTCCCCCCCATTATCCATTGCCATTCGTCAAACTGTTCTCCCGGAGAAAGCCCACTATGCAGCACAGCCACACGCCCAGGGAAGCGATTAGCAAATCTCTCTACTGTTTGTTGGGTCAAAGCGATTTCCGGAATAAGGCAAATACCTCGCTTGCCAGCAGCAATAACATGGGCTAATGCCCGCAGGTAAATCTCAGTTTTGCCGCTGCCAGTAACGCCAAAAAGGAGAAAAACCGGCGGGCTGCCAGGTTGCTCCCTCACAATGGCGTTACGGATCGACTCCCACGCAGCATGTTGAGACGGAGTGAGAATCGGAGCCCGAGAAGTTGTGAGACTGAGGTGAGATAAGGGGTCACGTCTTACCCTGAGCCTTTCCACTGAGATCAAACGACGCCTCACCAGGGCTTTGATAGTGGCAAGGGAACAATTGAGTCGTTTCCTCAGTTCGCTGACTGAAATAGGTCGGGTCTGCTCGGTTAGAAATTCCAAGAGCTCCGCCTGTTTATAAGCTCGAGACTTATTCAGGCGAGCCTTCGCCGCTTCAATTTCTTCTTTGTCAGCTAGTAGCCTTACATAAGGAAGTGTTTTGGGCTTTATCTTTGCCTTCTCTAACTCCAGAGTTTGGGAAACTAGCTGACGGTCCAGCAACTGGTCGGTGATTTGTCTGGCTTTTCTCTTGCCAATTGCTTTCTCTAGCTCAGGCAGGCTTGTCTTCTTTTTTTCCCCGATTATACGAAGAATTTGCTTTTGCTCCGGTGTTAAAGGCAAATCCCCCTGGCCCCTGATTAAATCAGGGGCTGTTAGCTGAAAGTAAGTAACGGTTCGTCTCTCAAATCCCGGAGGCAACATTAAGGCCAGGGCATCGAAAAGGGGGGCACAATAATGTTCGCTTATCCACCGGCCAAGCTCTATTTGTATCGGGGAAAGCAAAGGACAATCAGCAACAATGCCAGCGATTTCCTTAATTTCTGCAACCGATGGCTCGTCTGACAGCAAGAGCACAATCCCTTGAATGACCCTGGAGCCAAAGGGCACCCATACTGCTTGCCCGGCACTAAGATTGAGCCCTGGCGGTATGACGTAGCAAAAGGTTTGACCCCGATGCAATCGGGGTGAATTGACTGCCACCTCGGCGTAGTTCATTCAGAGGTCTGTTCTGTTTACTGTTGTTGCTCTTCTTGAGGCATGGCTTGCTCTATTACCTTCTCTCGCCTTTCTTTAAGTCGAGCCCGCTTAGCGCTGAGCCTGCGCACATAATAGAGCTTGGCTCGGCGCACCTCTCCATGCCTGAGTACCTCTACATTTTGCACCGAGAGAGATTGGAAAGGGAAAGTACGTTCCACTCCAATGCCGTAAGATACCCTCCTCACTGTAAAGTTTCCACCATCCACACCCTTCCTCATTCTAATCACCACACCCTGGAAGTGTTGCAGTCGCTCTTTATCCCCTTCCACAGTCTTCAAACTAACCCTGACTGTATCGCCCGGGGAAATTTGAGGAATGTTGGGATTCATTCTGGGTTTAACAAATTCTCTAACATCCATTTCTTTTCCTCATCGCAGAGATTGCCCTTCTCCAAGAGGTCAGGGCGTCGTTTCGCCGTCCGCAGAATTGCCTGACGGCGTCGCCATTGACCAATTTCACCGTGATTTCCTGAAAGCAAGACCGAGGGTACTGGCCAACCCCGATATACCTGGGGTCTGGTATATTGGGGATATTCTAAAAGCCCATTGCTGTGAGAATCAATGCTGGTTGAATCCTGTGAGCCAAGCACTCCCGGTATAAGTCTAATGATAGCATCCACCACGACCAATGCAGCTAATTCCCCCCCACTAAGCACATAATCCCCGATACTGATTTCATCAGTAGCTAGATGTTCACACACTCTCTCGTCTAAACCTTCGTAATGGCCGCAAATTAACACCAGATGAGGAAGGAGAGCTAATTCTCGAGCAATAGATTGAGAAAAAAGCCTGCCCTGAGGGGTGAGTAGCATGATAGGCATCTCACTCGCACAAAGTTGCTGTTTTAGCGCTCCCGCTGCTTCAAAGATAGGCTCGGGCTTGAGCACCATGCCAGGTCCACCACCATAGGGATAGTCATCCGCAGTATGATGTTTATCATGGGTGTAGTCGCGAATATCATGAATCACGATATTCACCAATCCTCGCTCCCGCGCACGCTTGATGATGCTCTGCTCGAGTGGAGAGGCAAACATTTCAGGGAAGAGACATAAAATATCAATGCGCATGGATTCCCCCAATAAAAACCTTCGAAGTGCATATCTTAACATGCAGGTGGCGGTAAAAGAAAGTCTCCGTTCTTTCCTCCGGTGACTTTGGCTCTCAGGGAGCACTGTCCATTGGGCTATACATAGCACCACTCTGTTTCTCAATCCCCAAGACAAAATTTGTTCAAAAATTCAAAAAAAGCGCCAAAAGGTATTGACAAAATAATAATAAGGTTTATAATATAAATGTGGGGAAATGTGGGGAAAGAGGGTAAGTAAGGGAATAACAGGTAAGGTAAACGAGGCAAGAGTGGTGGGCTTTGTGGAGAACCGAGGAGAGCAAGATGTTTTTTGGTGAGTATCCATATAAGGTTGATGAAAAGGGAAGAGTGCCTCTGCCGCCAAAATTCAGGCGGCAGATGAGGGAGGGCGTGATATTAGCCAAGGGGATGGGAGAGAAATGCATTGCTGTTTACCCTGTAGCTGAGTGGAAAAGGTTGTCCGACAGCCTGGCTGCCAAGACAGTAACTCCAGCTAACTTAAGGAAGTTAAATCGCGCTATCTTCGGCTCTGCCTTCAGCACCTCCTTCGATGGGCAAGGCAGGATAACATTGCCATTTCCCCTGCGCGAGTACGCCGGGGTTGGTGACACAGCGATTGTTGTCGGTGCCAATAACTGTGTTGAACTCTGGTGTGAAGGTGAATGGCAGGCTGCGAAAACATTGGCCGAAGAACAAGCGTCGGAGATAATTGAGAGCTTTGGAGCATAGTGAATGATCGTCGCCATGTCCTTACCCGTCCACGTGCCTGTTCTGCTTGATGAAGTTATAGCAGGGCTGCGGCCTCAGCGAGGAGGTTACTTCGTTGACTGCACTGTTGGTCTGGGGGGACATGCGGCAGCGATACTGGAAAGAATTTCACCCTCAGGAAGACTTTTAGGCATTGATGCTGACCCCGAAGCCATCAAAGTAAGTCAAGATAAACTTAGCGACTATGGCGAAGCAGTTACTTTGGTTAATGACAACTTTGTTAACCTTGAGGCTATCTGCGGAAGATACCATTTTCATCCAGTTGATGGTATTCTTTTCGACCTTGGTGTTTCTTCTCTGCAACTGGATACAGCCGAACGTGGCTTCAGCTTCCACCTCGATGCTCCCCTAAATATGAGGTTCGATCCCGGGCAAGGGTTAACCGCATCGGATATCATTAACAGCTTCTCTGAGCAAGAGTTGGCTAAGCTCATAGAAAAATACGGTGAAGAGCGTCACAGCCGGCGGATAGCGCGGTATATCGTTCAAAATCGCCCTATCGCCACCACCGTGGAGCTTGCCAGCTTGGTAGAGCAAGCTTCAAGTGGCAAGCGTGCCAAAATTCACCCTGCCACAAGAACCTTTATGGCGCTTCGCATCGCGGTCAACAGTGAACTACAAAATCTGGAGCTGGCTCTCAAACAAACTATTAACCTCCTTCGACCGGGGGGGAGATTAACAGTCATCAGTTATCATTCTCTGGAAGACCGTATAGTTAAACAATTCATGCGATACGCAGCCAGCAGCTGCCTATGCCCCCCGGGAACAGTAATATGTCGCTGTGGGCATGTGTCCACCTTGAAGCTCATTTCACGGAAGGTTATCAAACCTACCTCGTTGGAGATAGAATCCAACCCACGCAGCCGTAGCGCTAAATTAAGGATAGCCGAGCGACTCAACTAGGCAGCATCCTCAGCAAAAAAGGAGGTGAACATGGCAAAGAAAATCATTTCAGCTATTGATGTGGGCACAACTAAAGTAGCCACCATCGTGGCTAATATCAAAGCGGAAGACGACATTGAAGTTTTAGGAGTGGGAGTCGTTCCCTGTCACGGCCTACATAAAGGCATCGTTGTCAATATGGATGAAGCCAGACAGTCCATTGCCGCATCAGTGAAGGAAGCTCAAAGAATTAGCGGCATACGTATAGATTCTGCCTATGTTGGAGTTACCGGCAGGCACATAAGCAGCCTGAATAATCGGGGGGTGGTAGCTATCCCCCGAGATGATCGCTTGGTGCGTACTCAGGACCTTAAACGGGTGCTATCTGCGGCTCGTAATATCACCGTCGCTGAGGGAAAGAAGGTGCTCCACGCCATTCCTCGCTCTTACGCCCTGGATGGACAGGATGGAGTGAGACAGCCCGTAGGCATGCATGGGTCCAGGTTAGATGTAGAAACCCACATCGTCACTGCTTCAGTAACTTCGATACAAAACCTGGCCAAATGCGTCCGCAGTGTTGGCGTTGATGTTGATGACCTGATCCTCGAGCCTCTGGCTAGTGGAGAAGCAGTATTGACTCCCGAGGAAAGAGAATCAGGTGTTATCATGGCTGACATCGGGGGCGGTACCACGGATATAGCGGTATTTAAGAATGGCAGCATCTATCACACCGGTATCCTTCCAGTCGCCGGTTACCAGGTAACCAGCGACATTTCCATAGGCTTGGGCCTGCCTTTTAATATTGCGGAAAAGATGAAGAAAAGATATGGCAATGTCGTAACTACTTCAGAGGCAGACCAAACGGTCCAAGTGGGTATCGAGAATGGTCATAGCGCCTCTTATAAAGACCTATGCAATATTATCCGGGCTCGCATGGAGGAGTTGCTACAACTCATATTGCTGGAGATGCCCACCAGCGATTATCAGACCCTGGCGCCCTGTGGTCTAGTGCTCACCGGTGGCACATCCAATCTGTCCGGGCTTGACGAGTTAGGACAGTCAATGTTGCGAATTCCGGTGCGCAAAGGCCGACCTTTGAGTATGGGCGTCTATGGCATTTCCGATATCCTGCATGATCCTTCTTATGCTACCACCCTGGGACTGATTTTATGGCAGGTGCGAGGCAAAGAAGGATCAACTTACAGAGAAAAAAGAGCTGGTACTTGGAGCAGCTTTATGAGTTTAATTAGAAAGCTGTTTCGTGCCTGACTTGTGAAAGGAGGTTAGAATGGCAAAGCAAATTTATACTCCAACTCCAGCAAGAATCAAAGCCATTGGCATTGGCGGCGGCGGTTGCAATGCCATCACTCGCATGGTCCGCGAGGAGATAAAGGGCGTTGACTTCATGGCCATGAATACCGATGGCCAGGCGCTGGCTCTGGCTGAAGCTCCCACCAGAATTCAACTGGGCGAGAAATTGACCAAGGGTTTGGGCGCCGGTGGCGACCATAAGCTTGGAACCAAAGCAGCTGAAGAAAGCCGCAACATAATCGAAGACCTCGTTGAGGGTGCTGATATGGTGTTTATCGCCGCTGGCATGGGCGGTGGCACAGGCACAGGTGGCATTCCTGTAGTGGCTGAGATAGCTAAGCAGAGTGGCGCTCTCACCATTGCAGTTGTGACCAAGCCCTTCACCTTCGAGGGGACGCATAGAGCCGAAGTAGCCGAGGAAGGGCTGGTTACCCTCTCGGAAAATGTTGATACACTTATAATCATACCTAATGACCGCCTTCTTCAGCTCTGCGATGCCAAGACGAGTGTGGAAAACGCCTTCAGGCTAGCAGATGATGCTCTTCTGTTGGGAGTTCAGGCTATCTCCGAAGTAGTTACCGTCCCGG
>Ga0209979_1000182_pt1 | contig 101143 bp, 94 predicted proteins | sample AnhtaG_FD_183114 | JGI IMG/M metagenome (GOLD analysis project Ga0209979, IMG submission 183114) | Deep subsurface microbial communities from Anholt, Denmark to uncover new lineages of life (NeLLi) - Anholt_01485 metaG (SPAdes) (version 2) | ecosystem: Environmental > Aquatic > Marine > Oceanic... | reverse complement strand
TCAATTACTTGAATAATACATGCATCCTTCTCAACAACACTGTAACATACTTGAACGAGACTGTAACATACCTCAATGGCACTGGACTAAGTTCACCTGATTATGATAGTGGATGGTTTAATCTAACGATTGGCCAAACTGTGTTATCTCACAATCTGGGAACAACAGAGGTGTTTGTGTATTTAGTTGGAAGAAATCCTTCGGAATCAAATATACATCAATATAACTATGGTGGTACGCTTTATGGATCTTTGTGGTATGGTGCCCGTTTTTTTGAACTGACATCAACTAATATTACTATAGGAAGATTGACAGGTGACAATGATTGGATAGAGGCTCGTGTACAGATCTGGAAAATCCCACAACCATAAACCCTCTTATTTTTTCTTTTTTCTTGACACGTTCTAGAAGAATCGTAAAGTCCACTTCCTTAGGTTGAATCGTTCAGCATGCGCACTTGTAGAAATTAGCGCCATCGTCGCGTGCGCGCAGCGAACTAAACTTCATAACAAAGGGAACTATGGTGCTGATACACAATGAAAACAGGAACTATCAGCGTAATGGAAGAGAACTGGGATTACCTGATAATTTTAGATGCTTGCAGGTACGATTATTTTCGCGATATGTATCAGAACTATTTTTATGGAAAGCTTGAAAGTAAATTGTCTCCTGGTTCTTGTACACCAGAGTGGTGTAAGAAATCATTTCCGAAAAGATATCCCCATGTTATATACGTATCTGGGAACCCATACATTAACTCAAAGACAGAGGTTGGAGCGTTCGACGCTAGAAAGCATTTTTGTAGGATTATTGATGTGTGGGATTTTGGTTGGAGTAGCGAATTAGGTACTGTTTTGCCAGAAAAAATTAATGACACCACTTTAAGATTTATCAAAAAATTCCCTGAAAAGAGATTTATAGTGCATTATTTACAGCCTCACGCCCCTTACATCTCGAGTAAATTTCGAACAAAAGGTTTCCCAACTCCAAATATAAAAGGCAAACAGCCTTTGCAAGGTATTCAAGGATCTCTCGGTAGTGAAACTATTGAACGTTTCATAAATGTGATAAACCGCGCTGCCGTATACGCGCGCGTGCGCAGTGCGCTGATAGCAGATATGACAGCGAAACTTGGACTCGTTGAGAATTCTTGGAAGCTACGAGAGATTCTGAATCTTCCACCCACTTCCCCTCTAGACACTATACGAAGAGTTTACGGAACTGAAGGTTTAAGAGAGGCATATAAAGAGAACCTTAGAATAGTCCTCTCATCTGTTGCTGAACTATGTAATAAATTGCTGCGTCGCGAACCATCCAGAAACATAGTAATCACCTCTGATCATGGCGAAGCACTAGGAGAAAAAGGAATTTACAGCCACTTCCTGAACAGTAAAAATCCAATTCTTCTAAATGTTCCATGGCTCAAGGTCACAGGCGCGCGCGTAAATTCGACCCATGAAAATCAATAAGTAGATGAGAGGGCATGGAGAAAGTACTAGTAACAGGTGGAGCGGGCTTCATTGGCAGTTACCTTGTTGACGCACTTTTGACCCGAGGCACATACGTCACAGTCTTTGATGATTTATCTAGTGGAAGACTGAAAAACATTAAAAAGTGGCTTGCCCAAGAAAACTTCGCGTTCATAAAAGGCGACCTTCTCAACCCAGCTGACGTCGAAAAGCTAGGGATGAACCAATATAAAATTGTCTTTCACTTAGCTGCAAACCCTGAGGTTAGAGTGGGCTCCACCAATCCATCCATTCACTTTCAACAAAACGTAGTAGCTACCGAAATTCTGCTAGAGCATTTCAGAACCACTGAGAAACCTTCAACAGTACTCTTCACTTCTACATCAACCGTCTACGGTGAACCAACTGAGATTCCCACAAAGGAAAATTATGCTCCACTAAAGCCTATATCGATCTACGGAGCAACCAAACTCGCCTGCGAATCTCTCATATCCGCTTATGCGTACACATATGACTTCAAAGCGATAATATATCGCCTAGCCAATATTGTAGGTCCGAGGAGTGAACACGGAGTAATATATGACTTCGTCCAAAAGCTCAGGAAAAAAACAAATGAGCTTGAGATACTAGGGGATGGAACACAAAACAAATCATACCTTCACATAAGCGACTGCATGGAAGCCATGTTTCTAGGACTCGAAAAATCTAGAGAGCAAGTTGGAATCTACAATATTGGATCAGAAGATCAGATTGATGTCACAGAAATCGCTCACATTGTAACGGAGGAGATGGGCCTCAAGAATGTTGAGCTCAAATTCACAGGAGGCGTCGATGGGGGAAGAGGATGGAAAGGAGATGTCAAAAACATGCTGCTTGACATAAGCCAAATCAAAGCCTTAGGCTGGAAACCAAAACTCAACAGCAGACAAGCAATGATGCAGACGGCAACGTCGCTCGTCCAAAAACAGAGTTTGGGAAATGGTCAATTAAAGTAGTCTTGTGCGCGCGATCAGCTTGCTCGAGAAAATTGACGTAGTAATGTGCACATACAACAGCAATAAGCCATACTTCCATGCAGTTCTTCAAAGAATATCCGAAGAAATCCCAGTTCACTGCTTCATCCTAGTTGACAGATACAGTTCCGACAAAACAGTGGACAAAGTCTTAGAGACCTTCCCCAAGGCAAAGGTAGTTCTTTCCCGAGAAAACCTTGGAAGAGCACGCAAAATAGGTATTGATAATGTTGACACTCCACTTTTCGCGTTCGTGGACGATGATGTTCTACTGTTGAAAGGGTGGTATAAGTTCACGAAGGGATTGATGGGAAACAGAATAGGAGCGGTTGCTTGCTTCGCAAAGAAGAAGAGCCCTCTGACCCGCGGAATTTATCACTACTCACCGCATATGCATGCATGTGCATTGGTTGTCTCGTCAAAAGACAACGTGGACTCTCAACGAGGGTTCACTAGCGCAACCTTGATGAAGAAAGAATCAATCGCAACTTGGAAACCAGGAAAAACGCTTGCAGCATGGGAAGACCATGAGATTCTGAAACACGTAGTAGGAAACGGTTTTCTGTGGCTAACTTCATACTCTGTGTTTGCTGAACACCTACAACCTGACCAAGACTATTTTTCCTTCTTCCGAGGCATATGGAGGAACGAAGCATGGAACACGGCGGGAGCCCGATACACCCAAGCAATAAAACTCAACCCAGCCCAACTGGTGTTCAGGAGTCTACTTAAATCTTGGATGGGATTCAAAATATCAATCTTGCTCCGAAACCCCTTTGTCTTCCTCTACTACCTCGTAGATGGTCTCGCCGACTTCTATGGCTACATCTGTTGGAGAAAAAAACTTTTTCTACAAAGATGAGCTGAGTCGCTGGGCGCGAGAAAAATCGTTGAGAATTAGTTCTCATGGGTCGGTCGGGAAATGGGAGATATGGTGACGGACCACTTACACGATTTAGAGGCTACAGAGCTTCATAGAGTGGAATCTCAATTATCAGAAAAATCTCCTGAGAAACGTGAGCAGTGGGCGATTGTTTCAGGACTCGTTCCATTGAGTGGACTTCTTCTTGATGTTGGATGTTATAATGGTTCTTTTAGTCGGTACTTACATGGAATCAAATACATTGGAGTGGACGTAAATCGTCAAGCTGTTGAGGAAGCCAAAGAAAGAAAAATCGACGTGATGTTGGCTTCGTGCGATTTTCTTCCATTTAGAAGCGAATCATTTGACGCATGTTCCTTGATAGAAGTGATTGAACACCTTTTCTTCCCCGGTAAGGCTGTAAAAGAAGCTCATAGAATCCTGAAGCCAAATGGAAAGCTAATCTTGACCACCCCAAACTTGGTGAATTTCATCGATCGAGTCAACATGCTAATAGGTGAAAATATTGTTCCAGGATTGGAGCAAAGCCAGCACATAAGATTCTTCACTTGGAAGTCGTTGAATCACTTTTTGAGAAGAAGCGGATTTGAGCTTGAAGGAAGAAAAACTTGGTATTTGCAGTTTCCTCTGAAGAGGATAACAGACAAATATCCATTGTGGCGAAAAGCCATGAGGCTCCCGGCTAAATTGTTTCCGAATCTGGATAAAGCCCTTCTGGGAAGATGGAGAAAAATTCAGCCAAGAAAGCAGAGTTGCGCAGCGATCATAGAAAGGGGGTCAATGGAGTGATTTGCCTGATATGCGAAAAGCAGTGAGCATAGGTGTGGCTACTACTTATTTTGCATCCGAGAAGGGCGGCAGGGAGCATTATGCGCTACACTTATCGAATAAACTTGCCGATTTAGGATACAACATAACAGTCATTTGTGGCAAACCATTTTTTAGGAAATCAGCGCCCTTATCAAAGCGTTTCGAACTAGATTACGTCCCTCAGCTATACTTTCTACGCGTTTTAGCGCGCGCGCCAGAGATAGAAAGGGTGAAAGTGCTCAGTTTTATTGCATCTAAATTTCACTACCACCAGTACAAGCTACAAAGCCGTCTACACCTGCTGAAAAATCACAACTTTGACATAATCAACACACATGATCAAGAATCTCTTCATGGGATCGTAAAAATAGCGAGGAAATATGAGATTCCCCTCATAGCTACCGTTCATTATCTTCCTGGCCCTCAAGCTGCAAGATACCTGAAGTACGTGAGTGCAGTTATAGCCATCAATAAGGAAATTAGGAATCGCATCGAAAAGTATGGCGTTCTGCACCCGCACGCGCATTTGCATGTAGTGCCTGGAGGTGTTGATCTTGCGCTTTTCAAACCAGTTAGTAAGGAAACGTGCAAGAGAACGTTGGGAATTGATGGAAGAATGATCCTATTTGTTGGCAAACTAGTTCCGATTAAGAATCTTTACAATCTTCTATACGCATTCAAGAGAGTGAACTCGGCAATTGAGGATGCATTGCTCATGATAGTTGGAGATGGACCGCTAAGGCAAAGCTTGGTACATACAGCACAGAAACTTGATCTTAAGAACGTGAAATTCCTAGGTGACATAACCAATGAGGATCTTCCAACATACTACAATGCTGCTGATGCTTTTGTTTTACCTTCACTGGACGAATCCTACCCTCTTGTCTGTCTAGAAGCAGCAGCATGCGCTGTTCCTATAGTAGTAACGTGTGGAGCAAAATCTTTCATAGAAGATTTCGGAGAAGCTCTTTTCCTAGTCGATCCTAGGAGCCCGGAATCAATCTCGGAGGGGATCATTAAATCGTTGACTGACAGTGACGAGATAAGAGAAAAGACTGAAATAGCGTTAGAGAAAGTCAAGAAATATGATTGGATGGAGAAAGCAAAAGAGACAGCAAACATCAATCAGCAATGTCTGGAGAGTAGACGATGATCGAGGAGCACAGCTGCAATTACTTGGATCATCCTAAAACTCGCGCCCGCATTCGAGAGAATATTTGTCCAAGGAATCTTTATCTAAGTAAGATACGCAGTTAAATGGTCTTAAGATCCTACATGTAGAAATGGAGTATGAACTAAAATAGGGTGGACAAATGAGGCTAGGGATCAGAAGTAAATTAAGCAACATGTTGATGTACTTGGGTTCACCAAGGCTCTTGAAATTTGTTTCCCTGAGGCCTGAGTGGGCTCACATTAGGGTCACAGAGAGCTGCAATAGTAGATGTGTAACCTGCAACGCCTGGAAAAATGAGCTGGCGGATGAACTAACCACACAAGAGATAAAAAATGCACTGAAACAGCTAAAGGATATTGGAACTACGAATTTAATACTAATTGGCGGAGAACCCCTTCTCAGAAATGATATTGGGAATCTTATACATGAAGCTGCTCTTCTCAAATTTAACACGATAATAGTCGTTACTAATGGACTTCTTCTGGAAAAGAAAGCCGCGGAGTTATTGGAAAACGGAGTCACTAACATCACTGTGTCCATCGATGGCGTCGAAAGCGTCAATGACATGATACGCGGTGTTCCCGGCTATTTTGAGAAATCTATCAGAGGCCTTAAGACTGTTCAAAGGCTAAAGAAAGAGAGAGGTTTGAACGTTTCAGTTACGCTTTTGACAACGATACTGTTGAAAAATAACGTTGATGATATACCAAAGCTTCTCGAGATCTCCAGGAACATGGATGTCTACTGGTCATTCAACCTACTAGATACGAATGTTGACATTTTCAATGGAATACCCTTCTCCTCGCTTCTAGCAGAAAACGAAGAACAAATTGATTGGACGATTGACTACTTAAGGAAAACCCGAGAAGAAAATCCCTGGCTAATATCCCCAGACGTTTCTTGTGACCACATGCTAGAATATGCAAGAAACTATCTGAAGGGAAAAAACCGATATGATTTTCATTGCGTTCACGGATACAAAATGATCTACCTAGGATCGCATGGTGAAGTGTTTCCAGGTTGCTGGGCTTTGGAGTCTGTGGGAAATCTTCGAGAAAGAAACATACGGGACATTCTAAGATCAAAGGAATATCGAGAGCGTGTCGAGAGAATGTATCGGATGGACTGCCCTGGTTGCACCAACAGATTCCAACCTAACATAATTAACAAGCATTTATTATCCCACCGGTTCCATTGCGAAAAGGACGAGAAGAAGAAACGTACATCTAGCGTGGACTAAGCAGAGGGTTTCTCAGTTGTCGACGCGTATTTGGAAATTGGGCGGTTGGCAGATTTGGTGAAAAAGGTGAAGTTTGGAGTAGTGGGGTGCGGAGTTGCAGCCACTGACTTCACCTTGCCCAACTTAGTACAACCTCAAATGAAGAAAAAAGGTGTTGAGCTGACAGGAGTTTGTGACACTAATGAAGGCAGAGCCAAGGAGACGATGAGAGTCTTCGGTGCCAAAGAAATGTACACGGACTTCAGAGAAATGCTTGAAAAGTCAGACATCGACGCAGTAGCTATCTTGACACCTGTAGCTTCACATTTTCCCATCGCAATAGAGTCAGCCCAAGCAGGCAAACACATCTATGTGCAGAAAACAATGACGACTACCCTCGAAGAGGCCAACAATCTCATCTCCACCGCAAAGAAAGAGGGTGTAAAACTGGTTGCTTCTCCTGGACAAATGCACAATCCCAGCCTGAGAACGGCAAAAGAAAAGCTTGACGAAGGACTAATCGGACGTCCTTTGTGGGGATACATTTTTGCCAGCAAAGAAGGACACATACGTGAGCGTACCGATCCCACATGGTATTATAGGCCCGGAGGAGGGCCCCTCTACACCTATCTGGTGTACTCAACGACGACTTTCTGCTGGATGCTGGGATCGGTTAAGAAAGTCACATCGTTTTCTGGGATTGCTATACCCACACGGAGATGGAGAAATAAACAGATAGATAATCAGATGGATGACTCAACAATGATCCTTATGGACTTTGGAAATTCAACATTTACTAGTGCCATTTCAAACTTCTGTGTGAAAGGTGAAATGCATTACGACGCAATCTATGGAACAAAAGGTGTTATCCACATTCCACTTTCAGCGCTCCGTTCGACTCAGCACACGCCATTCCAAATTCTTTTATCCAACTTCCGCAGAAAGGCAAGAAACTGGGTCAAGGGTTCATCATCCGAGACAAGAGAATGGGTGGAATGGGCTCCTCCCTTGTTCAAACCCTCGTATTCCCTAGCAGCTCCTTGGGGTGCAAACATAATTGCAGACATCTCTGAGTTTGTAGATTGCATCATAAAGAATGAAGCCCCAACCATCTCGACTGGAGAACACGCCCGGCACGTCATCGACGTGTTTGAGAAATCATACTTAGCAGCTAAAACAGGTAAGGCTCAATGCTTAGAGACAACTTTCTGACTGTGGAGAGTCGACAATGAAAGTAGGATTGGTAGGCTGTGGCCATGTTGCAGATGGTCACATGACTGTCTACAAGAATATAACAGGCGTAGAAGTGGTAGCAGTCGCAGATGCTATTCCCAAAAAAGCGAAAACCTTCGCCAATAAGCATGGAATTAGCAGGGCTTTTACAGACTATGTGAATCTTCTTGAGGTTAAAGAGTTAGATTTCGTAGATATATGCACACCTACCTCAACACACGCTCCTATTGCATGTGACGTAGCCAAGTTTGGGCACAATGTTTTGTTGGAGAAACCAATGGCTCTGAGCACCAACGAATGCGAAAAAATCATACATCAATCAAAGAAACACGGAGGTAGTCTCTGTGTTTGTCACAATCAAATATTCTTTCCATCTATCAGACGAGCCAAGTCAATGGTAGACTTGCAGCATTACGACCTTGTATCCTTTAGAACTTCTGTCAAGCAAAATCCTCAAATTTTTAAGTACCCATCGTGGAACATGACAACTAAAGAAGGGGGAATTCTTTGGGAAGCAGGATGCCATCCTGCCTATCTTCAGTTGCATTTTCTGGAAAATATAACAGAGGTCTATGCGGTTGGCAGCAAAGTCAAATACCCAGTTTATGATGAGTTCGCAGTCTTATTACGATCACCAGGTCAATCCTATGGAATCATAGAGGTGTCGTGGGTCTCCGAAGGATCGGAAAAGACTTACGAAATCACCAGTGCCGACGGAAAACGAGCATGGCCGCAAGTTGATGGGGACTATCACTCCATATTAGAATTAGAGAAACCAGAACTGGGAAGCGCAGTCTATTCCGAAATTAAGAGAATTCTTCGGTATATTCTTCGTTCACGACACGCCATGGGTTCACACCTCGGCTATTTTATCGGACATTTCTACCTAATTAAGAAATATATGAAGAGTTTGAAGGATGGTTCACTTCCACCCGTTCCACCTGAAGAGGGAAAGAAAACCGTTAGACTTCTCGAGTGTATCGAACAGTCTTTGAATACGCATGAAACTGTTCCGGTACGGTAGAGACAAACTCAATAAGGTTAATATGAAACAAAAAAACAATCTGCTTGAAAGGAGATCTAACTGATGGATCTAAAGATCGAAGCAGACGATTCGTATGGTCAAACCTACGGAGCTGACTGCTCTCTTGGTTATTCCGTACATGGAATCATTGCTAAGAAAATAGACAACATGGGAACAGCCACAGAAAGGTGAAAGCAGAAGTGAAACAAGACTTCAAACTGAAGGGATATCTCAGGAAATTGATTCCGACTTTCCTGAAGCTTCTCTTGGTTTGTACATTGATCATGATTTTCCCTCAACCTTGGGAAACCATCAGATTACCGAACTCAAACCTAAGCTTGCACGCGCGCGCGCAGAACTCAACAGGGTGGTATCTAAACAGCTCGGATTCGGTAAATGTAACCCTCATAAATGGTGTGAAGATTTCCATAAACCGCAACGATGGCATGATCCACTGGTATTGGCCAACCAGTCCTGAGATGGACCGACGATTCAGTCGATGGAGTGCGATCAGAGTTGAAACCTGGGGATATAATGATGGACAATGGGTGGAAGTCGGAGAGGAGATCACGATCACAGAGTCCCCAGATGGCTCCTGGTTGCTAGTGAATGAGACCTGGGTGACTAAGAGCGCCAACGCGCGCGTCAGTTTACATATGGTTTTCCATCGTGATATCCCTTGGTTCTATTGCTACGCGAGACAGACCTACTTAGTAGAACCTAATAGCACTACCCTTAGCTGGTGGTATCCGAACGGCTTGCAACCCCAAATCTGCGTGTTTCTAAAAGGCTCGGATTCTATTCATACCCCATCCCCCTTCAACAGTTCAGAAATCAACATCCGCGGGATGATGCCTGTGACCTATCAGTGGATGGAGCAATTCCAACAGTTTCCTTGGATTGCGATGCATGATGAGGATGACGATGCTGCAGTGGGAGTAATCCCGCTGGATGTCTATCCGCCTAGCTATGACTTAATGGGTAACGACATACCCGCAAGAAATCAAGAGGCTCAAATCACGTTTATGTCCGCCGAGGAGAGTGGAGCTTCTGAGGTGTGGTACTTCCCGAAAAATTTCTACTGGTATGCTCAATTTGTCGTCTACCCGTACGTAAACGACACTTCGCCTTATTATAGCGAGGTAAGTAACTTGGCAAAGTATTTGTACCATCCCGCATATACCGAAAAAACCTTTGACTCCTCTTTCACCAGCGCTGGTCACACGCGCGCGCAAAATCAAACTGATCGTGCGCAATTGCGCGCGCAACAACCATTCATAGTAAACAAGGTGGGATGCTTACCAGGTCTGTTCGACGAAGGTGTAATCTTCTGGAACGGAACTACTCCCAGACATTACGAGGTAGACCACCCCAACAACCATATGCTTGCCTTTAGCCAAGATTACTATAACATAAGCAATTCCAATGGGTATCTTTCAAATAGTACTGGGTGGAACTCAACTTCAGTTGGCACGGATTCCCGGTACGGTTACCACGTGCAAAGTTGGAAACAACTGGCTTTTGATTATCCAGCATACGAGTTAGATGTTGTGCTAGAACATAATTGGGAAGCATGGAATGACAGTGACAAGTTTCTGTGGACCACCACGCTGAACGTAACATCAACCAGCAATCTTACAAAAGCGTACTTTTGGCTCACTAAGGGATCAGGTGAGGTTATACAACTGAACTCAACAGCTTGGGAGTTATATGAAACCACTAGCTGGGGAGCCGAACCAGCAATAACCTTGATCTTCAAGAATTCAACTGTGGAATATTCAAACGGCAGATGGATCTGCTACCTTGTCAATAACACGTCTCAAGAAGAGTACACTGCTGGGAAGGAATTCAAGATCAGTTTCTACATTTGGCTCCATTACGGACATATCACGGAAACTAACCAAATAACACCTATACACACAATTCAACCCGAACACATGGCTCTCTTCCACAGCCATTTCCACCATAGTGTAGAGAATCGAAACATCGGAGACGTCGCCTTTTGGACCAACGTTACCCTCATAGATGTAGGTGTAGCCTACTTCCAGGCGGAGGGTGAATTAATCATAACTGAAACCGGCACAGGAGTCAGCGCTACTGAAATCTATTGCGCAGAATTTGAAGAGCCCGAAAACGTTGAGGTAAATGGTGAAAACGTGAGCTACCAATACGATACAGTTTCTAGGATCCTGAGCTTCAATGTTTCCTTTCCGGATATTGGGAAGAATGTAGCCGTCATCAGGATTACCATCCCAGATACGACTGCTCCCGAAACCGAAATCGTAATCGGTTCTCCTCATCTAATCCAAAACGGAGACCTTTACGTTAATTCAAGCACGCACATTACGTTGAACGGCACGGACAAAGGCTTCGGAATAGACTACACATCAGTGAAAGTGGACAATGAACCATGGATGAACTACTCGATCCCGCTCACTTTATCAGGACACGATGAGGGAAAACACTGGATACACTGTTTCACGGTAGACAATACCGGGAACATAGAAGCTACAGAGACAAAAGCGGTCACATTGGACGATCTTCCACCCACAACTATCTGTAATCCCCCTGAAGGAGAATATTACGTTTCAGTACCTGTAAACTTCACATCAGAAGATGATGCTGTGGGAGTCAAAGAGACTTATTACTGGACAAGTTCTGAAGAGAGATGGATCGAATATACAGAGCCATTTACAATAACTGGGAAAGGCTACCACGAAGTACAATACTACAGTATAGATAATTTGGGGAATAGAGAATCAACCAAGTCAACATCGTACACGATTGTTGGAGATTTCCCTTGGAATGTGGTAATTGTAGCAACCGGGGTTGTTGTGACTGTGCTGGCAACTATTATTGTTCTGATTCATAAAGCTAATACCGGAAAAGAAAAGAGGTAAAAAGGAGATTTGGAAATGTGTTTGACAACCCGAATCAAAAGATTAAAGCAAATGATGCGCGCGTCTTCACATATAATGCGCGCGCACGCAAAGCGAAACTATTTTCAAAGTTTGGTTAAGTGAAGTGTCTAAAATGAAATACACCACTAGGCTCAAAAAGTCGAAACAATTAATTCGCATGGTAAGACCCTTCGATTTATCCCCGAGCGACTTCATATACCCAATATTCGTTCGAGAAGACGGAAAAACTACCTCAATACCATCTGTAGAAGGAGAGAGATATTATTCACTGAAAGATTGTATTGAAGCTGGAAAGAAGGCTATTGAACTTGGAATACCCTCTGTTATGGTATTTTCGATTCTGAAGAAGCGGAATGTTAATGGTTCAGTAGCTCTCAGGAAGGATAATTTCGACATAAAGGTCTTCAAGAGGTTGGATGACGAGTTTGGAGATAAGCTAGTAGTTATATCGAATATTTGTTTATGCACCTACACTACGAACGAAATCTGCGTGTATAGCAAAGATGGTAAGGTTCTAAACGAAGAGACTGCTGAAATGCTAGGTAAGATTTCTGTTGCCCACGCTGAAGCCGGTGCTGACGTGGTGGCTCCTTCTGCGATGATTGATGGTCAAGTTAGACATATCAGGGAGGCTCTAGACAAACGTGGACTTGATGATGTTCCGATAATGTCTTATGTAAAGTCTGATAGCCTTCTCTTCAAACCCTATTTCCAAGCAATAAGCACATCCAAGAAACCCCGAGCTGGAATTGACTCAAGTAAATTCAGAACAGATCCAATCAATGAAGGAATGTTTCTCCAGAAAATAAGTTTAGACATTGAAGAGGGTGCTGACATGGTGATTATCAAACCAGCAATAACCAACTTGGACATAATTCGACTGACTGCGGAAACGTTCCCAGAAACACCAATTGCAGCATACCAAGTAAGTGGCGAATACGCCATGATAAAATCTCTAAGCCAACGATATAGCATAGAAGAAAATGATCTTCTATTTGAGATGCTTTATTCGATCAAAAGAGCTGGTGCCAATACAGTTTTAACTTATTATGCGCGACAAATAGCTTCATTTCTAAAATCACCCAGGTTGTATTGAGCAACTCTGCTGTAATCATAGTTGTGGATTGTTTCGCCACGCTGCAAAGTTCTCTGATGAACAAATGGTATCTATATAGCTCCAAAATTAAGGAGTGGGAGTAGTTTCGCTCTTGGACAAGAGAATCTTGAAAGTCGCGGTTGTCGGATCCGGCAAGATGGGTCTGCTTCATGCAAGCATAATAAATATCATGCAAAACTCAAATCTTGTGGCTATATGTGATAAGAGTGTGCTTGTGCGTAAATTTTTAAAAAAAGGTCTTAAAGGAATCCGTATTGTAGATGATGTCAAGAAGTTTTCTGATTTTGACCTAGACGCTGTTTATGTGACAACTCCAATACCTTCTCACTTTTCAGTTGTAAAAGCGATTTATTCGGGAAAAATCTGTCAAAACATATTTGTTGAGAAAACACTTTCAGCGTGTTATGCTGAAGCAAAGGAACTCTATGACCTATCCAAATCTTTTCCTGGAATAAACATGGTCGGTTATGTCAGAAGATTTTCTGTAACATTCAGGAAAGCTAAAGATCTACTAGACAAAGGCGCAATCGGAAAACCAACTTCCTTCGAAGCCTACGCTTTTTCATCGGATCTTCTGGGAATCGACGAAACTTCAAAGGCTCCATTGAATAGAGGTGGGGTTCTGAAGGATTTAGGAAGTCATGCAGTCGACGTTGCATTATGGTTTTTTGGCGACTTGAACGTTAGCACGGATGAAACCCCATTAAGTGATGGTGTTGTTTTATCTGATTTTCTGAGATTTGGAGTTGAAAACCAGAATGGTCTAGAAGGAAAATTTGAGATCTCATGGCGTGTGAAGAATTACCGCACTCCTGAGATAGGTTTTTCAATAATCGGCACTAAAGGAAAACTAAGAGTAAACGATGATAAAATAGAACTAAAACTTAAAGGGAAATCATCTTTAACAATGCACCGGCATGATCTTCACGATAATGCTCAGTTCTGGCTTGGAGGACCTGAATATTTTCGCGAGGACGAGCACTTTGTGAAATCAGTGCTTCAGAATGTTGGCACTGAATCAGACTTTCTTAACGCCCTAAAAGTAGATGAGATTCTGGACATATTGAGCCAAAGAGATGACGAAAATGTCTAAGCAATTGCAGAAAAGGCAAGTATTATTGGTTGGTGATAATCCTTTTCATGGTATAAGCCATTTATCGCAAGAAAGAAACAGAGTTAGAGGTAGCGAGTCCACGCTCCCAGAACGTGCAGCTGATTTGATTATAACCTCTTTCAAAAATGGAGCAAATGGATTCATGTTTTCAGTGAGCGAGACAACCCTTTCTATTCTGAAGGGGATATGTGGAAGAAGGCAAAACCATCCTCTTGAGCTTTACGCAATACTCCCATATGCATACGAGTACGTTAGACTCGCCAACCAAGTAGGGGGAATCCCCGGGTTGGCGAAGATGATTATCAAACGGGTGGTTTTTTCAAGAAATCTGCGAGCATTTGCCAAGGGATTGAAAGGAATTGCATCAACAGATCCCAAGTCTCTTATTGAATCATATTTGTACTATGAACTGTCAAGAATAAATTCATCAATAGACAGAAGTGTTTCCCTAAGATCTGTACTTCTTCACCAGCTAGTTACTGATATCGCATTAGCTCTAGATATGGAATGGCTCTTCAAGTTGCATATTGATTTGATGTCGAAGAAAGCAATAATTCCTGGTTTTAACACAGGTAATTATGTCTACTTGGTCGAGAAACTAAGAAAGTGGAACATAGACTTAGCCAAATTAGTTATTGCTGCACCTTTCAACAAAGCAGGCTTTCAAATGATGCCAAACAAAGCAGAATGTGAGCAGACCTTGAAAGATGCCAAAGAACGAAACTTGATTGCAATAAGTGTTTTAGGAGCTGGATATCTTGATCCGCTTGAAGCATTTGCCTATCTCTCAACCCTGCCAAATCTGAAAGGGGTTGCCGTGGGAGTGTCAAAGGATGCTCATGCGCGTCAGACGTTCAGACTACTTGCTAAGAAACTCACATACTAGAAGCGCACATAAAAAAGTCGACAACTTATGTATCATGCGCGCGCCACATCTGTTTCAAGATATTCACTAAATCAACGTTCAGATCGACATCTATTGAATTTAATAAGAGTTGTAACAACAACACAGAATGTGGGATGAATGATGTTCATAGTTATAACAATATGGATAGTGAGTGCGTTTTTCTCATTCGGATTCATAGGCCTTAACTATGTTCTCTCAGCACACGCAGCCAAGAAACCTTGGAGAATAAAGAAGAAAGGTGATTACTCGCCGAAAATATCGATTATTGTACCCACATACAACGAGGCAAAGGTAATAGAATACAAACTCAAGAATCTAGCCAAACTTAAATATCCCCAAGATCGATTGGAGATGGTCTTCGTTGACAGTAATTCCCAGGATTCAACGGTGAACCATCTTCTTAAATTCGCAAAGAAAAACAAAGATCTACGGGTTACTATATTGGTCGAGAAGAAGCGAAGAGGTAAGTCTGCAGCCTTGAATGCTGCCTTGAAGAGATGTGAAGGAAACGTAATTGTCATCTCTGACGCTGATTGTTTCTGGCCCTCTGACATTCTTATGAAGAGTCTACCTTTTCTGACTGATCCGACCGTGGGTGCTGTGTCAGGCCCAAAGAAGCTGCTGAATTCGGAAAGTTCATCGGTAACGAAAAGCGAAGAGGTCTACCTTAGATCTATGAATCTAATCAAGCTAGGCGAATCTAAGTTCTGTTGCACCATGTTATTTGAAGGAGGGTTTAGTGCATACAAGAGAGAAATTCTGGACTCTTTTGATCCTTACAACACAGGATCAGATGACTGTGGAACATTGATCACCCTTTTCAAGAAGAAGTCCAGGGCAATTATGGTTCAAGAAGCCGAGTTTTTTACGACTTTTCCTGAAACTTGGAACGGGAAGATTAAAATGAAAAAGAGGCGAGCCAATCAACTTGTACGATTGATTTCCCGATATGCTCTTCTCCTCTTCAGTAACAAGGTGAAAATAGCACGTGGAATCGTTACTAAGAATATAGTTTTGTATCTAGTTTCACCTTTCGCCTTTGTCTGCCTGCTGATTACAACAGTGTATTTTTTTCTCAAATTTCCACTAGCTAGTATATTTCTTATAGCTCTAGCAATACCAAAGTTGAGATTATATTTCATAGAAGTTGTCTTCAATTATTCAATCCTACTGCAATCAATGGTTTTGGTAATCCTCGGGAAGAGATTTAAAACATGGAAGAAACCACTCGATAGAATGCTTCTGGAAGAGAAGTCCCTTCTCCAGAGAGGATTGATTTAGGAATCAAGCATGCTCTTAGAGTTGTAAACTATCAACGCATACGAGCGCGTGCAGGGACCAGGTGCATAAAACATGGATAGAATCCGGGATAGAATCGCTAGAAAAATCAGAAAGCAGATCGACCATAAGATGAGTCTCAAAAGAGGATATCGGAAAAAGATTAAGACCCTTCTTGAAAGAGCCTTACTACGGTTCTTCTTTAAACTTTATGCAAACTCTCAGGTTCAAATCCAAAAATGCAATGAGAATTCAGTCTTTGGTTGCGACGAGGTGGGAAGAGACATAAAAGATGGCTTACGTCATTATGTTAGACTTATAAGAAGTAGGAGATTGCAGGTTCATACTTTGATAGTGTTAGGTTCAAGGGTTAAAGCTACCTGGAACCCTCAAAGCGATGTTGATGTTACCATAATAGCAGACAATCTGCCTGGGGAAGGGAAAAATCCAATATCGATGCGGCTGTTTGACTTTAGGAGAAGAATTCTGCTTTCAGATAGACCACTTTGTTTAGGAATTGAGCCCAGTGGCTGTTGCTCTAGAGCAGATTTCCTAGTCAGATTGGAGCAATTTGACATCCAAGCTTTAGATGCGATTCTGTATGGGAAACTGATTTATGATGATGGCTTTTGGCAATGTGCAAAAAGGAAATATGACAATTTGAGAAAAAGATACGGTTTAGATGGAATCCCACTTAAAGAGATGCTCCTGCTAGTATAGAGCGATTGAAACTTCTGTGAGATTACAAGCAATGAGAAAACCTAGTAGTCTTGCATTAGTGTCTGCAGGATATCCTCCACATAGATCTGGAGGAATTGATGTACAGACCTACGACTTAGCTCATGCCTTGTCAGCTGCTGGAGTCGACGTAACAGTCTTTTGTGGTGGAGCAGCTAGTCCCACACTTTTAAAAGAAAATGAAAACCTTAAGATCTTAAGAATGCCAATGGCAAATGCTCCACCACAGGTCGTCTGGTTTCAACTTCAGAATCTAGGAACTTTGAAACGTGACCTTCGAAATTATGATATTGTACACACGCAACATTCTTCCGGTTCTTTTTATGGTTTCTCAAGAGAGAGTCCAGGATCACCGTGGATTGTCTCTTTTCACGACCACCAGCTTAGACGCTTGAAGATTTTCTTTGATGTTAAACCTTGGAATTTGGGTCTTGGGGATATATTCTATTATTTGGCTGGCTATCCTGTATTTGAGTTTCTTACAAGGATTGAGTTGAGAAGGGCAGATCATTATATTGCTTGTGGGGGTTCTGGTTTCCGAGACTACGTACATTTCAGCAAGATGAATCCTGCGAAAACCACTATTATACCAAACGGGATAGATGTTGAGAAAATCAATCGAATATTGAGTACCTTTGGAGATTCTGAAGGTCCTCGTGAGGACGATAATTTAGTTCTTTTCAATTGCGGGCGGCTATATGCCTCGAAGGGGATACATCTCTTGCTAAAGGCGATGCCTTACGTACTAAAAGAGTTTGAGAATGTGCGATTGAGAATCTTTGGTCGTGGGCCTCTCCGTTCTTACTTGAAAAATCTCATTTATAGACTCGGTCTTGAGAAGAATGCTACTCTTGAAGGTCACGTATCATATGATAAACTAATACACGAGATGAGTAGGAGTGACTTAGCAGTTTTTCCATCCATGATCGAAGTTGGAGCGAGTCTAGCAGTAATGGAGGCAATGGCATGTCGTCTTCCGGTTTTGGCTTTTGAATATCCCTTTTCAATGGAAATAATACAGCACTTGAAAACCGGCTATCACGTTCCTCCAAAGAATCTGAAAGCACTCGCTGAAGGTATATGTGTGCTCTTAGGTGACCCAAAACTGAGAAAAAAGCTTGGAGAGAACGCTTGTGAGAATGTTTTAAGAAACCATGACATGAAAAGCGTTGTCAACAAGTATCTTGACGTATATTCGAAAGTTATCGAGATGAGGAAATAGTATTCTTGTTTAAGTAACGTGCTGATTCAGTTTATAGGCGGGTAATCTGATTTGTGGCGTTTTGGTCTCCGGAGGAGTACGTATTTAATATGCTTCACTGGCGTTGATGGCTCTGGAAAGACCACACATGCAATACTTCTTCAAGAACAATTAAAGAAGCTAGGGTTTTCATGTGTGTATGTGTGGAGTGCCTTTAGACCATTTCTTTCTTATTCCTTCTTTGCGATCACAAGGCTTCTAGGTTATTGGAAGAAAACCAAAAAGAACGCCTACACAGACCCACTGGAGTTCGCGCCAAAATCTATTCATTCAAAACTGTCGCTTTTGTGGTCTCTATTTCTTTTTGTTGACTATCAGCTTCGTGTCTTTGTTAAAATCAGAGTTCCAATGCTATTTGGCAAGTCAATAATATGCGACCGCTACTTTTATGATCTAATCATGGAACTACATACGAGCCGAAGTCTAACCAGCTGGTTGCCTCACTTTCTAGCTAGAGGCTTGCCTGAACCAGTTGTGACATTTCTGATGACCGCCCCTATCTCTTTGAACACCAGTCGAAGACAGTTTTCATCAGCATTCTTTTCACAGAGGTATCGAGTTCTCGAAGAGTTGTCAGAGAATTTTGACTTCGTGAATATTGATTCTTCAAAAGACCTAGAGCAGAACAAAGAGAGAATTCTGATCGAGGTTGCCAGAAGGATTCCGGAGATGAAAAGTGAAAATGAATATTCTTTTCATTTGTGAAGGGTTTAACACCTCTTCAATTGTAGCGCAGCCATGGAAGCACGTAGCTGAGATTTCCCGCCGGATGAGAAAGCGAGGAATCAATGTACAAATCATCTCAGATGGCAAGAATAGGGATGATGAGACGATAAATGGAGTGCCAGTTAAACGAGTGGAGAAACGAAGGTTTCTCATGGATGTGAAGTCTCTTTCCCGAAAGATAAGTGAGGAAGATGTGGATGTAGTCAATTGGCATGCTAGTGACCTTTGGTCTTCTTCCTATTTCTGGCATCTGAAAAAAGAAATGAAAACAAATTTTATATGGACTATTCACTCCCGCGTCATAACTCCAGAAGATCTGAGAAACCTACGATTTCTAGATTATCTTGAGCTCTACAAGTTTTGGAACAACTTCTTAAATGCAAGTATTCCACACTTTTTGATTAGGAAATGGATCAGCGTTCCTTTCCTAGTTCATGTATTAGCTCTTAGTAGACGGATAGCTGAGAACGCGCTCTGCTTGGGTTTCAACCCTGGAATGGTGACACATATCCCCTCCGGAGTCGACATCAATCTGTTCCAACCCTCAAGAAACAAGACTGAGGGTTCAACTATTCTATACTTCGGACCTTTATCCAGATTCCGAGGGGTCGATACTTTGTTATCTGCTTTTAAGCTTCTAAGGAAGAATCTCCCTAAAGCTCGTTTGATCTTGCTAGCCAGAGGAGCTGAGGAAAAAGACAGGTTTTTCAAGAGGAAATCAAAATGGGCTAATATTGAAATCAACACAGAGATACTAGGTCAAGTAGAGCTTGTCAATTATTTGAACAGAGCCTCTGTCGTTGTGCTCCCTTTTAGGTTTTGGCCACAGGTGGAATGTCCTCTTACGGTTCTAGAGGCCATGGCTATGGGAAAGGCAGTCGTAACCACGTCAATAGGAGCGATCCAAGAGATAGTCAAACACAAGCAAAATGGATTAGTAGTCCCTCCTGGAAATTCAGTGAAACTTGCCATCGCTGTTGAGACCCTTCTGAGAAACCAATCAATGTGCCTAAATCTAGGCAGTAATGCGCGAGCTCGCGTAGAACGTTGCTATGATTGGAATATTATCGTAGACAAGACGGTTAAAATATTGTCATCCCATTCTTCTTGAACAATTGGGAGTTCTGATGAGGAAAATATGATGAAGACACCCATACAGGTTTTTCTCACTTTTGATGTTGAAGGACCTATGCAGAAGGAGGATTGCTTTTCAAAGGACTCAATTAGAACTTTGCTACGCGTTTTGAAGTTGTTAAAAAACCATCAACTTAAAGGAATATTCTTTATTTTGGGCACAATAATTGAGGACCTAGTAAGCTCCGGAGAGATATTGGATAAACTGGGAGAACATACAATAGGATACCATTCCTCAAGTCACTCAATAAGACCACGGATCTTTGAATATACAGATGTTATGAGTTATGAAAAAGCGGTTAAGATCTCCATTAAACGTGAGACTTCCAATATTAATCCGGAAAACGGAGCGATTAAAGGGACAGGAGGACTTCAGAGGCTAAGAGAGATTTTTCCGCATCATAAAATTGAGTGCTTCAGAGCTCCATTCCTCTGCTGGTCACCTCCCCATCTGGAAGCTCTGAGCAAACTTGGAATTCTCTTTGATTTTTCAACCAACATTAACGAAGAGCCGATCCAATTTCATAATATGACATTTTATCCTTTTCCGATTGCAGTGGACGGGATAATACAAAAGATCGCTTCCGCTGTCGATGGATCAAGACGCATTTTTCCTAGACTTCTTATCTCAAGACTACTTTCTCGGAAAAGAACTGTGTTATTAATCCACCCGACCAAAATAGCATTCAAGGAAACTCCCTACAACAGGAAAATAATAAATGGATCCACTGGCCTACCATTCCAATTGACAAAAAACAGCGTATTAGAGATCGAAGTGAATTTTTTAGCTTTGGATATATTCTTGCGAATGCTCAAGTTCTTGGAGCAAGCTAAACTAATAGAAGTCACGTCCCGAATTCAGAGAAGTCGAATGGATTTAGATCGAAGAGCAATTTCAGCTGAAAATCTCTATTTTCGGAATGCTAAAATCTGTAAGAAATTATTTGATTACAGTCCCCAATACATGTATAATCACTTCCAAAAATTCCTTGAAAACTCAACTTCGACTTAGGAAGGGGGTTGATCTAAAAATGACGACTGTAACGGTTGGCTTATGTGTCAAGAACGCCGAAACCACAATTGAAGATTCTATTGAGAGCATACTGGACCAGGATTACCCTAGTGAATTGATGGAGATAATTGCTGTCTATGGCAGATCCACAGATAGGACGCAATTAGTATTGAAGGAAAAGCTTGAGAACTCAAGAATCAGATCTCAGATATTGGATGATGGAGGTGAAGGACTAGGCGTAGCAAGGAACATTGTTTGCGAGAGAGCAAATGGAAAATATATACTGTGGATAGACGGAGACATTGTCATACCTAAGGACCATGTAAGAAAGCAAGTAGTGTACATGGAGAATAACCCTCATGTAGGGGCTGCAAAGGCAACATATGGGCTTATGATGACTGGCAATTTGGTGTCAGATCTAGAGAGTATGAGAACTATCAAAGTTGTTGGTTTTATCAAACCTTCCAATGCGCCAAAACAGACGGAGTTATCTGGCACTGGAGCCTCAATCTATAGGCTCAGAGCTTTGAGGGAAGTGAAGTTCTTTGATAGAAACATCAAAGGAGCTGGGGAAGACATTGATGTTGCTATGAGAATAATCGAAAAAAACTGGCACTTGGCTACAAGTCCAGCCCTATTCTACGAAAGATTCCGAACCACATGGAAAGAGCTTTGGAAAGAATATTCCTGGTGGGGATATGGAATGCACTATGTTTTCAGCAAACATAAGGGATTAATTCCCTTATGGTCCCATGTTCCGCTGGTTGCTTTTATGAAGGGAATTTTCCAGGCAATAGCAGCATACAAACTTTCTCGCAAGAAAATAATGTTTTTGCTTCCCTTGCACGCGTTTTTCAAAATGAGTGCTTGGCTCCTTGGCTTTTTAAGAAGCCACCTTGAATCGTATGGCCACTCACTCACAGACCATTTACGCTTCGAAATCATAAAAGAACTACCTTCAGTAGTCTTGGATTTGAATACGAAGTCTTTGCTTCCTAAAGTAACCGTGGGGATTTGTGTCAAAGACGCAGAGACTATAATAAGCGAATCTTTAGCAAGTCTGCAAAGCCAAAACTATCCGAAAAGTTTACTCGAGGTGATAATAGTCGATGATCACAGTATGGATAACACTCTCGCAGTTGTTAAAGAATTTGCTTTCTCCCAAGAATCCATCAAGACTAAAGTCTTTTCCACAAAGATTGGTGGATTGGGAGAAGGAAGGCAGATAATTGTGGATAATGCCACCGGCAAATACATAGTCTGGGTTGATGCAGACATAACAATACCCTCAAATCATATTGCAGACCAAATCGGATTTATGGAAAACAAATCAGATGTAGCGATCGCAAAAGGAAGAGAGATAAGCGTTTCAGTAGATATGGTCTCAAGAATTGAAAGCTTTAGACCGTTGCTACATGAGTACAGGTGGAGAGATTTCTCTGTAGGAATAGGCGGGTCAACCTGTCGGGTAGATGCACTGAAGCAGGCTGGTGGTTTTGATGAGACCATTCGTGGTGCTGGAGAGGATATTGATATAGTGACTAGAATACATGAGCAAGGATGGCAAACTGTCATAACGCCGGCCTCTTTTGAGCACAGACTCAAAAGCACTTGGAAAGGACTCTGGAAGCAATATTTCTGGTATGGTTATGGAGCACATCTTCTGAAAAATAAACACAAAAGTGAGGTTTTCATATTTCCCTACATTCCTTGTTTTGCATTTATCTTCGGAATTTTGAACTTTTTTTACATATTCAGAAAGACGAATGCAGTATCATCTCTTCTGTTGCCTGTGCAATATGCATTTAAGAAGAGTGCTTGGTGCTTTGGTTACTTGCGTAGCCATTCTGCGGGTTATGGTCATCCATAGAAGGAATGCTGCCATATTTCGACGTGGAATGAATTGGGTTTGGGGGATTGTGAGGTCTAGAACTAATGAGTGATATTTTAAGAGACCTGAGATTCGTAGGATTGGTTAAGTATATGAAGGGAATAAGTTCTTCGTCATTCTTTTTGATTATCATATTTCTACAGTTAGTCACTGATGTTGCAGTTCTTTTTAATGTAAGGTTTGCTCGACAGATTCTTGGATTTATATACCTAGTATTTGTACCCGGATGGACAATTCTAAAGGCACTTGGCTACGCGCGCGTGCGCGCTCATACCAACGCAAGAAAAACTTAAGCGTATTCGGGTGATCATGATCATATGAGGAAAAGTCCATTAGTTTCGATAATCGTTCTCAACTACAATGGTCTTAGTTACTTGGGGGATGGGCTACAAGAGTGTTTGAATTCAATCTTGACCACCAACTATGAACCTGTGGAGGTGATTTTTGTAGATAATGGATCAGTGGATGGAAGCGCAGATTTCATAAGGAGAAATTTTGATTCGAAGTTAAAAATAGTCGAAAACAAACGCAACCTTGGATTTTCTGAAGGATTCAATTCCGGGATAAGAGTTTCGGAAGGTAGATATCTTGCCTTGCTCAGCAATGATATGGTGGTTGACTCGAATTGGCTCAATCCGATTGTGGCAATTATGGAATCGAACTGCAATATAGGTATTGCAGGGTTCAAACGTATGGTCTATGGAACCAAAGACATTATTGATGGAATAGGTGGTAATCTGCATATATGCGGCCGCAATCATGCAATTGGGTTTTTTGAAATCGACGTGGGACAATACGACTACATCAAAGATAATCTTGACTACATAGGAGGAGCGATGGTCATTAGAAGACAATTACTAAAAGAGGTGGGATTATTTGATAAAGACTACATTATATTCTCTGAAGATTGTGATCTATGCTTCAGAACCCGCAAGCATGGATATGAAACAGTTTATGTCCCTGATGCGGTCATCTGGCACAAGGGTCAAGCTACTCTCAAAGGTATGGACCCGCAAGGTGATTACGTGTATTATATGTCTGAGAAATCTCGAATCAGATTCGCTCTCATCCACTTTGTGACCAAGCGAGTGCTTTCTATGTTTCTCATTGATTTGATTTGGTTCGCGATAACAAATCCAAGCTGGAAAGCGATGCTTGTGAAAGCATATTGGTGGAATCTCAGGAAGGTGGGCACGACTCTGAAAAGGCGAATGCAATATGGGCCTTCTCCTCCTTTCAGCTGTAAATATCCTATTCTTGCCCGCGCTTTTAGTTTGCGCGCACACGCGGGCGCGGAAGGAAAGAGATACCTGGCAAAAAAGAAGAATTTAGCTTCGCATCAGCATTAGAAACTTCGATTGCTAAGTCAGCAGGCAACAAGTGTTTAAGATACAAGAGCTTAGAAACAGAGATGTAATTCGTATCCTTGTAGGAATGTGAGAGTATTGATGAGCAAGGTTCGGTTGGGATTAATTGGACTAGGGCAAATGGGACGGATTCATCTTCGTAATAGCCTTGATCTTAGAACCATAGATATGATTGCTGCAGCTGACGTATCCGCGAAATCCTTGCTTCTAGCAAAAAAGAGCGGCGTCAGACGTGTTTTCAAGGACTACAGCAAGTTGTTAAAGATCCCAGACATAGATGCTGTTGTAATCTCTTTGCCCAATTTCCTGCATCTCGAAGCCGCTATCAGAGCAGCTGAACATCAGAAGCATATACTTATCGAAAAACCATTGGCAAGAAATGAAACAGAAGGAGCGCAAATAGTTTCAGCCTGCAAGAAGAATTCGGTCAAATTGATGGTGGGATATCCTCTACGTTTTTCTCCTGCATTCGTAGAGCTAGGTGAAAATTTCAGGGCTGGGACATTAGGTGAAGTACAGATAGCCGGCGGGGACTTCATAAGTGTGGGGCCATTCTCTCCCAGAGGCGGCGGCTCAGTTCCCACTCCAATTCCTTCATGGTGGTTTGACAAGAAACTAACTGGGGGTGGTGCACTCATAGATTTGGGATGTCACTTGATAAATCTCTTTAAATTCTATTTTGAGGAAGTCGCTGAAATCAGAAGCCAACTGGGATATAAATTCAATATGGAATTTGAGGATCATGCTATTTGTTTTATGAAGTTTAAGAAAGGAGTCAAGGCAGTATTAAATGTAGGTTGGTTTGGCAGATATCATTCAGTCCAAGTCCGTCTATATGGAATGGCCAACTATGCACTTGCAGCCTCAAAATCTAGTCTACTTGGTTACCTTAGGAGAATATCGGGTCCTGACAGGTCAACTGGATTTTACAGGGAGCTTGAATATTTCGTCAACTGCATTCAGTCAAATATTGATCCACTTCCATCTGGGCAGGAAGGATTGGAAGATCTCCAGTTGATTACTGAAGCTTATAGAAACACTTCATCACCATAGAGAATGCGTAAGGCTGTTGACTAGCATTGAGTGTCGTGAGTCTTGTCAAGTTTGATGAACAGAGGTTTTCACTTCGCCAGGCAATTGAGAAATCTCTGGATTTGATTGATTTTCAGTTCAACAAGAATACAAGGAAGATCGTAATAAAGCCAAACTTATGTTACTATTGGGATTATTCAACCGGAGAAACAACTGATCCTAGATTCGTCAGAGAACTCGTAGATATTCTAAGAGATTACATCTCGTCGAATGTGGAGATTTCAGTTGTTGAGTCCGATGCATCTGCAATGAAGTGTAAGTATGCTTTCAGGATGCTTGGATATCTAGAAATGACAAAGGAAAAAAAAGTTGGGCTTGTAAACCTGACAAATGACAAAGCTGACAAAGCTTCTGTCAGGGTGAAGGGTAAGACCTACGAATTTCTGCTGCCTAGGACGATTAAAGAAGCTGATATTATCGTTAACATTCCGAAAATAAAATATATGCAACGATGCAGGTTTTCTGGCGCCTTAAAGAATATTTATGGATGCAATCCGCGTCCAAAAAAGTACCGGTATCATGATAATCTTGATGACACGATTGTTGGTTTAAACAAACTGATGAGTCCAAGTGTTTGCATAGTAGATGGTATAATAGTGAAAGGCATAACAACATTAAAACTGGGATTGATAATGGCAAGCACAGATTCTGTTGCAGTAGACGCCGCAGCATCCCAGATCTTGAGTATAAACCCTCGCTCAATAGGGTATCTGAAGCTAGCTTGTGAAGAGAATATCGGTTGTATTGACTTCAAAGTGAAAGGAGAACGCCTAAGTAAATTCAAGAGGCTTTATCCTCGAAAGACTTTTCAATACAAAATGAGGAATCTTCTTTCAAAGATTTATTTGCGCTTCGTTGCCACGTAGAAATAGTTTGGAGCCGATTGTTTTTACGAATGCGCACGCTATAACCATCTAAAAAGTGTTAATGGAATCTACTTCTATTATCGTATTCTACAAAAGCTCTTAAACGATATTGAGGTGTATACATCGCTCAATAAATGGGGAGAGAATGAAGTGAGAAAAGCATTAGCTCTTATGTTTGGCAAACTCGCTGTACACGCACAAATTCACATGGTTAATCCTATAAATTACATGGTTATGTTACTGAGAAGCAAAGCTTTCCAGAAGGATTCTTGGGTTGCCAGAAGCATCCGTAATATTGGTGTAGGCAGATTAATTTTTCAACTCAGATGTTTCCTAGCCAAAATAGCGAGTTTATATGGTTATGCTAGTCGAAGCGTGGAGTATCCTTGGATTCTCTCTAAACTGCAACACGGTGAAAACGCTTTAGTGTTAGATATTGGCTGCTGTGGGAGCTTACTCAGCCATGAATTATTAACGCGTGGATACAGAGTTGTCGGTATGGATCAACAGGAACGTTATTTGGGGAATCATAGGGAGTTTTTTGTGAAAACTAACATTTTAAACAATAATTTACCTGCTGAATGCTTCGACATTATTCTTCTTATCAGTGTAATTGAGCATGTTGGATTAAGTGTGTATGGACAAACAATCATTGACAATGATGCTGATTACACTGCGATGCAGCTAATTAAGAAATTATTGAAGCCTACTGGTCAAGTTTACTTAACCACTCAATATGAAGGTAACTTTTTAGGTGACGCTCAAGATGTTGTTGTGAGAAGTTCTGATCGTAAGGAACACCTTGAACGCAGATATAATACTGCTCGATTAACCCGCTTAATAGATGGGTACAGAATCGTGTCTGCAACTTTCTATCATTACAGCTTATCATCTCACAGGTTTAAGCCAGTGTTGAAACACCAGTTAGATCAATTAACCCAAAAAACTTGTGAGGGTTCAATTGCATGTTTAACTTTACAGTTGAATTGATGGTGAATGCGTACACCTAGTTTATAATACCAATGTGTTACATAGCCAACTTGTGTTAGGCAGTGTTATACGCGCGCAGAAAACGAGGGCATTAGAGTGAAGTATGGGAGATGAATTGTTAGCAGTTGGGACAAAGCCCCTGAAGTGTGCATTCTCATTGAAGACTACAATTCAAGGGACTGCAAATATATACTGATTATTTGCCACGTATAGAGCCCAGATGTAGTATCATACTTGTTGCGGAAACTTCCGTCAATACTATTCGTGTTTCCTTGAGAATAGTGTTCCATGTCAACTCCAGCAATGGCCCGAGAGTTCCTCCACGTCAAAAAGAAGGCAATCCAATAATCGTTCATTTCTCCAACATCCGGACCTGAGCCAGGGATTTCATTTCCATACATGTCCCGCAGAGGTACATTCATCCAGGGCATTGTGCTTGTTCCATTGTTATTTCTGGCGCCAATGTTTATGATGATTTTCTTGTTATATTTGGTTGCTAGTTGTTCAAACATTTGGGTGTAGTTCCAATTGGGACCCATACGATTGTCAGTCCAGTTTCCAACTAAACTCTGAATAGATGGACTCCACGAATTAGCTATTTGAGTTGCATTTGCTCTGGTTCCGTTGATATAATCGTTTCGGGTTATTCCCAAGCTCACAAACGAGTCGATTTGAATATAGTCCAGGTGGGTAATCCAAGAACTCTGATTGTAAACCACGTTCCAATGGAGAGGTGAGTACCACCAATTGAATCCAAAGCCAACCTTTCCTAAGAATACACTTCTAACATTAGATATTGTCTGGTTCCACTGGCCACTGTAGTCTGAACCAAGCAGGGAATAATCGGAAATAAAGTTGTCATATTCAGCGCCAAAGATAAAAATCGATATTTGATTTGTCTCTGCCCATTGTGCAACCATTTTTGCATATTTCGCGTAGTTTTGCATCCAGATTGTCCAGTTTGAGGGATTTGGCCTTGGAGCGCTCCACTCTTTCGTTGCCCATAGCATTACTCCCATGTTTCTCGATCGTATTTTAGCTGCTGCAGCTTCAAGTTCTACCCAACTATTCGTAGGAGTTCCCAGATATCCAACATCTCCCCCTGTGTAAATCATGTTGTTCGAGTCATTTGGATCCGGTTCCCAAAAGGTTCGAATCTCGATATAGTTGACTTCTGGAAGTCTTGTCCGAATTTCGTTCAGTTTTGTGTCTGTTGTGCTTTGGGAGTAGTAATCATCAAAAGGAAATATGCAGACTGAGCGAATGCTCCATTTGTGGTACAGAATTTCCCCGTGTGTTGAAATTGAGGAGGAAGTATCATATGAATATACGAGACTTGAAAGCAAAATGGAGAAGAGTATAGTAATCCCTAAGATAGTGGAATTCCCAATCTTACTGAGTTTAATCATTTGGGGGAACCATCCGCCTTCACGGACCAAGCGAGTAATATTATGTCTTACGACATCTTAATAAACATTGGGGATTCTTGCTCCGTACGAATATATATTCCAAAACCTTTTAAAGTGTGAGTGCTTATACGCGCGCGAAATCTCTAGAAAGTGAATAGCCTTGAAGCATGTAAATTTCATATCGTCTATTCTGCTTTTCCAGTTTGTTGCCACAGCTGTAACTTTGTTGAATGTTCCAATAGTCAGACAGGTAATCGTATTTCTCAATCTCACGTTTATCCCCGGCATTGTAATCATGAGTTTGTTGAGAGCAAACAACCTTGATATAGCCGAAACAATCTTCTTCTCTGTAGGCCTGAGCATTGCCTCTCTTTTGTTCATAGGACTAGTCATAAACGAGTTCTCTTCATTGTTCGGTGTGCAGCAACCACTTTCAATGACACTCTTGTTGACCGCTCTAAACATTTTCACCCTTATTGCAACTGTCATAAGCTTTCTGAGAAACAAGGAAATCAGTTTCTCCAATCTTCAACCTCCGAAATTTCCGTGTATACTTCCAATGCTGATGATTTTACCTGCCATAGGTACATTGGGAGCGCTTTTTGTGGATGAAAGCAATCTCGTCTTACTTTTCACCATTCTGGCTATTGCTACAGTGTTCGTTCTTGGTGTAGTCTCAAAGAGGTTTCTCCCACACAAGCTTTTTCCTTGGATGGTTTTGGCGATAGCTATTACTCTCCTGTTTCATACAACGTTAGTCTCCCACTATATCTATGGAAGCGATATTCATAGCGAGTATTATTCCTTCGAACTAACGAGACGTGATGCGTTCTGGAATCCAAGTGCATATTATTCCGACCCGCGCTTTGGACGATTCAACTCTATGCTCAGCATTACTATCCTTCCTACGATTTATTCAAACCTAATGAATATGGATCCGACATGGGTTTTCAAAATAATCTTTCCACTAGTGTTCTCGCTAGTGCCATTGGTATTGTTTAAGTTATGGCGTATAGGTTTCAAGTCCAAAATAGCGTTCATTTCGGCTTTTTTCTTCATGAGTGAGCTTACATTCTACAGTGAAATGCCTGGTCTTACTAGGCAAATGATCGCTGAGCTCTTCTTCGTTCTATTGTTGTATGTACTTATCAGCAAGAAACTGACTCCAATACAGCGCAAGATTTTTTTCGTAATCTTTAGTAGCGGACTCATATTATCGCACTATGCCATGGCACTTATCTTTCTATTTATAATTTTTGTAACGTGGAGTTTCTTGTACCTAAAAGAGCGAAAGGGGAGTAACATTAGTTTAAGTTTGGTCTGCATTTTCTTTGTCATCATGTTTTCTTGGTATATCTACACGTCTAGTTCAGCCTCTTTCGATAGCATTGTGGATTTTGGAAACCATTTATATTACAGATTTAGCGGGTTTCTGAACCTCGCATCAAGAGAGGAAGGTGTGATCCGTGGACTCGGGTTGGAGCCTGTGAGTCATTTCTGGAAAATACCTAGCAGAATCTTCGCTTATGCAACTGAGTTTCTTATTGTAGTTGGTTTTGTTGGATTGATGACTGGACGGGTCAAAGAGAATTTTCCCTATGAATATAAGGTATTTCAGTCATTAGCCATTGGATTATTAATAATGGGTATAGTTCTGCCTGGGTTCGCTTCATCATTGAACATGACAAGGCTTTACCACATCACACTGATATTCTTGGCTCCTTTTCTCATTCTTGGTTGCAGAACTTTAATCCAGCTGATAGCAAGAAAGAGATTGCAGCTCTACGTTACAGTGCTGGCCCTGCTGGTAATCACCCCATATTTCATGTTCCAGACAGGTTTCGTCTACGAAGTAACCGGAAGTGATGTGTGGTCGGTTCCTTTGAGTGGATATCGGATGGACTATGTTCGGCTATATCGCCTTGGATATGTGGATGATGCAAGCGTGTTTGGAGCTGAGTGGTTGTCGAATAGTGTGAACCTTAAAAACGTGAAAGTGTATGCGGATTCGATTTCCCGCTACAAGGTTCTATCCAGTTATGGACGGATTTATGAGGGAAATATAAGAGTAATATCAAACGTCACAAGGATGGAAAATGTCACTATTCTTTACCTCAGTAGATTGAATGTAGATTTCGGAATAGTGGCTGGTTCATATTATACTTGGAACACCAGCGATCTTGCCTTTTTATTTGAGGATTTGAATAAAGTTTACTCAAACGGCGGATCTGAAGTCTTCACAAGTGTGGATAGCAATTATTAGAGATTTAAGATCTGGTCCGTGGTGTTTTTAGGTTGGACAAGCTTGAGGAATTGCTTCTGCAATATGAAGACAGACGTTTCGTTCTAGTGCATCCAACTGGGGGAGTCGGCGACGAATTGATTTTTATGGGCCTGGAGAGTAAAATGAATGAACTAGATATCCAATATAGAGTTTTTCTGTACGAAATAGAGTCTCGCTTTTCCAGAACACTAGTCGAGATAAGTAAAGTACTTTCAAGATTGGGATTTGAAACATTAAAGGAGATGTTAACCGATGTAATGAATCCAATAAGTGATTTATCCAATAGAAAAGTGGGCACAATAAATTGTGATTCCACAGATATAATCTTACTCCGTGGTGGTGCATACTTGAATGACATATGGAAAAACTACAGCGTCCTGGGCAGTGCTTTGCACGCCATCCACAACAGACCTGAATCTGTAGTTATTGTTTCGCCACAATCTTATTACTTCTCTGACACGTGGTTCCCACGATACTTTATAGGAATCGAGAACGAAGTCCATCTTTTTTGTCGTGAAAAGTATAGTTACGGTCTACTGGACGCAATAAATTTCCCCAGGAACGTGCATATTCATCTATCTAAAGATACTGCTTTTTATTGTCAAAATGAAGATTTTCGTCTTGAAAGTGGAGATGAATCTTACTATCTGGTTGCCTTGAGAAATGATAGAGAATCCGTAGTAACTTGGAAAGCTAGACAGATGTCTGAAGGAATAAGAATCCTTTTTGGAGACGTGGGGCTACTCTCTGATTTTAAGTCTTTTGTGAATATTGTTGGAAACGCGACAAAAGTTTATACTGACAGACTTCACGTTGCAATATTATCCGCGATCCTAGAGAAAGAAACCTATCTATATCCAAACTCCTATCATAAGAACAAGGGTGTTTATGAATTTAGTCTTCGCAATTCCTCAAATGTAAGATTTATTAACTCCGAAATTCTTGATTTTGATTCATTCGGTTCTTTTCAAGCGTCTTAATTGTGTGTTTACCGATACGTACGCATTGGAGGAGAATGAAACGAGTTATAGGTTTCAACTTTGATATTGCTTTTCGGTGAGCTTTTGGAAGCTGTGCGTGCTTGCATACAATAAGCATTTAGAAACGTGAGGAAACTATGGACAAAACACTCGAAATAGCCAAAGTTACAGCAACAGGGACGTTCAAGCTTTTTGTCGGAAAAGTAGCATCCAGTATCGTGCTGGCTGTAGGGACAATAGTTCTGGGATGGCTTATTCTTCCTGCAGATTATGGACTTTACACTGTTGCACTAATCCCCTCGATGATGATGGGTCTATTTCAAGACTGGGGAGTAAGCTCTGCCATAACTAGGTATGTTGCCCATTTCAAGAAGCTCAATAAGGATGAAGATGTATATGACATAATCTTTGCCGGGGTTGTTTTTAAGATTGTTGCTGGATTGATACTGTCATTTATCTCCTTGTTATCGGCGAGTTTCATAGCATCGAATATTTTTGACAGACAAGAAACCACAAATTTAATACTTTTTGCTTCAATCACAATATTTTCGAAAGCATTGCTCACGACATCTCAATCTAGCTTCATAGGATTCGAGAGAATGGAGCTCAGTAGCCTCGCGATGGTTTGTCAATCTGTTGTTCAGAGCGTGTTCTCTCCGCTGCTAATCTTCCTTGGGTATGGAGCACTAGGCGCAGTTGTCGGTTACACTTTCTCATTCTTGGCAGCAGGCGCAATGGGTATTGTAACACTATACTTCCTGCTATTCAGAAAACTGAGAAGAGCAAAAAAGCACAAGCCTCAGTTTTTTAAGACACTGAAAGAACTGCTCCGTTATGGAGTGCCACTTTCAATATCATCTATTCTAACAGGATTTCTGGGACAGTTCTACGGTTTCATGATGGCATCTTTCGTTGGTGATGTGATGATTGGCAACTATCAGATTGCTAGGAATTTTTCTGTTATTCTAACCTTTTTCATATTTCCAATATCGACCGTCCTATTTCCTGCTTTCGCTAAACTTGACCCGCGAAATGAACCTCAACTTCTGAAAACCATTTTCACTTCTTCGATCAAATATACTTCCCTGCTATTGGTGCCCGCTACTCTTGCCGTAATTGTCCTATCTGAACCCTTGGTTAGCACACTATTCGGGGAAAAATGGATATTCTCTCCATTCTTTCTTATGCTATATGTATCCAGCAACTTACTGGCTGTTTTTGGAAGTATGAGTCTGACAAGCTTTCTGGCTGGCGTGGGAGAAACAAGCATTTTGATGAAGCTTAGCTTTCTGACACTATTCGTAGGTGTTCCTATGGGTTTACTTCTTATTCCAACAATGCAAATAATTGGAGTAATAATTGGAACAATCCTTGCTGGATTACCAAGCATGTTCCTCGGCTTATATTGGATTCGAAAACACTATGGAACTAGAGCAGATTTTCAATCTTCAGGAAAAATACTCGTTGCGTCTGCCGTTGCAGCCTTAGTCACATATGCAATTTTAAACTTCCTAAGCGTTGATTCTTGGATTAGACTCGTAATAGGAGGATCAGTATTCCTCGCCATTTACATCTGTGTGGCACCTTTGGTCGGGGCATTAACAAAGAGTGACATCAAAAACCTTAGAGTGATGATGTCCGGACTCGGTGGCATTTCAAAACTTGCTAATATACCATTAGCAATTGCGGAAAAGATGACAGAGGTTCAACTAATCAAGAGGAAGTGATGTTCGTTATACTGCAACATAGAGAAGTTCAGGCACAAACGCTGCCTTAGAAGGCTACTTACATGTCCGAAGATGAAATACACGAACGACAATTCATCATTGAAGCTTTCAAACAAGCTGTCGCACGGAAGAACACACTGAGGATTCCACTTGGTCCAGCCTATTCATCTTTAAGACTCGACAAGTGGAAAGCAATTTCAGAGCTCTTTCCACCAAACACTCTTCTTCTCGACATAGGAATTCATGATTGCACATTTAGTCGACACCTCCGGTCATATGTGCAAACTCACAAAATTAGATATGTTACTGTTAACGTAGACAAAGAAGCCATCGAGGATGCCAGAAGAAAAAAAGCAACCATATTAGTGGCTTCATATAGCTTTCTTCCATTCAAGAATGACGCATTTGATGCATGCTCATTCCTACAAGTATTTGACCTAGTTTCTATTCCAGATGTAGCTATAAAAGAGGCCCATAGAATTCTTAAATCAAATGGAAAACTAGTCCTTACCGTCCACAATTTCGCTGATTTCACCAACCGATTGCGCCTATTAATGGGCAAAAACATAGTCCCTGGAGCAGAGAGAAGCTCGCTCATCAGATTCTTCACATGGAAGTCACTGAATGACTTCCTACGACGAAATGAATTTGAGCTCGAAGAAAGAAGAACTTGGTATTTGCCATTTCCAATAAAACGTATGGAAAAATATTCTTTGTGGCGAAAAATAATGAAGCTCCCCGCACGCCTATTCCCAAATCAAAGCGACGGTCTCATTGGCAGATGGAGAAAAACTGACAAACGTGAAAATAAGCACTAGACACAGACCTATATGCGCGCGCGCTCTTTAAGCAACTGGATATCTGAAATCAGAATAATCCATATAAACGATATCATACTGTTACATTTCCACTCTTAACCTATGCTATGCACAAACTTTGAAGATGATAGATAATGCTTAAAAAACAAATTAATTCAATATTTTTACTCACAACTCTTATAGGAGCATTTTGTTTAACGATTGTTATTCATAAAGTTGATGCTAGTAGTACAATTCATATCAGAATTAATGGTTTGGTTGAAGGAACAGACAAGATTACAAGTGCAGACAACACAACCTACACGCTGATAGACAATATTAATGGCTCCATCGTGGTGGAAAGAAGCAACATAATAATTGATGGAAATGGATACACGCTTAATGGCTCTAGTCTGAATGTTACGTTGGGTTTCAATCTAACAAGTGTAAACAATGTTACAATCAGAAACATCAACATTGATAGTTTCGCCGCTGCTGGAATTCTCCTGTTTACGTCTTCAGCCAACATTATCTATGGAAACAATATTACAAACAACTATAATGGGATTTGGCTCGATTCGTCCGTGAACAACACTATTTCTGAAAACTCCATATCCGCAAACAACTGGTTTGGAGTCTATCTTGGAAACTTCTCACACTACAACAATGTATCTGGAAACGAACTGAAAACAAATTACTTGCACGCAATAAACATCGATTTATCCTCAAACAACAGTATAATCCGAAACAACATAAGAGGGAATAAAAGAAGAGGAGTCAATCTCATTTTTTCCTCAAACAACACCATTTCGGATAACAACGTGGAGGCAAACAACTGGAATGGCATTCGCCTTACTTCGTCATCTGATAACATAATTACCCGAAATAATGTTACTGACAACATGGATGGTATTTTTCTTATCGAGTCCTCAGACCACAACACCATAACCCAAAACACCGTAACCGACACCGGAGAAGGTATCGCCACATGGTTATGTTCAAACAACTACATAACCGGAAATCACATAGTAAACAACCTCATCGGTGTCTACCTTCGCTTATCTTCAGACAACATCATCGGAAACCTCATTACAAACAACAATGTAGGTATTTATCTTGGAAACTCTTCAAATAACCTTGTATACCACAACAATCTAATCAACAACACAAACCAAGCCTACGCTACATCAGACTTCATAAACACCTGGGATAATAGTTATCCTTCTGGAGGAAACTACTGGAGCGACTACAATGGAACAGATCAATACAATGGATCAGGCCAGAACATATCTGGAAGCGACTTTATTGGCGACACACCATACATAATCAACTCAAGCAACTCTGACCGCTACCCCCTGATGATTCCACACGAAACCGAACCCCCAACCATCGCAATTCTGCATCCTGAGAATAGGACGTATGCGTTTACTAGTGGGATTCCTTTGAACTTCACTGTTGATGAGCCAGTCTCGTGGATTGGCTACAGTTTGGATGGGGAGGCGAATACTACGATTACTGGGAACACAACATTGCCTGTGGTGCTTGATGGGGTTCACTATGTGGTTGTTTACGCAAGGGACGCAGTGGGTAATGTTGGGGTATCGAATCAGGTTTACTTCACTGTTGACGCTACTTCGCCAATCATCACTGTTCTGCATCCTGAGAATAGGACGTATGCGTTTACTAGTGGGATTCCTTTGAACTTCACTGTTGATGAGCCAGTCTCGTGGATTGGCTACAGTTTGGATGGGGAGGCGAATACTACGATTACTGGGAACACAACATTGCCTGTGGTGCTTGATGGGGTTCACTATGTGGTTGTTTACGCAAGGGACGCAGTGGGTAATGTTGGGGTATCGAATCAGGTTTACTTCACTGTTGACGCTACTTCGCCAATCATCACTGTTCTGCATCCTGAGAATAGGACGTATGCGTTTACTAGTGGGATTCCTTTGAACTTCACTGTTGATGAGCCAGTCTCATGGATTGGTTATAGTTTGGATGGGCAGGCGAATACTACGATTTCTGGGAACACAACGTTGCCTGTGGTGGTTGATGGGGTTCACTATGTGGTTGTTTACGCAAGGGACGCAGTGGGTAATGTTGGGGTATCGGATCAGGTTTACTTCACTGTTGACGTTACTTCGCCAATTGTCACTATTCTGTATCCTGAGAATAGGACGTATGCGTTTACTAGTGGGATTCCTTTGAACTTCACTGTTGATGAGCCAGTCTCGTGGATTGGCTATAGTCTTGACAAACAAGCTAATGTGACCATTACTGAAAACGTGACTCTGCCGGCCTTGTTCGAAGGATACCATGATATAATCGTATTTGCAAATGACACTTTTGGAAACATGGGTGCATCTGAAAGAGTTTTTTTCACAGTTGAACTCTTGCATGATATAGCAATTATCAACTTGACAACATCCAAAACTGGGTGTACACCAATGGAAACAGTAGGCAAAGGTTCAACCATCAACATGACAATAATTGTGGAAAATCAGGGAAACTCTATTGAAACTTTCAACGTTACAGTTAAAGTCAACACAACAGTCTTAGTAGTTCAATCGGTCACATTGAATATAGGGGAAAACAGAACGTTGACCTTCACATGGAACACGACAAATTTTGTCAGAGGAAACTATACTATAAGCGCAACAGCTGACGTGGTCTCAGGAGAGACCGATGTTGCTGATAACACAATGACTTATGGCACAGTGTTGGTTACTATTCCTGGTGATGTGGATGGTGACCGTGATGTGGATATTTTTGACATAGTGCGCATGGCTGTCGTCTTTGGAGCAGTGAATCCAGACATAAGTTACAACCCAAATTGTGACATAGATAACGACGGTGACAATGACATTTTCGACATCGTCGCAGCTGCTGGACATTACGACGAAAGTTGGTAGTAAATAGAACCTTTCTCCATCGCGCCCGCATTCAGAAAAAGAGAACTAAGTGTAGAAGAAAGGCAATGCGCGCGCGCATAATAATAGAATCAACACTTACGACGTTGTAGTAGCAGCCATCCATTATGGAAGTTCGTGGTAGCATATGACACATTTACGGTAATGTTCTTTTACTCTCAAGTAACTCTCTTAACCCTTCTCTCAAAGTCACTGTAGGCCGATAACATAGCTTTTTCTCAGCCTTTGAAATATCAGCATAACTATGTCTTATATCGCCAACTCTAAGTTTCTTATGAACCAATTCAACGTTCCCAGAAGCAACCCCGCCCAAGATCTCAGCTAGCTGATTAATCGTTGTAGCCTCACCACTGCCGATATTAAAAACCTCCCCAGACACACACTCCTCCTTCAAAGCCAGAAGATTAGCTTCCACAACATCCTTCACGTGAACAAAATCTCTCGTCTGCTCGCCATCTCCAAAAATCTCTAGAGGACGATTTTGAGCCAGATTTGCGATAAATTGCGTTATGACGCCACTATACTCGTTCTGAGTTTGTCTCGGACCATAAACATTGGAATTCCTCAAACACACTGTCTGAAGCGAATTCGAGAAGGTTCTCACATAACCCTCAGCAGCCAACTTCGAAACTCCATAGGGAGAAATTGGCGTAACAGGCTGATCCTCCCTCAGAGGCAGCGAATCTGAATTACCATACACTGCAAAAGAAGAAGCGTAAACAAACCGCCTCACACCAGAATCTAACCCGGCAGCCAACACATTAAGTGTACCCGCAACATTAACATCATTAACTAAAACCGGATCTAAAACCGACTGCTGAACACCTATCAAAGCCGCGCAATGAAACACAACGTCAACTCCCCTAATCGCCTCTCTCACCAAACCAGAATCTCTAATATCCCCCTGTACAAACCGAAAACCCTCTTTACCTAAATGATCGCGAAGATTCGCAACATTCCCCCCGCTCAAATCATCCAAAACAACAACACCCACACCATCCGCTAAAAGCCGATCCACAATATGGCTCCCAATGAAACCTGCCCCACCAGTCACCAAAGCCTTCTCACAGTAATTCACGGTACCACCCTAACCATCGCATCTGATGCTTGAAGGCTCTAATTTATCTTTCTAACAAGGTTCACGTCCATAGCTTACATCACAAAATCAAAATCCAACTCGAAACACATGAAACAATTGAACTATTGTTCTAGTACATATTTCCAGATAGTTTAAGAGGCAGATTTTGCCTTTACAGTTGAAGAACAGTACGGGAGAATCGAAGGCTTAAATGCAGTCGGCTAATCCGCTGATCTCAGTAGTGATTCCTGCGTTCAACGAGCAGGCAAACATAGTGAAGGTCATCCAGCAGACTGAAGCGACAATGGATTCACTAAAACTCCCCTATGAAGTAATCGTTGTAGACGATGGCTCCAACGACCACACAAGACACTACGCATCAAACAACGGAGCCATCTTAGTAAGCTACAGGAAAAACCAGGGAAAAGGTCATGCCCTAAGACAAGGACTGGCTAAAGCAAAAGGACAGTTCCTTATCACAATTGACGCTGATGGCTCCCACAGACCTGAAGACATCCCAAAAATGGTTAAACCCCTATTAAATGGCATTGACGCTGTAATCGGATCAAGATTCCATTCTAAAAATGAAAAAGTGACATCCAAACTCCACATACTCGGTAATCACCTCTTCAACACTCTAATAATGATACTCACTAAGAAGAAGATTACAGACAGTCAGACAGGTTTCAGATCGTTCAAGAGAAAAGTGCTTGAAAAAATGCAACTGTTTTCAAAAGGGTATGGAATCGAAACTGAACTCACCATCAAAACACTCCAGAACGGCTTCAAAGTTATAGAAGAACCCATATTCTGTGATGAGAGGCGAAATGGCAGGTCAAAACTGAACACACTTTCAGACGGATTCACTATACTCAAAACAATTCTAAAAGCAAGCTTCATCTGAAACGTACATTTTACAAGTGGAAACGCAAGTAATATAGAACATTTATGTTGATGTTCCATAACGAATTTCCATGACTGTTTATAAAGAAGAATACCTAGAATTCATGTAATACAAGGGAGTAAAGATGAAATCCAAAATCCGTTTAATGTTATTATCTTCTCTAGCAGTGGCTTTCTTAGTCAGTGCAGTGTATGCACCTTGGTCAACATTGGGAACAGGATATGCCATAACATCAGACTATCATGGAATAGACGTCATGCCAGGCACACCTATAACGGTGACAGCGGGAACTCTTGACGCTAGCGTCGTAACCATCACGTTCAGGTGGCATATGCCAAACGACACTTCTCGATGGGAGGAAACCGTAGCAGTATCAACAAATGGCACAACTGGGCAGTGGAACAATGGCACATCAGCTTTGATACGATATGCCCAGAGCACCAGAATCCCTGATGTAATGGGCGACTGGGGAGTTCAAGCATTCTTCCAAGACTCCACAGGAAGGGAAAAATCAGGTCTTGAAGACGTAATCAGGATCAGAGCAACATCCTTCAATGTAGTTCCTGAGATCCCATTGATCGGAACAATCGGAGCTACTGCTGCTATGTTCTTAGGCCTTGGGCTCTATATGACGAGAAGAAAGAAATAGGAAACAACACGAATCAATCCTATTTCTCAAACTATTTTTCATTTTAAAAAATCAGATGTAGCGATATACACAACTCCTCACTTACATTGAAGAGTGAGTATAGACCAAGTGATTTATCCATGGAAAGATTAAAGACTGCCTTCAGCAAATCTACAAGCTTCGCTGCGCGTTATCGGGGACACATACTCTCAACATTCCTGCTGTTGCTGACTGTTACAGCGGTGTATTGGCGTGACTTCACAATTCTAGCTAATGAAGCTTTACATAATGAAGCAGCAAGCCACATAATCCTAGTTCCTTTTCTCGTAGGTTTCCTCATTTACAGGAGCAGAGATTCAGTCAAAGCTTCAATCTCATTTAAGAAACTCCCAAGAAAAAGCCTAGCAAACTATCTAGATGAAGCTACAGGCGCAGCTCTATGCCTTGTAGCATTTCTCCTTTATTGGTATGGGTCTTACACGTTCTACCCCTTGGAATTTCATCTTCTCTCCCTACCAATATTTTCTGCTGGCATAGTCCTAATCCTGTTTGGATGGAAGGCTCTTCATGCTCTAATTTTCCCAATTCTCTTCTTAGCCTTTCTCGTTCCACCTCCAGCTGAAATCATCTACGCCATAGGTGGAGAAATGGCTAACTTCAACACTCAAGCATCATACACAATCCTAAGCAACCTAGGTCTACCCGTAACCCTGGAAACAACATATGGTCCCCCCACAATTGCAATACTAACATCCGGCAACCCAGTGTATTTTGCCATAGACGTTGCTTGCTCAGGCATCTATTCAATCACCGCCTTTCTAATGTTCGCCACTTTCCTAGTATACATCATAATAGCTCCAAGCTTCAAAAAGGCAGGAATTTTTGTATTGGGTTTCATCGTCTTTCAACTGCTGAATATCGTCAGGATAACAACAATCATCTCTATGGGATATTTCTTTGGCGAAGAAATCGCCATGTTCATATTCCACACAATGACCGGATGGCTACTTATTCTCGCCGGGATGCTACTAATACTCTTCATAGCAGATAGATTCTGGAAAATCAAATTCTCCCCCTCAACAACACAACAACCCTGTCCAACGTGCCCCACAAGCTCCCAAAACTTTGAGACCTTCTGCCAAAACTGTGGAAGATTCCTCGGAGCAATTCAATCAAAGATATCCAGAAAATTCTGGGCAAAACTCACCATATTATTAGTCAGCTCATACCTGGTCACCTTAAGCATTCAAGCACCAACATTCGCCATCGCTCAAGGACCTCTTGGAATCACCTCAGACCCAAATTGGCAAATCTCCACAGAAATCTTTCCCGAAATACCCGACTACCAACTAAGATTCATATACCGCGACACCAACTACGAAAAAATCGCTGGACAAGACGCATCACTCCTCTACGCCTACATCCCAACCAACACAACAAACAAAACAATCTACGTAGACTTGAGCATCGCAACCACCATCTCAAACCTCCACAACTGGGAAGTCTGTCTCATAACATGGCAACTCTCCTTAGGACGCCAACCCCTCGTAACCGTGCTGGATTCCAGAGACACCCAGCTCCTAGATGATCACCCAATAATCGCCAGATACCTAGTATTCGAAAACCCCAACGGTTACACACAAACAACTCTTTACTGGTTTGAACAAGCAACATTCAACCTGGGCTTCACCACCGCACAAAGATACGTCAGAATCAGCTTAATCATACTAACCCTGAACTCCACCAATTACCCACAATTAGAGAATCAACTCTTCGAATTCGGCCAGTCAATAGCTCTGCATTGGCAACCACTAGAAGCCCAATCTCTCATCTCAATTGGTGTACCAATGCAACAAGGACTGCTAGGACTGTCAATTGGGTTCATAACGGTCACAAAAACAGCGGAATACACAAGGAAATGGAGAAAGAAAAGCAGCACTTTAAGAATATTCAACAACTTCGCATCTCCAACCGAAAAACTAGTCTTGGAAACAGTTCAAGAACTCTCAAAGGAAGGTAAAAACGCACAAACCAAACTCATCGCCACAACTCTAGCTTCGAAAACGGAGAAAAGCATCACACTCACCGATTTAGATTCTACTCTAAAGGAACTAGAAAGACACGGATTAGTCGAGAGGAAAATAGTGAAAGTTGAAGACAAACCAATCATAGTATGGACAGCCTGAAACAAGCATATTCTATAGTTCACTGTAAACAAATAAGTGAAGGAAATAATCCAACAAGGATAAGCTAACCGGGGATTTTTCGTTTTCTTGGTTGGAAAGCTTAATAACAAATAGGCATAAGTTGCTCGTGAAAACTTTGAATCCAAGCAAATCCAGTAAGCCGCAGGAAACAGAAGAAGAAACTGCCCAAGCAGAGTTGTCAACCACTCAATATTTAGTGGAAACAATAAAGCAGCTTCAAACCAGAAACGAGCACCTAAAGCTTGAACTCCTGAAAACTAGACGAATTCCTTCTGGAAAAATAGGACTAGCATTCTTGGTTCCAGGCGCCGTATCCCTCGGTTTCTCCATCTATACAAACTCACCTGTCCTCGCATTCATCGGTCTCGGTCTAACTTTCTGGGGAGCCCTCTTCTTCTTTGCCCGACCCATAAAATACGTTAGAAGCAGCCTCCTCGACTCAGCTGCAATAGCATCCTACACAACAATCGACCGCATAGTCAAAGACCTCAACTACAAAGGAAAAAGCTTCTACATACCACCCTACCCAAAAGACGTCTACCTTCCAGAATACCTCAAAGGCCTCAAAAACATGATAGTATTCATCTCAGCCAATGAAGGAGCCAGCATGCCCTCAATCGAAGACATCGCCCAAAACCGCTTTCTAATCCAAAAACCCAAAGGAATAAGCGTAGCCCCCCCAGGCCTAGGACTCCTCACCCTCATCGAAAACGAAATGCAAACAGACATAACAACCCTCAACCTCACAGAACTATGCGAAAACCTCGCAAAAACAATCCTCGAAAACTTCCAACTAGCAAAAGACCTGAAAATAACCCCTGAAGAAGAAAAAATACACATCCAAATTACTGATTCAATCTACAAACAATTATACAGCAAAGAAGAAAACCTCAAAAGCATTCACTTCCTCGGAAGCCCCATAATAAGCGCCATCGCCTGTGCCATAGCAAAAAACACAGGAAAAACCGTCACAATACAAAAAGACAAAGTATCCCTCGATGGACAAACTATAACCGTTGAACTCCAGTTCCGGAGAGAATAACAAATGAACTTCCCACTATCAATATCTGACATAGGTCTATGGCTAGCAATAACAGCCATAATACTACTAGTAACATCTGAATTCCTCTCCTCCTCCACAACATACTTGAGAGACATAGTCATCGACCGAACACGCCTGAGACTCATATCCATCGGAGTAGGACTAGCCTTCATGGCAACCGTGATCATGCGAATTTTCCAACCACTATAAGCCATGAAAGAAATCCATGAACCCATCCGATTCTTTGATATAGAAATAAAAACTGGATTCAACCGACTTCAGCACATCAACATGCATCGGTTGACTCCCTAGCGAAAGCTATCTATCTCCTCGACACAAAACAAACTTCTGTGAAGGATCCAACCCAATCCTGCACGCGCACATTTGTGAAGAATACAAAGGAGTTAAAGGATCTGCTGCTAGGGAATACACAGAAAATTCGACATGAGAACCATTAAGCCTTCGCATAAGCACCGGAATCTAATAGAACCATTTTCTTCGCGAATAAACGAGTCAAGAGATCTGTTAAACGAACTAGACAAATTCTCCCCTGTATATGAAATGGGTCGGCTATCCGCGAGTTTCAATAACAATATCAAAGCCGAAAGTCTCTATATCTTTAATTTCTGGAGATAAATGCAGGATCAGTTTGAGAGGAATCTTATCAGCAATTCCAACTGGCTGATCTTGGTAGTCACTGGAAAAACCCATAAACTCTTCCACTTCAGGGGAAGACCAGTTAGCTGCCCAAATCGACAAAACAACCTCAGCATTTCCCTCATTCCTCAAATAAACCTCTCGAGTTATTTTCTCTCCCGGCTCCACAGGACCCCAATCAATACCTTCAACATCATTAGTGCAGTTAACATCCCAATAAACCCCAACACTAACCGATATCACAAGACCAGCGCTTCGAAAAGCCACCTGCTGAACACTAGAGATCCCAGCGACCAAAAGAGCATTGACCAGCGCAAAAGCTACTATTAACTTGAATAGCGGAGGCAAAGACTCGAATGCTTGCTTTACCTCGTTTATCGAAACCTTACGCAAGCCTCTCTCCAGAAATATACATGATGCTAGTCAAACTATTATTTATTTCGTCCATCTACCACACCTTGCTGATGATGCGCGCGATTGAAAATACCCTCAGTTTTCACTTTACTGAGGCATGTAGTGCTTGTTATCTATGGCGCGCGCGAGAACTTTCACTCAGCTGCTATCTCCGTCAAACCAGAAGATGCGACAAGACTAGCTGAAGCAATACTGAATCTGCTGTCTCAACCCGAGAAGTGCAGGAAGCTGAAAGAAAAAAGCCAAGAACTCATCAAACAGTTCTCTTGGAGAGCTGTAACCCAAAAAGAACTCAACACTCTCAAACGCGCCCTAGACCCGAAAAACAACCAGCGCGCGCGTGTAATGTCAGCTTGTAGCGGTGTTCTCTGGGGGTAGCCATATGACTATTTTGGCGAGTTGGTGGAGTTTCAGGCTCAGCATTTCCGCGGAGGTTCTAGGCACTGTTAAACGTCCACCTTGCTGCATTTTAGCGAGGAACCGCTGCGAGTCATGTGAATCCATGTTAGTAACCTGTACCCGCATCACGTCTCCTGGATCAAGCTTATACCTCCATCTCAGCAGCCGAGGTATCTGAATCCGCATCTGCTTCTGCAAGCGAGTGTGAAAAGTCTCCGGAGGCACTACTGACGCCTCTGTCGCTCCAATTTAGCTTCCCTATATTTGCGTTCATCCTCGCGTTTTCTCCTCGCTAGTTCCCCACTCACATCCTTTCTCAGTTGTTCGAGACTCTCATTTATTTCGTGAGCTTCACCAGAGTTGAGGATACCAGCCATACCCTTCGCCAATCTCAAGGAAACATCCATAGCCTTCAACTTCAACTTCACATCCAGATCCGGGTTCTCGATCATGAGATCCACCTCCTCCTTCTGCGCCTTCAGCTTCCTAAAAAGAGCCTCCCGTTCAACACGAAAAACAATGGTTAAAGGCTTAAACCTAATTGTATACTCATGCTCACGCTCATCAGACTTCAAACTCTAACCCAACCACACGTTACTTATTTCTACTCACAAATACTTCTTATACCCCAAATATACATCGACACTGCTATTTTAAAGCTTCGACCACGAAAACAAACCCGTTTCAAGCCATTTCAAAACCCAAAAACGAATCAAAAGGAAAATGCGGCGCATACGCGCGCTACATGTGCTTTTGTTATGCGCGCGCGCGCCACAGATAAGATATTCACACTGGTATCATCTTATCTGCATTTATGTTGAAGGAAACTAGCGAGTTGAAGCCACGTAATGTCGGAAAAAATCATCATTCTTGACGAGGTCATTGTTCGAAAAAGAAGAAAGAGTGTAGTTGTTTCACTCGGTTCCAGCTATCGTAATATCGAAATCGAAGCTTGTGATTGCAGTTACGTTCAAAGATACTTGCATTGTTAATATAGCTTCGAGAACCGATTGACCACTTACTACGCTGTTTTCCCGGTTCCAACTTAGCGTTACATACATTGAGGTTTGAGCTGGGTTCCAGCTGCTGGTTGACATGTTCAATGTCATGGGAACATTCCCTTCGTTTCGGATGTATATGGTGACATTCTCTACTGAACCAGGCTCTAGGTACTCCCAATCTATAGTTTCAATTTCGTTTACGCATGTATTTTCCCAGTATACGCCAACTCCTATGGAGTTGATGTTTCCTGCGTTGTTGATGGTTCTAGTTCCGAAGAGTAACCCTGAGGCAACGACGACTGTGGCGACAATCATTGTCATGGCTGTTAGGAGGATTAGTGTGGATAGTCTTTGGTTAATCATTTCAGGTCAAATGCAAATATGATATATTGAGTCTTAATAAACATTATCGTAGAGGCGTCGCACACAAATACAAAACATCAACAAACACGAAAAATATGCACAAACACTCAAAAACCAAAACTCCTCGAGCATACGAGTTCAAGAAAGCATACGACGAGACAACAATATGTCACTGAACGTAATATAGAATCGTGCGAAACACTACTTTTTAAACCCACTGACCTTGACGGATGTAGAAAAGACTTCTAGAAAAGGTGTATAGAATGATAAACTGGGATAACCCACGCAAACGTAGAGACCGCCTCTTTATCATCGCTGAAATTCTGGACATAGCCAAAGATGGAGCCCTAAAAACTCAGATTATGTACAGAGCCAACTTGAGTTTCGCTCAGCTAAATACTTACCTCAATCTACTCTTGGATTCACAGCTGCTGGAACGAACCAGTAAAAATAAGCGAACCATCTATAGAACTACAAAAAAAGGTTCCGCATACATGGATAGCTACAAGGACATACTCGAAACCCTCAGCAGCAGCAACACTAACGACGATTGCCCCCGCATCAAAGGTGGCCCCACAATCTACTGGATCAAAAAACCGTAACCTTCCAACCACTAAAACCCATCACATCTTCTTATCGCGCGCGCATCTACTAAGTAACCTGAAGAGCCCCATTTCGTTAAGAAACCTTCGCTAATTAGCACTTTCACACAAAAAACACAGAAACGAGCGGCATTACAAGAACTTCAAAACTGTTACCAACCAAGACAGGCAATGCTCTTTGCTTATCATGATGTTCTTCTACGGTAATATTGCCTTTTAAGGAATAGAGCTTATTTTCGGTACTGCATCTGGTTTCATGAAGGGAGATAGGTGGCTTTCCCCAAACCGAAAACCAGTCATGTGCCTAAGTTTAACTACTTTCTTTTGTTACTCCCTTTTGTCCTAGCTTTAGTTTCATGGTACTACTTTCCGATTTTAGCTAATTGGCTTTCAACTACTATATTCGGGTACTTACCTAAGTATGAAGCATCAAATATGATATGGCATGTTGCCACAATCATCTATTATTCCTGGTTCACTTTTCTAGCAATAGGGGTTGGTGGTCTCCTAGCGGTTGGTGCCTGGTTATCAAGGCGGAAAGCGAGACGGAAGCCTGTGGATTTCTATCCTATGGTTACATTTGTTGTTCCAGCTTTCAATGAGGAAAAACGTTTGTCTCGATGTATTAACAGCTTATTCCAGTGCGGAGAGAAATATCCAGGACCAGTCGAGCTCATAGTGGTGGATGATGGTAGTGCTGATCATAGCTACGAAATTGCCTATGCCTGCATCCAGATGAATATGAGAAAGTATCCAACCATGAAGGGACGGGTAGTTAGACATTCAGCAAACTTAGGAAAAGTGGAAGCTCTTCGTACGGCGTGTAATCGGGCAATGGGGCAAGTTGTGGCAATTGTTGATGCAGATTCCTGGTGGCGGGCTGAGGCACTACAAGGCTTAGTAGAATATATGAGATCAAATGGCAAGGTTGCTGTAACGGGATATGTGCATCCTAGTGATGAAGGAATTAGTTCATATGTTGTCTTGCAACAACTTGAGTATAGTCAGGGATTAAGCATATTCCGGTGTGCACAGGCTTTGGGAAACGCAGTTCTAGTGGTTCCAGGAGCGATTGGTCTGTTTGAAGCTAATATTCTTCGAAATATTCTAAACAGCAAAGGTATAAAGTCTGTGACTGAGGACTTTGAGATCACACTGGAAATGCAGAAGCGGGGATATGAGGTTGGATATCTGAATAGTGCACGTTGCGAAACCGTGACTCCTGACTCTTTCAGTAGTTTTTGGGGACAAAGGTCTAGATGGTTTTTAGGTTGGCTGCATAATACTCTAGATATTCATCGTGACGTTTTATTGTCAAAGCGTTGGCTGAGCTTACTATTATGGTATTGCTTAATCGTAGAGTATGCAGGTGCATTTTTAGAGTTATCAGCTATAGCTAGTTTCCCCTTCTTGTTCTGGTTTTCGCCTGATCGCATTCTTTTTGTGCTAAACTTGTTGTGGTTCGGATTCTACACTTTAATGATTGGAGTAGTCTCCCAGATGATTGCCCTTAAATTTGCTTATGGCCAATCCTATAGCCTATCCCTGTTGTATTACACTCCCTTCTATGCTATTCTACGTTTCATCAACTTGTGGGCAAGGGTAGTGAGTACTGTGAGATTCGCCTTCGGGCATAGAGGTAATTGGGAGCGAAAGAAAGTCAGTCAAAAACCAGTTCTTTGGTGACTTACCCTAAATAATGGAGTAGTGCCCACTTTTTTCTCAAGTCATTTCAGAAGATCCTTGATTTGTGTGAGGGGTTCATTGTATGTTGGAATGGTAGTTGCATGTGGACAAAACTTTTTCTTAGGGAGAAAGGAGAAGGCTTTGAGAAGAATTTTCTTCTTCTATTTCCATATGCAACATCATTCCTTCAACCTCACCCGTCGTAAGACTTACGATAACATACACATATAAAAAGCTTTCGCACTCAGAGAATAAACAGACAAATCACAAAAAATTGAATAATAATGAATCACCAAAACCACCACGTGACGCGTCAAATTACATTAACATGAGGTTTTTAGCAAATGATTCACATTGCTTCACCTTTATATTCAAAATACGGATAGTTGGGTATTTCTATGGATATTGTTTTCCGGTGCACTACGTTTATCTATCCTTCACGCCAATATTATTTTTCGAAGACACTGCGAGGGGAAAACCGATCCCAATGGTAAAAAAGCCTCCTTCAAAAAACGACGCCCTAGAAGCTTTAGATTTCATAATAAATGTTCTTAAAGATCACGAGAAGGATCTTGACCGATTAATTGGAGAGCTGGGCAAGATAACATCGTCTGTGGGAGAGACAGGTGGTATGTCAGAAAAAATTGACCGTGTTGAAGGACGTCTCTCTACACTTCAAACAGAAATCAATAATCTAGTCGGCTATCTTTCCACCCCTCGCAAACCAAATTCTCAACCAACCACCTTAATGCGTGAGACTTTGGCAGGTCCTGCAGTAATTGTTCGATGCAAACAGTGGGATGACTTCAAGACATTGGCTAAAGGCTCTGACACTGTTTCTTTTCTTTTCAAGGAAACTGAGAAAGGATTCCAAGCTGATGCTTTGAAGGATGGGCGAGTATTAACCTTTAGCGGGGACTTGCCAAAAGATGGAAAACTACTCAAATTCTGGTTGGCTAGAGAGCTGGAAATTAACGAAGAAAAAATCTTCGAGGGTATACTCTCGATAGGCTAGCACACTAGACGCGCCTCCACTTCCGCAGACTCATAAGCTGCACACTATCGCATGCCTGCGGATTAAAGATTTTAAACGAATCCGATCAATAATTAATCTTATATACATCATCTTTTATGTTGTCGAAGGAGATTCTAGTCAATGAGTATCAGGGTTGCTATTGCTGGAGTCGGGAATTGTGCTTCAGCGTTAGTACAAGGAGTTGAATACTATAAGAATGCGAAGAGCGACTCGCATGTGCCTGGTCTAATGCATGTCAACTTCGGTGGATACCATATTCGGGACATAAAGTTCGTGGCTGCCTTTGATGTGAATCAGAATAAGATTGGTGAAGATTTAAGTGAAGCTATCTGGGCTAAGCCAAATGTCTGCGCAAAGTTTGCTGATGTCCCGCAAATGAATGTCAGCGTGGTTCAAGCACCTGCACTCGACGGTGTCGCTCCTCACATGGAAAAACCTTTCTTTGTTCAGGAGAAAAAGGGGGAAATTCCAGATGTCGCGTGTATCCTATCTGAATCTGACGCAGATATGCTAGTAAATTTTCTCCCAGTTGGAAGTCATAATGCAACTCTTCATTACGTACAAGCATGTCTAGACGCAAAATGCGCTCTTGTCAATTGCATTCCTGAATTTATTGCTTCCGACGAAAGATGGAGCGAGAAATTCAGACAAAGAGGATTACCTATTGCTGGCGACGATATAAAAAGCCAGCTTGGAGCAACAATCTTACATCGCAGCTTAGTGAAGCTGTGTGTTGATAGAGGTATAATGATCGAAGAAAGCTACCAACTTAACCTCGGCGGCAACACAGATTTCCTAAACATGACAGTTGAAGATAGACTTGCGAGTAAACGCGAAAGCAAAACAAAGGCAGTCACTAGTCTAATCCCCTACGACGTACCCACCCGTATCGGACCTTCTGACTATGTCCCCTTTCTCAAAGACAAAAAGATATGCTACTTGTATCTCAAAGGACGGAAGTTTGGAAACCAACCTGTATCAGTTAGAGCAAAACTGGAAGTAGAGGATTCACCCAACAGCGCAGGAGTAGTTATAGATGTGTTAAGAGCTGCAAAAATCGCTCAAGATAGAGGAATCTCAGGACCTCTTACCAGCATATCCTCCTACGCATTTAAACATCCCCCAATCCAAGTTCCAGATCCAGTAGCTAAAAAACATGTAGAAGACTTCATCTTGGGAAAACGGGATCGATAGATCTAAACCCGCACAAAAGTAAGGGGCAAAACACCAGCAAGACTAATGCAGTTATCAATATACATTGGATCATGGAAGAGAGTGGTCACGATGATGGGTTTTATTTTTGATGGAGAAATTCCTCAAACAGTTGTCTGGCTACTCCAATTGGGAGAATTTTCGGTGGATTCTTGAATGCGTAAGAAGATATTCCGAGGATCACTCCACTCTCTTCTCTTTCGAGAGCGACCTTGGTTGCTCTTACAACATCAAAAAGCACTGATCCTGAATTTGGACCATCAATAGTTTCTAGGCGGACTTCAATTTGAAAGGGAACCCTGTAGAAATACATTCCCTTTATCCATAAATAACTATCACGTTTGTTTTGCAGGAAATCCACATAATCTGTGGTGCCCGCCACAACTGAAGCTTTATAAGACAGTGTTGATTCGACATTTTTCGTTTTTATTGCCCTCTTTGTTTCCCTGCTTCTTTCTAGGGTGTTTAGGGATTCTGTTCCTCCACCGACATCAAGTTGATATGTTTCAGTAATTCGAGCGCCTTCTTCAGATAGTAGTTTCATCAGTGTCTTGTGCAACATGGTGGCGCCAACTTGGTCAATCAAGTCATCACCTACAATTGGAAGTTTTGCTTTTTTGAAGCGCTCAGTCCAAGTGGGGTCGCTTGCAATACATGTTGGTGTCACATTGATGAAGGCGCAGCCAGCTTGAAGTGCCTCTTCAGCATACCATTGTGAAGCTTTCACCGCCCCACTCGGAAGGAGATTTATCAAGATTTCAGCATCATTTTCTTTCAAAGTCTCTGACACGTCAACTTCTGGAGAAGAGTCAACATTAATCACTCGCTTGACATATCTTCCAACACCATCCAAGACTTTTCCCTTCTTAACTTTCACTCCCTGCTTCTTGACCTCGACGAAAGCCGGTGTGTTGTTTGGCTCTGAGAAAATTGCTTCAGCTAGGTCCTTTCCAACTTTTCTGGAGTCTATGTCAAACGCTGAAACCACCTGAATATCCCTTGGATGATAGCCTGCAAGATGTAAGTTTTTTAGCCCAATCGCATCCTCTCTGTTGTCTAGTTTCCCGAAATAGCTCAGACCTTGTACAAAACCCGAGGCGCAATTGCCCACACCTACCAGAGCAACCCTGATTTTTTCCAACTAAAAGCACCAGTTATGCTATGAAATATACCATGTTCAAAACTCTTTCTGCACCCGTCCAACGAGGAGTTCGTTTAGTAATTACCCGCGCGCCCAGGTGTGCACGTTCAATAGAAAATCAAAAAGATTTGATCCAACTAAAACACATTAGCTATCTCACTGGACGACAATTTTCATGAATTTCGTGGAATTCACAGTAAAACTTTGCTGGGATCTTGAGTTCTGAAAATTAAAGATCGACAAAATACATGCAAGGTATTTATTTAGGTTCATATTTAATTAAATGGATCGGATTCTTGAACATTAGCAAATTTGAGAAAACTGTTACTCTCATGCTTCTGATTATCCTAGGTTTAACAATTGCACTCCGATCAGTTTCAGTGAAAAGAACATTTGCTGTTGAATCCCTTCATGTTAATGTATATTGGGACGCTGATGGTAACTCCCAAGTAACATCTATTGATTGGGGAGAACTTCACCCAGGCTCAACAAGAAAGATTAGCATTTTTGTGAGAAACGAAGATCTAAACCCGACATGCTTCATCTATCTCTGGACTGAAGGCTGGATCCCACCAGAAGCATCAACTCATATCCGGTTAGATTGGAGCTACGACGGAAGAAAGATTGCTGCAGGCGAAACGTTGCCTGTCACTTTGACATTGAGGATTTTGCCCAGCATTTATGGAGTCGATGATTTTAATTTCAACGTAACAATTTTCGGGGCTGATTACGTGATTGGGGACGTGAATGGCGACGAAGTCGTAGATATATTCGATGCAGTTGCGATAGGAGCATCTTATGACACAACACCTGCTGACAGCCAATGGAATCCACAGGCAGACTTGAATGAAGATAACGTCATTGACATTTTTGATTTAACGATTATGGCAAGAAACTACGGGCTATTCTAATTCTAGACTTTAAAGAACCACGATTATAGCAAGGTCATTTACATTTGTGTCTGTCGAGCCTGTGACAATTTGGTCATTCACTTCTGAGAAAAAACTGTAAGAGTCATTATTGTCAAGGAAGCTTTCTGGATTAAGATTTAGAGCCAGAGAACGAGTAATTGTATATCCATCCACGATGGCACCTGCTGCCTGGGTTGGACCATCAACACCATCAGTGGCGAGAGTTGCCACAACAGAACTTTCCATGCCGGCAATCCTCAGTGCTGCACTGAGTGCAACTTCTTGGTTTCTCCCTCCTTTTCCATCTCCAACAACAGTGACTGTTGTTTCCCCACCTGCAACAATTCCACAGGGCTTGGGCAACGGGTTTCCTGAACTACGGATTTCCTTCACTATGGATGCTAGCATAGTTCCTACATGTCTAGCTTCACCTTCCAGATATGATGTAAGAAGAAGCGATTGTAGACCCTTTTCTTGTAGTCCTTTGCATGCAGCTAATGCTGCTAAACGGTTATTTCCCATAACAAAACTGTGCACTTTTCTGAAAACTTGATCTCCTTCCTTTGGGGTTTCAGGAATTAGTCCCTTCTGCCCTTCAACGAGGATGGTTCTAGCAGATGGAGGTAAAGTTTTCCACAAGTTGTATCTCTTCAAGATATCAATTGCGTCTCCAAAGGTAGTTGAATCAGGAACCGTAGGACCTGAAGCAATGAATTCTAAAGGGTCACCTATCACGTCAGATAAGACTAAATTCACTACAGTAGCAGGATACGTTCTCTTAGCCAGCCACCCTCCCTTACAATCTGAAATGTGCTTCCGGACAGTGTTAACTTCATTTATTGTCGCACCTGACATCAGTAGATCATCATTAATTTGACCTATGTCTGCGAGAGTTATTTCTCCACGGGGGAGGGGCATCAAACTTGACCCACCCCCAGAGATCAAACAAATGACCAAATCGTCTTTCCTGACATCACTAACTAAATCTAAGATCTCCTTAGTGCCCTTTAATCCTGCTTCATCAGGTATAGGGTGACCTGCTTGGTGAAGCTTAATCAAGCCATTTCTTGTAGTTGAAAAAGACGATACTTCTCTATTCACCGTTCCAGGGCTGGTTTTACCGATTCCGCTATTTCGGATTTTGTGGGGAACGTTTACGATTCCTGCTGATATTCTTCTTCCAAGAATCTCCTCTAAAGCCTCAGCCATTTCTCCGCTGGCCTTTCCACCACCGATTACGATTATTCTTCGAAATCTTTTCAAGTTAAATTCTTTTTGGCGGATCCTGAGCCTGTTTTGTTTGAGTGTGATCTTTGACTCTATCATTTTCTTGGGATCTACTGCATTTAACGCCTGTTCCAGAGCTGTTAACGCTATTCTGCGCGCTTTTCTATCAGCCCTTGATACTGCATTTTCAACAAGTTCCTTTTTGTTATGTATACTCAGCATGACTTCGTCAACACAACACTGTATGCTTTTTGGTTGCTGTAATAAAACTATGGTTGTGTATACTGAAAAGAATCAACACATACATTAGAAAATGTAATAAACAAAGATGTGTAACTTGAGAAACATCAAGGTGCAATCAATGGAAAAACCTCGAGTCTATGTAACACGAGAATTGCCTGATAGAGGCATGAAAACCATCAAGGCGACCTTTGAGACTGAAGTGTGGAAGGAATACGCGCCACCTCCAAAGGAAGTGATTGTGGAAAAGGCGCGGAAAGTCGACGCATTGGTGACTTTGCTGTCTGATAAGATAGATGGGGAAGTGTTTAAGGAAGCTCCATCCTTGAAAATTGTCTCTCAATACGCGGTTGGATTTGACAACATAGATGTCCAAGAAGCCTCAAAACGGGGAATATGTGTTACGAACACACCAGGAGTATTGACTGAAACTACTGCAGATTTCGCTTGGGCCCTCCTGATGGCTGTTGCGAGACGAGTTGTAGAAGCTGACGAATATATTCGAGCTGGGAAATGGAAAGTAGGCTGGCATCCTTCGATGCTTCAGGGTAGAGATGTTTATGGCTCTACTCTGGGAATTATAGGCTTGGGAAGAATAGGCGCCGCGATTGCAAAAAGAGCCCAAGGATTTGGTATCCGAGTTCTTTACAGTGATGTTTACCGGAGACAGGACTTGGAAAAGGAGATGAACATCGAATATGCAGAAGCTGATGAACTTCTTAGACAAGCAGACTTTGTGACACTCAATGTTCCTTTACTTGAAAGCACACATCATTTCATCAACGAGAAAAAGCTTAGATTGATGAAAAAAACTGCATGTATTATAAATAATTCCCGTGGACCAGTTATTGATGAAAATGCCCTATACAAAGCCTTAAAAGAGGGCTGGATTGCGGGAGCTGGTTTAGACGTGTTTGAGAAGGAACCTACACCATCTACAAATCTCTTGCTCACTCTGGGAAATGTAGTTGTTGCCCCCCATATCTCTAGTTCGAGCTTTGAAACCCGGTCAAAAATGTCCGAAATGGTTGCGCAAAACCTAATCGCGTTCTTTGAAGGGAAAGTTCCACCGAATCTTGTTAACAAAGATGTAGCTGACTCTAAGAACTAAAGCTCAAAGCCATCTCTCAGCCATTTTTTCTCTTTGTACGCTGCTTTCGTGAAACATATGACCTAACTACAATACTTTGTAGACTGTGTCAGCTTCTCTAACTCGGTCGTCAACCTTTAACCCTATGTCTTGCCCAGCTTCAGCTCTTTCAAGGTTCGCATGCTCTATCTGCATCGAATCAACTCTTTGCTCTAAGTTTGTAGTGATACCCCTTATGAGAATGTTGTCTCCTACTGAAAGTACATCAGTCAACTTCACAACTGCTACACTTGCCTTCGTAAAGTAATGCGTCACAGTACCAACTTGCTTAAATTCACGTTCATTCAATGCTTCAACCTCAAAGCATGTAATAGAGAATATCAACCGCTAAATATAAATTGTCAATCCTCCAGTCGGACAAATCCTCAAAAGCATGATTCCTATTAAAATCAAAGACACAACCGATTTGTGCCCACCCAGCTTAATATTGATCAACAGAATGTCGGAGCCTTTAGAAAAACTTTTATGGACGAATCTATAACACCCTGATTCCGGAAAGGTGAAACTTTGAGTTCAATCCTTGCAGAGAGAATGCGAGAGTTCGGGACTGAAACAGGTTTTGAAGTGCTTGCTAAGGCCAGAGCTCTGGAAAAACAGGGTCGTGAAATAGTTCATCTGGAAATAGGTGAACCAGATTTTGACACACCTAAAAACATAAGAGATGCTGCAATTCAAGCAATGAACTCTGGCTATACCCATTATGTGCCAGCCGCAGGGATTCCTGAGCTTAGAGAGGCTATTGCTGGATACATCTCAAGAACGAGAAAAATCGATGTGAGCCCTGAGGAAGTGGTTGTGACACCTGGTGCAAAACCCATAATATTCCTTAGCATTCTGGCTTGCATCGAATACGGTGACGAAGTGATGTATCCAAATCCTGGATTTCCAATCTACGAAACTCTAATCAAATTCATGGGTGCAAAAGCTGTTCCAATAGAACTTAAAGAAGAAAACGATTTCTCGCTGGATACCAATGATTTTGTGGAGAAGATTTCAGATAAAACAAAAATGATAATTCTGAATTTTCCTGAAAACCCTACTGGGAGTATCCTGACTGAAGAGAGCTTACAGGTTATTGCTGATGAGATAAAAAACAGAGATGACGTACTTGTCCTTTCAGATGAGATTTATAGCCAAATAATTTACGAAGGAGAGCATAGAAGTATTGCTTCTCTTCCCGGAATGAAACCTAAGACGACCATAATAGATGGATTCTCAAAAACCTATGCCATGACAGGTTGGAGACTGGGTTATGGTGTCATGCGAAAAGATTTAGCCGAAAAAATCTCCAAGCTCATCGTAAACTCGAATTCCTGCACTTGCGCATTTTCTCAGATGGCAGGTGTGGAGGCTCTTGTAGGATCTCAAGAGGAAGTCAAAAATATGGTTGAAGAGTTCAGGCAAAGGAGAGAAGTAATAGTCTCAGGTCTGAACAGTATCGAAGGAATTACCTGTAAAAAACCCAAAGCAACATTCTATGTCTTCCCAAATATAAGAAATCTAAATATGAGTAGCCGAGAGATGGCAGACTTCCTTCTCAACAAGGCTGGAGTAGCAGTGTTATCAGGCAAATCATTCGGTACTTATGGTGAAGGTTATATACGATTTTCATTCGCCAATTCAACTACCAACATCCAAAAAGCACTAACACGAATTGAAGAAGCACTAACGACTCTCTAAATCTAGCGCGCGCGTAAAAGTTTTCATGTGGAGTTTTCGTATCGCCAGCCCGTCGCCAGTGGCGGTCCATGGACAAAAGAGTAATAATATATCTGTCTGAGTTGCCATGGAAAACAAAGAATTAAGCTTAGGCGCTCTTCAATCGTGTAATCTTCAATTTCTTAAAGAAACTCACTCATCGCTGACTCCCATGTACAGATGAAGAGATCTTCCATCGCTCAAGTCAAAGCAACATAAAACAGCCTACGTTCTTCTTCATTTTGGTCCTGTAGCGGATAATTTTCTCCCGCTGGTTCGAGAATTGATAAATCCTCAATTTCGCGTGCGTATGTTGATGGAGTGGGGATTCTAGAAAATTGTCGATGGTCTGTGTTCCCCGTAGGTTTCTCTTAGGATGTTACAGATTTCGCCAATAGTTGCGTACGATTGCACCGCCTTCAGAATAGGTTGCATAAGGTTGGTTGATTCTGACTCAGCTGCTGAATGCAAGTTCTCTAAGGCAATTTTCACCTTCTGATTGCTCCTTTCATTTTTCACGCGGTTCAATCGTTGAACAGCTCTCTTCTCAACAGATGGGTTAACCTTCAGTATCTCAATTGGGGTCTTTTGTCCTCCAATGAACTGGTTGACACCTACGATTATTGAGTTCTTTTCTTCAACACTTTTCTGGAATCTGTAGGCGCTTTCTGTGATTTCCTTCTGCATGTACCCTTTTACAATGGCTTTTACAGCTCCACCTTGTCTGTCAATTTCCTCTATGTAATGCGTGGAGTCCTCTTCGATTTGTTTGGTTAAGGCTTCGATGCAGTAGCTACCTCCCAAGGGGTCCACTATGCTGGTGACACCGCTTTCATGACCAATTATCTGCTGGGTGCGTAAAGCGATTGTTGCTGCCTTTTGACTAGGCAATGCATATGCTTCATCAAAGCTGTTAGTATGCAGGCTTTGTGTTCCTCCAAGAACCGCGGCAAGAGCTTGAAGAGCCACTCTAACAATATTGTTCTGAGGTTGTTGGGCAGTTAAAGCTACACCACTTGTTTGCGTGTGGAAGCGAAGTTGCCAAGAGGAAGGGTTCTTAGCTTGGAATCTATCACGCATAATGCGAGCCCACAATCGCCTAGCTGCTCGGAACTTGGCAATTTCCTCAAGAAAGTTGTTGTGGCATGCAAAGAAGAACGAAATTCTTCGAGCAAAGTTGTCTACGTCCAAACCTCGATCTATAGCAGCTTCAACGTACGCTATACCATTTGCTAGGGTGAATGCAACCTCTTGAACGGAAGTAGCTCCAGCTTCACGAATGTGATACCCACTTACGCTAATAGTGTTCCAGCGAGGCATGTGCTTGCCACAATATTCCAAGATGTCAGTGACGAGTCTCATGCTTTGCTCAGGAGGATAGATGTACATTCCACGAGCTACATATTCCTTGAGGATGTCGTTCTGAACAGTACCCCCCAGAGAGGTTATGGAGATGCCTTGCTCTTGAGCAATAGCCACATACATTGCTAGAAGCACTGCAGCAGGCGCATTTATTGTCATACTGGTTGTTATCTTCTCAAGGGAGATGCCGCTAAACAAAAGTTCCATCTCTTTCAAAGTGGAAACGCTGACTCCCACTTTTCCAACTTCTCCTAATGCAAGGGATTGATCGCAGTCCAAGCCAATCTGCGTCGGAAAGTCAAAGGCTACACTTAGACCACTTTGTCCTTGGTTAAGTAAATACTTGAAACGCTGATTTGTCTGTTCAGCTGACCCAAATCCCGCATACTGACGCATTGTCCATAATCTTCCACGATACATGGTTGTGTAAACGCCACGAGTATACGGAAATTTGCCTGGGAAGCCTAGATCTCTTACATATTTTTGGTCTTGAATTTCGATTGGAGTGTAGAGTCTTTCAATGGTTTTCCCAGCATCAGTTAAGTACTGACTTTTTCTCTCCTGAAACTTAGCCAAGCTCTTTGTCAGAACTCCATCTTTCCATTTTTGCATTTCCTTTCTCAAGGATTCATTTTCCTCCGAACTTGTCAGTTCCTTTCACCTCACTAACGTATTGTATACGTTCTATAAGCATAAGGCAAGAGCATCTACCTTGTATGGGACCTTCACTGCGCGCGCGCCTATGCTTTTGGCTCATATACGTTTTCTGACGATGTAATCATGAAAGAGCTAAAGGAAGGGAAGCTGCCAAGTTCCCAATGGGAATTATTGAACACCTCAAAGGGCATCCAAGAACTCGTCGAGTCGTCCTGCAATCTCTAGCTGCGTCAACCAATCCACGGTTCCTATACGAGGCTTGCGTCGTCCCTTGACCACATCAATTAACTCCTCAGCAACTTCTTCAGCATTTCTCCCTGAAACATCAACTTCGCATGTTTTTCTCTCTCCATAAGCTTGAACAGCATCAAAAAGACACACATCCAGTATTTCTGCTGCGACATTCTCGGTAATCTTCTTCTGTGGAAACCCCCTTTTCTCCAAGACTCCTCTTAGCTCAATGGGGTTACGTCTAAGAACGAATGCATACAGGACATCTTCAACTCTCACAACATCCATAGCAAAGTGGCCTTCTACAATAACTAAACCTTCGGAATTTGCGACAATTCCCCTTATACGTTTCTCAATTCTTTCTGTATCAGCGATTTTAGTTCCACGTTTCGTGTCAAGACCACAATCTAACCCTTCATGCTCAACTAAATCCCCTATGCTAACTCTTCTTCCCTTGAGGCGATTTGCCAGAATTATAGAGATAGAGGATTTACCCACTCCAGGTGAACCCACCATAACTAGAATGCTCATTATTTTAGAAAGACCTCCTTAACATTAAGGCATACGTAGATCGACTTCTTCTAGCTGGTTTCAGTTAATACTTGTCCAGATCTCTTTTAGTAAGTAAAGTTACTCCCTTTCTGTTTGCATAAGCCTTTGCATGACTACTGAATTTTGCTGAAATCACAATTGGCTTCCTGAGACCCACATCCTCGGAATCTTTGTCAGCGTTTATTACAATATTGATGCCTACAGTTCGGTTCCAATTGAGGATTTTAACCACCCTTTGTTCTTTTAGTTTGCGAATGATTAGATCGAATTTTCTGGGCATACCCGAAACACCTTCAATGGTTATCCCACTTTCTGTTTTGTATCCTTTCTTATGGAAGTATTTCTCTGCTAGCTCGTTGAAGATGGAGGTTGTCATATTATCTTGCCCTTTGTAATATGTTAAATACTTGTTTGTTTGAAAGGTTTTCGCTGGTATTATCTTGTATTTAATTGTTGTTTGCAGCACGTGTGGCAAGTTGCTTGTAGCTGATGGTGACAAGAAAAGTCGGAGATGCGCTTACTGCGGAACCAAGGTTTCACTGACCAAGGTGAAAATTGTTGGAAGCGTAGAAACAGCGAGAGAAGCAGCTGAGGTTGTACAGCTTCTAAAGCAGAAGGGGCACATAAACCGAAAAAAAGGCACATGAAATTTCTGCTTCACATGAACCGTTCGAGTCTGGTCAATCCAATGATTTCCTCAAAATCTAGCCCTATAGCATCCAAGACTTGTTCGAACGTGGAACGCAAGTAAGCAACATATTTGTTAACATCAATCTCCCTGTTGGAGGCTAACTCTACTGGTTTGACATGGGGGTCATTGATTATCTTGACAAAGTTGATGAGGTCTCCAGCCTTCACATCTCTATCCTCTAACATCCGTGCAGCTCTAACATGTTGAGGTGTGGTTTTAGTATAGAATTCTGGTGCTGCTCCAAGTACAACATGAAAGGCTAATTCGTCTAGGCTGCTCCATTCACGCTTTTTTAAGCGTGTATACCGATCTACGACTATTTTTTTGATGTCTTTCTTGGCAGTTTCAAACTCAAGAGACGATCTGACATTACCCAGCCTAGCTTTCATTTCCTCAAAGGCGTCTTTGATGAATTGTGGAATATGTTTTTTCTTTCCAGTCATGCCCTTGACATCAACATTACCATCTTCAAGAATGCCTAGATAGTTCTTTTTTCGTGAACTGAATACAGCATAGCGATATTCTTTATCGACATCCAACCCCATCTTAAGTTCTTTCTCAGACCACTTTGCTAAATCCTCAATTTGTTGCTTGGTTGGATCCTTCAAAAAAACGCTGTCCGTGTCACCATAAAGCACTTCAACATCCAACTCCTTAGCCTTGTTAACTATCTGCATTATGGAATACCGCCCTATCGCTGCAGTAGCTTCAGCCACCGGTGGGCAATACAGGTCAAAAGACTCTGCCCCGAAAACTCCATAGCTTGCATTTAAGATAACCTTTAACGCTCTTTGAATTACGTTGTACCAATTACGTACTTTAACAGGCAGAGCTTTGTCATTCGCTTTTGGTTTGTACCATGAAACTCTCAAATCTCTTAGAGAGCCGATTAGCAGGCTTTCCAAAGCCCTATCTTTCTTGCAAACCCAGTGGGGAGTGCCAGGAATTATGTTCTCCTTACAGCTTTTGTGAGAGCAGAGTATCGTTTGATAACCTAGATTCCAGACCTTTATGATGGAAGGATACAGACTGGGGAAGTCCATAACTGCAACATTAAAATGTACACCTGGAACAGGTTCAACCACAATTGCGCCTTTATACTTCTTTCCTTTTATTGTTGCAGTTGTAGATGTTTCACCCTTTAACGCTAAGATATCCGAAGTATCTGGAATTAGCATACCTAATCTTCGATGCTCAAAGTGCATGAAATTCCTAATCCAGCGTGACACACCTTGTCTGCTAACATCCTCCATTGGCATCTTGCTGATTCGGGCGAGAACCAGAATTAGTTTCATAGCAAGGTCGTCATCGAAGCTTGTCAATCTGAGTGTGATCTCAGCATCGCGTAGACAGTAAGTTGCCAGCTCTGAATAAGTTAGTTCAGCAAAGGGTTTATCTAACTCAATTTTCGATGAATCGATTAGCGCTGTGCTGACTTCATCAAGGGTCACACCGCGGTACTTGTTGTTGAAGGCATATATCTGAATTGAACGATTATAGAAAAACTTGTACAAGTCAATATGAACACTGTTCCTGAGCAGACAAACACGACGCGTTCGCGTAACTTCAATGGGCACCTCATTTTTGGGAATGTGAGCACCGTTATCGCGAAGTCGTTCAGCTCGCCTTTCCAAGTACCTCAGATCGAAGTCGTCCCCATTGAAGGTGATGACAAAGGGATATTCCCATAAATATCTGAAAATTTCCTTAATCAAATCCTCTTCTTTTTCAAAGAACTCAATTTTAACTCCTGAAGGCATATTTTCCATACTTTTTTTCATGTTCTCTCTTTCTAGAAGCAGCACCTTATCTTCGCCGTCTGTGGTAACTAGGGAAGCGCAGATAACTTCATAGGGAGCTTCATGGGGGTCAGGTACTCGAGTAGCTATTGGAGAGAAAACTTCTATGTCCAAAGCCAATCGTCTGAAGGATGGAGCAGGATATTCAAGCATTCGAGCCCAATGTGCAATATATTCCTTCAGGTCTGCTTCTTCAAAGTCAAAAAGAGATTCAAGTTTCTCAACCGCTTTCTGTGTCGTATTAGTCTCTGCTGGGGTCAGCTTTCCGTCTACGACACTGAATAACATTCCTGGAATGATATTTCGGTCGTAAATGTAACACTGATAATATTTTATTGCAGCTTCCCAAACTTTCGCCTCAGGTTGTCCCGATTTACGTATTCGAGCGTGTTCCTCTGGAATAACCTCTCGTAGGCTTCCTGAACTTCCTCCAATTGCTAGTGGATTATTTGCTACTACTTTGGTAAATGTTTTTGTTTTATTAGTTAGGGGTTCAATCTTCTCTACTTGTTCAAAATGGTCAAAGCCTGGATGATTCTTAACCCTCTTTAATTGATCTAATTCAAAGGGAGACAGGTTGGTGATTAGATATGGTTTGTGACCGGTGGTGTCGTGCCAAAAGTAGTTGCGTTGAGTTCTTGGTTCGTAAAGCATTAGACGTGCTAAGTTTCTTCTACCGTCAAAGGTGGCTGACACAAAATATGAAGGAGGAAGAGTCTGTGGGTCATCCCTCTGGGGAGCCCCTTTCTTGGACTTGTGACCTGCCTCTGATCTGATATCGCTGGGTGTTTTCTGGTTGGTTTCTTCTGTCAAAGCTAACTGGGTGAGTTTTGAAAAATCATCGAGTTGACTCTGTTCCACCATTTTTACAGGTCTCGTAGACTGTATAACCGTGTCAACGTTTTAATAAAGCGTCCGTTGCATCATTTCTGAGCGTGTAGCAGTTGCGCCGCGATGCTTGGGCATTAGCCATTGAAGCTTTACGAGGAGTTGAAACAAGGAGACTGAATGAAAGACTCGCTCTCATGGCTGCATCCAAACAACTGAGAATCAATGACCCGCATACGATAGGCTTAGGACATAAACTGGTTCTGGAAACTATAAGACGACAAAACCTTATCGATTGCATCATAAATTACGTCGCAAGGCATAGAAACATTTGGAATTTTCGTCCAGAAATACGTGCGTTTCTTCGACTCTACACCTACCGGGTCAAGTTTGCAGGAATAGACAGTTATGAAAAAGCAGCTAGAATCGCCGGGCTTGCGCGTTCCATAATAGGATGGCGAAGACTTCTGGACGTAGAGGAATTTCTAGGATCATTACTTAGTCTGAATCTAAAAGAACTTTACATAGATCGATCTGACTCAGAAAAAACTTCACTTCGAATGTTCCAACCACATTGGTTTGTTAAATACTGCTTCAGGTTACTGGGTCGTCATCAAGCGATACAATATTTCAAAAGCACGCTTTCAAACCCACCAACCTATGTTCGAATCAATACATTGAAGCTATCTGAAAAAGAATCACTCGAAAAATTAAGCCAGGAAGGTTTTCTCTTAGAGAGAGTCGAAGGACTGAAGTATACGTACAAGGTGATTAACAGACAACAACCTCTAATACGAACCTCCAGCTTCAAAAAAGGGCTGTTTTATATTCAAGACAAAGCAAGCTGTTTGGCTGCTCAAATAGCATCCCCTGAAAGAGATATGACAGTATTAGATCTATGTTCAGCGCCAGGGGCAAAAACCACATATCTAGCTCAACAAATGGAAAACCAGGGCACCATAATCGCCGTTGACTACTCAAAACGTAGAATGAAAATCTGGAAAAACGCCATCAGTAGAATGGGAGTAGACAACACGAGACCCCTGATTGGGGATGCATGTAACCCTTTACCACTAAGGAAGACAAAGGTTGACCTTGTGGTTCTAGACCCTCCATGTACAAGCACAGGAGCTTTCAGCCGAATGCCTTCAGCTAAATGGCGTCTCTCTAAACGATCCGTGAAAAGAATGGCTGGCGTTCAATGGAAAATGCTCACTAACTGCGCTGACCACCTTGAAGAAGGAGGTAGCCTTGTTTATTCAACATGCAGTGTTACTGTAGAGGAAAACGAGATGTTGATCGAGCGTTTCTTAAGATTGAAACCTGAATTCATATTGGTGGAAACCCAACCTCGAATCGGTTTTCCCGGACTTCGAGGTCTTACTTATTGCCAGCGACTATATCCACACACACATGAATGCAATGGTTTCTTTGTAGCAAAATTAGCGAAAATAGATTAGTTTCTTCGAGATTTTTCCGAAAAGCACAAAACCTCAAACAATAGCTTTGCTGCTTGAATTGCTGTCACTCCATGGTCATAAAATGGTGTGACCTCAACTAAATCCAGACCTGCCAAGCGCTTATCGCAGAGACAAGAAACAAGCGCGGACATGGATTGGGTTGAAAGTCCATTCGGTTCTGGATTTTGAACTGCAGGAGCGAATGCAGGATCCAGCACATCAAAATCTACTGTCAAATAAATTTTCTTACAGTTTTCTATGGTTTTCATGACTAATTTAGCGGTTGCTTCTATACCTCTCCTCTGAATTTCTTTCATCGTGAAATATTGTATTCCAGCTTGTTTGGCGAAACTCAATTCCTCTTTGCAAACAGCCCTTGTCCCAACTTCGACTATCTGACTCGGTTTAACTTGCTCATTGAGCCTTCGCATGAAACTCGTGTGGCTCGTTGTTATCCCCAAATGCTCATGTCGAAGATCAAGGTGCGCGTCAAGGCTTATGACTGCAGTGTCCTTGCCACCCAGGGCTCGCATTGCACCGAGAGTGATTGTGTGCTCACCTCCTAATAGAACTGGTGTCTTGCCAATTTCTATCAAGTCTCTTGCAGTGAGTTCAAGGTTTTTGAGTGTAATCTCTGTATTACCGCTTGTGTGAAGATCTCCTAAATCATGAATATTCAAATCCTCCATGTCGATACCGGAGCTAAAACTGAACGACTCTATATTTAATGAAGCCACTCTGATAGCTAAGGGAGCATATCTTGCACCTCTTCTGTAGCTGCTAGTGGCATCGAAAGGTACTCCAACCACTACGTAATCTGCTTTATCAAAGGGCTTCTGCCATCCACCAAATAACGTTGAGTGGGAAACATAAAGCTCAAAGGCACTCAAATCATTCCCTCACTTTTAACTGATGTTAGCTAAACCTAAATGCTTTATCTGATTAGCTCTAGAAATAAGTAGAGAAGAAAGCACTAGCTTCATTTACATATGTAGCTATAATCTTGAAAAGAAAAAGAAGACGCTTATCAGATAAATTGTGTGGATCTAGCTATGTCTCCATGGACATGTCCAAACCCCAAGTGCGAGTACGATAATCAACTTGAACCTGGAAGATCTTGTCCCATATGTAAGATGGAGTCCCAAGAGGTGGAATCTATTGAATTTGGGAAACTTTTGAAGGAGAAGGAAGCCACCAGAAAACTGGGGAAGCGCAATAAAAGGTATAACCTTGATCTTAAGAAGGTAAAATTCTGCCCAAAGTGTGGTTCATTCAACATCACTTTTCTAGTATATTACACACCATCCATATGGAAGTGCTTGGATTGTGACTATGAGGGTGTATTTGTGTTGGAAGGTGAGCAGCTAGCAGAAAAGATACGGGAAGGTTACAACCAACAAACATCCAATGATGAACCTTCAACTGTCTAAAAGGAATCAATCATGAAAGTGAAAGATTCAATGAAACCCTTGCCTCGAAGCTTCTACAACCGAGACACCTTGACAGTTGCCAAGGAATTACTGGGTAAAATCTTAGTGCATCAAACCCAGTACGGAGACATTGTCGCAAAAATCATTGAGGTTGAGGCGTACAAAGGTAGTGGTGACCCTGCAAGTCATGCCTTCCGGAAGAAAACACCAAGAAACCAATTGATGTTTGGCAAAGCAGGATTCGCATACATCTATTTTGTCTATGGAAATCATCATTGTCTCAACGTCACGACTGAAAAAGAGGGCTTTGCAGGAGCGGTTCTAATCAGAGCGGTTGAGATATTGGACGGATTAGAAATTGCGAAAAGGAACAGAGTAACCAAACCAAACATCAACTTGTCAAATGGACCTGGAAAGCTGACCAAAGCTCTTGGCATTTCAAAAGCTCAAAACGGCATAGACCTCACCAAGCGAAACAAGCTTTTCATAAGCATACCGATGAAAGTTGAGAGATTCAATACCACTATTGCAAGTAGAATTGGAGTCAAACAAGGTGCGGACAAACTTTGGAGATTCTACATAGAAAACAACGAGTTTGTCTCGAAAATGTGAAAGCGTCTCCGTTCCTTGCTATGGAGCCATGTGCCTAATGATGGCATTTAAATTAATACGATCCATGCTAGAACTCAACTTCATTTTTTTGGGGGTTATGAAGGCAATGTCTAAGCAAACATCTTATTATGAATGCAGGTGTGAGTATGGGAGACAGTTTTATTTACCTCATTGTGTATAGCGATAGCTTAGAAGAAGGCCTACGCATGAGTTTCCAGTCGATCCTGAAAATGAAAAACAAATGGATGTTATTTTTCACAATATTCTACATTCTGGTTGGGGCTGCAAATCTGATGATCGTTGGGATATATGATTTTGGCCTCTTTCATATTGGCTTAATTGCGATTCTGAGTTTTGTAGCAGCCTTTGGATTATATCAACAGCAGAGCTGGGTCTTGTGGCCTATTTTCGCCTTATTCTTTATTTCCACAGTATATAGTGTGTTGATGATAAACGCGTTCCTAGGAAATTATCAAGTTAACCCTCACGCTGGCATTATCCTAGGCGTAGTTGCCTATTGTGCATACTTGGTACTCACATGGATCGGGACTGCGTACATTGGTGTAAAAAGAAACGACTTCAAATAGTCGCCAAGTTGTTCAAGCTCAGAATAGGAAAACCCTCACTTCTGTTCCTGCCTCTAAAAATTGAGTGTTTGCGCTCAGCTCAATATAGCCATCCGCCTTTGCCAGAGTTGTGATGGATCCTGATTGTCCAGAAGCAGCAGGTGAGGCAATTGATAGATCCACGTCATTTTTAGAAACAGTGACTGGAATGAAAGTCTGTCGTCCTCGAGCAGAAAAAAGTCTTTGTGTGATAATTGCTTTTAATACAGTGGGGAGACTCTCACTTCTTCCACCTAGCTTCAGGAGCACAGTCCGGACAATAAGATGAAAAATCAGAAGTGCCGATGTAGGATTACCAGGAAGCAAAAAAACTGGTTTATTCTCAACAATAGCATAAGCTACAGGTTTACCTGGTTTCACAGCAACTCCATGAACAAGCAAACCAGGTTTCCCCAGTGTGTTGATGATTGACGGCATAATGTCTTTTGGCCCGACGGAAACTCCGCCAGAAGTTATGACAACATCCACTTTCTCAATGGCTTTTTTCAATACTGACTTCAACGAATTAACATCATGGTCTCGTGCAATTCCAAAACTGATGGGCACACAACCTGCTTCTGTGACAGCAGCAGCTAAAGTATAAGAGTTGATATCATATATTTTCCCTGGAGACAGAGGTTTTCCGATTTCCACAATCTCCGCTCCTGTTGAAATAATCCCAACTCTAGGTTTCCTGAAAACCCTTATGCGTGGAAGTCCCAACGCTGCCACAACTCCAACTTCACGATGAGATAGGATATCGCCTTTTCTCAGGACGATTTCATCTTTGTGAATATCTGAACCCTTCTCCATTATGTTTTCACCTTTTGCGACTGGTTTGAAGACTAAAATGGTTTCATCTTTTTGTGTGGTGTTTTCTATCATGACAACTGCGTTGCTTCCAATGGGTAGAGGTGCACCTGTCACTATCTCTAGCACACTACCTTTACTTAATTCTGAACCTGAGATTGCACCTGCTTCCACCAGACCAGCTAAGTTCAGTATTACTGGTTGGTCCTCTTGGGCACGAAAAGTATCTTCAGCTACAACAGCGTAACCGTCTACTGTTGAGCGATGAAATGGTGGAACATTAAGTGGTGAGATTATGTCCTCAGCTAGAACTCTTCCAACTGCTCTCTTCAGAGGTATCCTCTCAATTCCCAAGGGTTTTGGAGATAGCGATTTCTCAATTCTTTGTTTAGCTTCTTTCAAAGTAAGTAGTTTCTTAAACATGCTCATCTCCTCTATTGTACGTAATCAAAAAGATGAACTTCTACCCACTCTTTCTCTCCCAAGCCTTCTCTATCCGTGGGAATTATCACGTAGCCGTTTGCTCTCGTCACTGTTGTGATGATCCCAGAGCCTTTGGCTCGAATGGGTTCAGCCCAGAGCTCTCCTTCCTTTGCGCGAACTTTTACCCTTAGAAAAACTGCCCTTCCTAGGACTCCTGCGACTCTCCTCGTTAATCTAGCCCTCAATCTGTGGCGTTCTTCATTTTTGACTCCTAACATTTTTTGGATGAGTGGACGAGCGAAAACCTCAAAACCAATCAGAGCGGCCACTGGGTTTCCAGAACAGATTATAACAGGTTTTTTCTCAAGAACAGCTAACGCAGTGGGCATGCCTGGTCGCATTGCTATTCCATGAACAACAATGCCATGGGGGGCTATATTCTTAATCACTTCCGGTATTAAATCGTGGAGACCAACGCTTGTTCCCCCTGTAGTGATTATTAAGTCCGCTTTTTTCAACCCTTCTTTGATCTTGCTTTCGATTTCCTTCTCTGAATCCCTTGATATGCCTAGGGAGAAAGCTTCAGCTCCTAGTTCACTACACATTCCTGACAGCATTATGGTGTTAGCATCGATAATTTTGTTGGGTTCTGGTTCGCTTCCTAGAGCAACTACTTCATTACCAGTTGCTAGGATTGCGACCCCTGGTTTTCTCACAACTTCAACTCTCCTCAATCCAGAGGCTGCCAGTAACCCTATGTGATGTGGTCTAAGTCTTGTTCCCGCCTTCACAGCAATTTCGCCCTTCTTTAGGTCTTCACCCTGTTTCGAGAAATTGGCTCCTGGCGTCAAAGGTTTAGAGATTTCTATTTCTCTTCCAGTCTTTCTTACGTGTTCCAGCATCACAACTGCATTGGCACCTTTGGGGAGAGCATTTCCTGTCCATATTTCAGTTGTTTCACCTTCTTTGACAAAGTTTTTCTTCACTAAGCGGAGTATCTTTGGATGGAGTTGTGATGCTCCATCGATATCTTGTGCTCTAAGAGCGTATCCGTCTACTGCTGAACGATTGAAGGAGGGCAGGTCTCTTTCTACTCTGACATGATTTGCTATTACCCTTCCACGAATCTCTTGGAGAGGTAAGAATACTGTGTCAAGCCTTTGTGGCTGTAGCCATGCTAGAAATTTCTCCCAAGACTTGCCAATTGAGGTGAGTTTTTGGAAACCACGGAGTCTTGCCATGGAAATGCACCACTTCAGTGCAAGAAGGGCTTCGTAAAAAGCTATCGCAGAACTGACTTCGCTTTCAGCTTTTCGTAGACGATTTCTTGCATTCTTTTTGCGTCTATGTCAAGAAGTGGAGTCTCACTGATAATAGTCGGCTTCAAATCGAAGGCGACTACGATATCTGCGAGAAGATCAAATCGGGGTCCATACCCTGGCGTCATCAGTGGATGATGGCGCTTTTCACCGCGGAAAGTGTATTCAACTAGGGAGAAATGACAATGAAGATCTCTAGCAGTCTTGCTACCAAGACGCCCTTCAATTTTTTCAACTATCTGTCGGAAATCGTCATGGGTTGTAAGGTTCCCTCTTCGTCTCGCATAAAGATGGGCCCAGTCCACAACTGGCTCAGTTTGCTCCACACTTTCACAAATAGTGATAATTTCCTCCAAGGTTCCAAGTTGAGCTAATCTTCCTGAGGTTTCTAGTCCCAGGGTTGCTTTGATGTTTGTTGACTGCATCAGTTCTACTATTTGTCGCAATACATTGATAACAGTCACCAAATCTGCTCTATGAGATCTCTTCTGACTGTAATATCCTGGATGAACCGTGATTGTGTGAGCCTTCATCCACTTAGCAGCAGTAGCAGCAGCAATCAGTCGTCTCTTGCTTGCTTCTATTATTTTTTGACTTCCAACAAGGTTCACATAGTAAGATGCGTGCAATGTCAGCCATACATCGTGGTCTCTCGCATTTTTACCAAGCTTCTCCGCTGCCTCCCGATTTACTTGAGGTTTTTGCCCCCATCGAACCGCTTCATATTCCAATGCATCAAGTCTTTGTTTTTGGAGATAACACGGAAGATTATACGTAGGTGATTTGGTTTCCTTAAACCCTTGAGGAATTCCCGCAGGACCAAACCTCGGTCTGTCTGGCAATCCTGCTACCGTCGATAAAAGCGGATTCTAATATAATAACTATATAAGATAGCCATAATGGCGACCAACCAAGCTGCTAGGTTCTGCGCTAGGAGGAATTTTGTAGCAGGATTAAGAGAAACCAGGCCCCTTGATATGGGGGATGCTACTGCTTCAAGAGTAACTCGAAACGGTGGCGCTATTGCAATCAATGCCCCATGAATTACTGAAGCTAAAGCTCCTATGGGAGAAATTGTATTTGAAATCGTTTCAAATACAACAGTTGTTCCAGTCACTAGGTTGAGAAACACTGGGTTACCATGAAAAAAATCTGCAGTTGCTGACGGGACAAGTCTTGGATACACTGCTATCGTGAGGAGAAGAAGAAGGGCAATAAAAGTGACTGCTATTGTTATGGCACCCCTTATAGTAGCTCTTGCAGAGACCATTTTACGCGCAACGTATGTGATTCCCCTAGTTCTTAGGATCTTGTGCCAAATTTTGTCTATCGCTTGCACTGCTCTCCTTGTGAATTGTCTAACAGGCCTTAAGTATACTCGTCCTCGGATTGTTCTTCGCACTCTTGGTTTTTTCTGAACTTCTGGCTTTCGCGTTCCAGAAGCGATCTTGACAGTAATATGCATAAAACTGGCTGTAAGCGCAATTATCACAGTCACTGGAACAAGAAAATAGAGGGGACTAAGCGTAATGCCGACGAAAGGTAAGTTAACTCCTAATGGATCTTTGATACCTGTTGAGACCGCAAAACTTACAGCGATATATTCCAACACTATAACAACTACTATGAAAATAACTACAGCAAACATGTTCTTTGGTGCTGTCCAGCGGAGAATGGAACGCCTTTGGGAGTCCGAGGTCATCTATTCCTCACTTCGGTAATAGGTTACGGTTGTAGTAGTAAAGACGACAGATATCAACTTTCCCTCATTTTACTGCAGGAAAGCTTCAACATTTAATAGGGAAATCCATAACGTTTAAATGTCATTGTTGTTAAACGCAATATTTCTCTTATACAGAAGAGCTGATTAACATGACTGAAAAAAAGGTTACTGTTGAGGAATTACTGGAAAAAGCGAAACGGCCTGCCAGGCTGGCTCTAGCCTATCACTCTTTCTATGGAGGCAAAGCTCAAATAATGCCTAAATGCGCTATTCGCAGCCCAGCTGACTTCGCAATATGGTATACCCCTGGTGTAGCTGCAAGTTGTCGGAAAATTAAAGAAACTCCACAAGAAGTCTGGACCCAGACTAACCGGGCAAACTACGTCGCGGTCGTCTCTGATGGCACTCGTGTCTTAGGTCTCGGAGACATTGGTCCAGAAGCAGCGATGCCAGTGATGGAAGGGAAAGCGTTACTCTTCAAGTATTTAGGGGGTGTTGATGCATTCCCAATTTGCTTGAATACTAAGGATCCTGATGAAATTATTCGCGCCTGTGAACTCATCGAACCCACTTTCGGTGGCATAAATCTTGAGGATATTAGCAAACCGAAATGTTTCCATGTTCTTGATAAGGTCCGTGAAAGACTAAGCATCCCAGTTTGGCATGACGATCAACAAGGTACAGCTACAGTAATATTGGCTGGTTTGATAAACGCATTAAAAATCACTGGCAAGAAACGATCCGAGGTTATAATTACCTTGGTAGGAGTTGGATCAGCAAACACTCGGACAGCATACGTCCTCTTCAAGGCAGGATTCAAACCAGGCAACGTAATTTTGGTCGATACAAAGGGCATTCTCTATCCTGGAAGACCCGACTTGGAGAAGGAGAAACATGAAAACCCTTGGAAATACGAGTTAGCTGAAAAAACTAACGCTGAAGGAAGAAGAGGAGATACCGCAGTAGCCCTGAAGGGCTCTGACGCCTTAGTCGCTGCCAGTAAACCTGGACCAGGCACGATCAGGAAGGAATGGATAAGCCAAATGGCAACTGACAGCATCGTATTTGCTTGTGCCAACCCAATCCCTGAAATATGGCCCTGGGAAGCAAAGGAAGCCGGCGCAAAGATAGTAGGAACAGGTCGCAGCGACTTTTCTAACCAAATTAATAACAGCCTTGGATTCCCAGCTATATTCAGAGGTGTGCTAGATGTAAGGGCCAAGACTGTGACAGATGACATGTGTGTAGCAGCAGCAACTGAATTGGCCCTCTTTGCAGAAGAAAGGGGTATCACTGAGACTGACATCGCTCCACGCATGGAAGAATGGGAGGTTTTCCCAAGGGAGGCGGTGGCCTGCGCATTACAGAGTATAAAGGAAGGTTCCGCACGTATCAAACCAACCAGACAGGAACTCTGGGAAAGAGCTGTAGCTATCATAAAAAACGTGAGAGAGTCAACTCATCTTCTAATGAAACAAGGATTAATTCGGTCTCCACCGCCCGAGGAAGACATTTTATCAACAGGTCCCTAAGACCGTCCCCCATTTTATACTCGCTACAGTATGCTCATAGAAAATTATTCTTTACTAGAAATACCTACATAATGAAATTCCAATCAATGTACAAAATGCTTGTAGCACGAAAAACTTATATTACTAATCTGTTTTTCATGTTCCGCATAACTAAAAAGGTGAGTAAAAATTGTCACAACCAGAACTTTCAGGAACTCCCGTTTTGATACTCCGAGAGGGATCCTCAAGATCGAAAGGGCGAGAAGCAATCCACGCTAACATCATGGCCGCAAAAATCGTCGCAGAAGCCGTTAAGTCTTCACTTGGTCCAAAAGGAATGGACAAAATGCTTGTTGACAGCTTTGGCGACGTCACTATTACAAGCGATGGTCGAACAATTCTAGATGAGATGGATATCCAACACCCCGCGGCGAAAATGATGGTGGAAGTCGCAAAGACTCAAGACAACGAAGTTGGAGATGGAACAACAACAGCTGTAGTTGTTTCCGGCGAACTTTTATCAAAGGCTGAAGAACTAATCAACAAGAATGTTCATCCCACAATAATCATAGATGGGTACAGGAAAGCAGCTGAAAAGGCACTAGAAACTTTGGAAAAACTCGCTATAAAAGTAGCGCCCACAGACAAGATTATCCTCAAGAAAATTGCGATGACTTCTATGGCAAGTAAATTGGTTTCGGACGATAGAGAATATCTTGCTAACTTGACTGTTGACGCAATTCTCTCAGTAGCCACAAAAACTGGAACTGAGTACAAAGCTGATCTAGACGATGTGAAGATTCAGAAGAAGCCAGGAGAATCAGTAAGAGACACTCGACTCATCAACGGCATCGTGGTCGACAAAGAAATAACCCACCCAGGTATGCCGAAGCGAGTTAAAAGCGCCAAGATAGCCTTGATTGACAAAGCCTTAGAAATTGAAAAGACCGAGTTTGACGCTAAAATCAACATAGAAAGCCCCGAGCAAATGGAAGCTTTTCTGAAACAAGAAGAGAACATGCTAAGAACAATGGTGGATAAAATCGCCAAGGTAGGCGCAAACGTTCTAATATGCCAAAAAGGCATTGATGACCTAGCTCAACACTTCATGGCAAGAAAAAACATCATGGCTATTCGACGAGTCAAGAAATCTGACATGGAAGGCCTTACAAAAGCTACTGGCGGAAAAATCGTGACTAATCTAGACGATATAACTAAAAAAGATCTGGGGTACGCTGCTTTAGTTGAAGAACGTAAGATAGGTGATGACAAAATGACCTTCATAGAAGGATGCAAAGACCCAAACTCAGTTACACTTCTCATCCGAGGGGGAACCGAACGCATCGTCGACGAAGCAGAACGTTCAATACACGATGCCCTTTGTGTCATAAGGGATGTAGTTGAAGAACCCAAGGTTGTTGCGGGTGGAGGAGCACCGGAACTTGAAGTGGGACGAATCTTGAAAAACTACGCCGAAACTCTGCCTGGAAAAGAGCAACTGGCGGTTTTGTTATTCGCAGAAGCATTAGAGGCAGTGCCACTTACATTAGCCGAAAATGGAGGACTAGATCCCATAGACATAATATCGGAATTAAGGGCAGCCCACGAGAAGAAACAGTTGTGGGTAGGCGTGGACGTTTTCAACGGAAAAATCTACGACATGAAAAAAGCAGACGTGCTTGAACCCCTTGCAGTGAAGAAACAGATAGTGAAATCATCAACAGAAGCAGCAACGCTGATTTTGAAGATAGATGATATTATCGCAGGCGGTAAAGCCAAAATGCCTCCAGGACCTCCTCCGGGCGGTATGGGCGGTATGGGCGGTATGGGCGGTATGGGTGGCATGGGCGGTATGCCACCAATGGGCTAGGAGTTCTAAAGAGACGTCCTCGTCAAACAAGATCGAAATAGGTCCCCCAAAATTAACCCGTTTCGAGAAGGCTCGAATAGTAGGTGCAAGAGCGCTTCAAGTCGCAATGGGTGCCCCTATACTTGTCGAGCCAAAAGCACATGATAGCCCAATTGACATCGCTCTAAGGGAGCTCGAAGAAAAAAGCCTCCCTTTGACGATTCGAAGAAAGCTGCCTGATGGGACGTTTCAAGACATTCCTCTCAAATGGCTTGTTAAAGAAAAATAACTTCTCTTTTTTCTTTTGTTGTCTTTTGTGCTCCCTATTAAGACTATGTTTGAGAAAGAGCCTTTTCTAGTGTTTTAATGATATTCTTCCAGTGGGCACCTTGCCAATAGACTTTGTGACATTTTGGACATCTCCAGAATCTTTCATGGAATTTTGCAGTTCCTGAAGGAACGTCTTTTAGGATAACCTCTTTTCTTACAGGTACTATCTTACTGTTACACTTCGAACATCTAGAAGTGTCAGGATCAAGTTCCAGTTTCATACCGAATTTTCTTGATAAAGCTGCAAGTCGTTCTTGGCTATTATTACCTTCAACAAGATACACATCTATCTGATTACGACGAGCTAATCCACATAATTCAACATCTCTCGTTAAAAGAACTCGTTCTTCGGTTTTAGCTACTTCTATCAAGGTATTATCGTCTAGGTTGACAACGTATTTTGTGTCGTACCCCAACATACGGAGCCAACGAGTCAGTTTCCCCAACATACTATCAATGATAAACTTCAAGTTCACGCAACTCACTTTTCTTCTTGACCATTATGATGCTCGTAATATCAAACTCAAATTCGACGACTCTGATATTCAGTGAAACTATCTTAAGTGAAAGCGGCAGCATATTCTTTGTGCCTTATGGATCGTATGTCTTTGAGAGCTGAGATTCGAGACGTGCACATGCCAACAAGAAGTCTTCAGGTGAGTGAGTGCTAAATAATGATAGGAATCATTTGCAGGAACTAATCTTGGGCAGAAAGTCCTGATAAAGATTTTTGAGGAAGTCTTCATCCATCAACCCAGTAGGAAGAATCTGTGGGTTTCAGGTTTGGCACAGATAAAGATTAGAACCTTGACAATGTCGGATTATGAAAGCATTATTGAGCTCTGGATGAGATCGGGTTTACCATTTAAACAAAAGGGCAGAGACAGTAAGACCATGATGGAGAAGCATATGACCGCCTTTCCAGAACTCTTCATTGGCGCTTTCAAAGCTACAAAGCTTGTTGGAGTCGTTATAGGTTCATATGATGGAAGAATGAAAGGTTGGATAAATCGCCTTGCAGTAGATCCAACATTTAGACGAGAAGGGATAGGGAGCAAACTAATCCATGAGCTTGAAAAAACCCTACGTAAACTTGGCACTGAAGTTTTCTGCGCTTTGGTTGAACCCCCTAATGAGAAATCCCTTTTACTATTCAAGAAAATGGGATATGAAATCCATGAAAACGTTTTCTATATCTCAAAGCGGCAAAAAGTCGACCTTTAATAAATTACATAAGTAAAGCCTTGCCTCGTAATATCCTAGCTGCTCCTGCGTTCTCGACAATTTTTCCTTCATCCATCACCAGTACCCCATTCACGAATGTCTTAACGGGCATACCTTTAACGGACCATTTGTCAAATGGAGAATATTTTGCTTTGGAATAGAATCGGCTTGCATCAATTCTACTCTGTCGATATAGATCAATGATGGTAATGTCAGCGTTATAACCTTCCTTTAATGAACCACGACCTTGAAGACTAAAAATCTCACATGGCTTTTGTGCAGTCAGCCTAACTAAATTCTCTAGGGTGATTTGTCCTTCATTCACCTTTGTTAAAAACAACGGGAGCAATGTCTCAAGCCCGGGAATTCCTGGTTTTACATTCCAGACAGCATCTCCTTTTTTCTCCCCTATTAAGTGGGGAGCATGATCAGATGCAATAATGTCGATTTGAGCGTTGCACAACGCTTCCCAAAGCTTCCTCATAACTTTTCCAGTTCGAACTGGTGGATCAGTGAGTGAAATTTGCCCTAGATTTTTCAGACATTCAGACGACAGTAAAAGGTGGTGAGGTGTTCCTTCACAGCTGACTCCAGCTCCTTCTTTTCTTGCTTTTTGAATAAGGAAGATTGCTCTATCCGAACTGACGTGACAAAAATGTATGTGTGCTTTTGATCTGTGGGCAATCTTTAGAATTCTCCTAACTGCTTTGGTTTCAACATTTGTTGTGTGAGCTTTTAGATACGCATTTATGTCAACAAAGCCCAAGCTTTGTTGAATCCCAGAAACTTTCTCTATCATTTCTTTGTCTTCAGCATGAACTGCTATTGGGATCCCAAGTTCCCTAATTTCTTTGAATGCTTCCAATAATTTATCATCGTCATCAATATCAATTCCTCCTATCTGTGAGTTTAAGTAGAGTTTAAAGCCAATCGCCCCACACTGGGCAACTCTGTGAATTTCATCCAAGCTTTCGGGAAGCGCTGAGTAGAACCCAACATTTGCTAGAATATTGCTTCGTGCATCCCTCATTCTCTCCTTCAAGGAACCAGAGTCCATAGTAACTGGTTCGTTGTTGGGCATATCCAGAAGGGTCGTGATGCCTCCTGCTACAGCTGCTGACGTCCCAGTGAAGAAGTCTTCCTTATAAGCTTGCATTTGACCTCGAAGATGGACATGCACATCAACCAGGCCTGGAATCGCTAAACATCCCTTTAAATCAATCTTATTGACTGCGATGGGCAGATTTATCTCTTTAGCAATCCTGAAAATCTTCCCATCTTCAATCGCAATTCCACCTCTTGTGATTCGACCATTCGCAAAGACTCTTGCATTGTAAAGAACTGTTTCAACCGGCAATATTAGATTCCCACTCTTTATTCTAAAGGAAGATTTAACCTTGCGGTCGGATCAACAGATTTTTTCACAGACTCTGGAATTCGAACTAATGGTCAATTAACTGTGAATCCCTGTTATGATAAAGTGGAACTGTCGTCCATTAATGTGTATCTTGGCTCTCTGCTAGACAGTCCACGCAGAGAAACTCCCCTTCCTTCTCTTTTAATCTACTTGACCATTGACTACAATGATCACAGTATCCTGCTGTTGGAGGATTATCTGGGGTCTCCTCCATCTGGGAATCCTCAATTCGTGTCTTCTCCTGAATTGTCTCTAAGAGCTCCGGTGTTATGGCTAGAACATCCTTACTTGAAACAATACCCACAAGGTCTCCTTTGTAAATTACACACAATCTTCTCAAGTTTAATCTGCTCATCTGCCTTGCAGTATTGCTGAGGGTTTCGTCAGGGCTAATGGTTACTAGCGGTGTAGTCATTACGTCTTTTGCTACAAGTTCGCTAGGCAACTTGTTTTTCGCCAGAACTCGAGTCACAAGATCTCTCTCAGTGATAATTCCCACAGGTTTCTCGTCCTCGTCAGCAACGACTATGCTTCCCAATCGCTGCATTTCCATGAGTTTGGCAACTTTATCCACCTTCTCATTTAAACCCACAGTGATTACTGGACTCGACATAACATCTTTCACTAACATGCGAGCTCTTAGACCAAGGTCACTCATAGATTCTCACCGTAACTGAGAAGAGATTAATGAAGACTGTTCCAGCGGAACCTGGGTTTGCCACGATATTCTTTCACTACTATTCTCATATCGCAGATACACCCATCTACTTTTTAAGTTTATGTATAATGTTTTAACTTTTTCTTCTAAATCCTAGGGAACCCTATTGATGCTTTCTACAATTCAAATGTATATTCAAACGCAACTTCAAGGAGCTGATGAAAGCATTTTTTCAATTATGCAGGGATTTTTTTCTTTGAGAGTACTTGTCGGAATGCTTTATTACAATTGTTGCATTTATAGAAGCCAATTGTTAGTTGTAGTCTTTGACCAGCCTTGCTTGGTTTACCCGCCATCTTCCATGTTTTAACTTGATTCACCTTGTCTCCACATCTAGGGCATTCCGCTTTTTCAGGAAAGTTTATCGAATTCAGGATTTCCTCTCTAAGATCTTCTCCAGATTTGCCAATTCCCTTGATGAGTTCCGCGAGTTCATGTTTTTCTATGACTGTGTTGATCCAGCGTGCAAAATCCCCTCTCTCTTGGTGGAACTCGAGTGATGAAACCGGAATTTTAGATACTTTCGCCTTGAATTCGTCAAGATCAGATGCTGCCTCATTGAGCGGTTTGCCAATGTCCATGTAGAAGTAGAAACTCTGCGTGGGCATTATAGTAGCTGTTTCTATGTTTGTGGATGGAACATGACATTTCGGATATTGACCGTGCTTTTGCCTGAATTCTTCCAAAAGCTCTTTCTTTCTTTCTTCTGGATTTGGAGTTGTTTCTCTTTTATAGAATTTTGCGCTGCTTTTACATGGGGTGTTGGTAAATCCTGTTCTTAGGGAATTAAGAAATTCTTCTCGGAGATTAGAGCTGGCTCCAACAAAGATGAGAACATTGTCTCTATCATACAGCGCATAAACTCCAGGCTCTTCAGGTGCATTTTTCGCTTTCTCTCCCCAGAAATATGTTCTACTTGAGATTGGCATTTTTCTAACCCATATCAATTATGAGCTTCCCTTTGATTTCTTTTTTCCTATTTGCTACAGAGTGTGGATCTAATGTCGCTTAATTTCTCCATTTCCGAAAGGAATAAAGGCTTGAATTTCGTTGATGGGAATTCTTGATGTTTGATCCTTCAATTCTTTTGAAACCTTCCGTTTCAGTATGTTAAGAATCTCTTTTGCCAGTTTACCGCTTTTGAGATATCCTGGAACAATCTCTACATAGACATTGGTCTGCGTTTCAATGGCTTGTTTTGGTCCTCCTATAATTATAGGAAGTTCTGTCTTCAAGTTTATTCCAATAGTAATCTGCAGAGGCGTTTTTCTGACATAGTTCTTCTTCCCTCTTATCATAAAGGCTCCCTTTTGAATATATTCGCCAGCGGGGGGGGTTTTGCTTACTTGTGATGGATGTACCCAGTACACATCAACAGCGCTAAATTTATTTTTCCAAGCACGTGAATAGGAGGCTCCTAGCTGGGCTGCTTGAAATATCGATTCTTTTGAAGGTGTTTGAGAATTAGTCTTCAAGATCACAAAGGGAGCTCCTACCAGATCAGCGTGGAAAACCAGGTCTTCCGGTTCAAGGTGTTTTTTTATGAGAATTTCGTTTGTGACAGCGTCCTTTCCACCCACAACCAGTAAATTTTCTGATGTGAAAAACCATCTAAACCTCTCATACCATAACTTCTTTTTCCTCTTAGCGCGTGGTATGGCAGCTTCCTCAAGTTCTATTTCACGCTCTTGCACTAACTTCTCAATTCGCTGCTGTGTTTCTCCGATTGCTTTTTCAGCGCCCTTAATTTTCTTCTTCGCTTTTTTGGCTTTGTTATAGTAGATTGATGCATTATCTTGAGCTGACTTGCGAAGGCTTAGAGAAAGGGGAACATTTCCTATTGACAATTCCACGAGTAATTTCTCGGTCTTAATAGCCTGGAAGAATCGGGCTGGTTCTGTTCCATGTTTTTTCCTCTTTTCAATCTGTGAAATTATCTCCTTCCACGTTTTTCCCCTTCTTTTATCATCCATGATTCTACCTAGGAAAGCCTGCAACGTATTAAACTGGCTGTAGATTTTGTCTCCAGCTTCTTTCAATGTTTTTGCATCTTTTATGGCTCTTTTCAGAGTTTCCTGTTGTTCATGAAGGATTCTTTGTTGTTTGGCAACGTTTTCCTCAATCTTGTTGTCTACGACTCTAAGTTCTCTTTCTTCCACTTTTTTTTCGTAGAATTCATCTAATGCTTCGTTGAAGTTGTTGAACTTCCTGCATCTAAATCCAGCATTTTTCCTCAGGGGTATTGGATTTGCTTCAAGCCATCTGCCATCTTCGTCGAGTATTATTGAGGGTTCCAGTCTTCCATGTTTCAGACATAAGTGGATATTTTTGAGGGCTCTATGAATTCTATTAATGTCATGATCTTCCAGAGACTCACAATTTTTAGTCTTCTCCACTTCAGAGCGGCTGAGGAGCTCTTCAGCATACTTTCCACTGATACTTAAGAGTCTTGTAAGGGCTTTGACGACTTCTAGTTTTTTAAAAGTTCTTAATTGCAGCAAATCAGATAGATCAGTCATCAAAGGGTTTTTACCACTTGTTGGAGCATGCTGAAATAGTTCTCCACGTAGAATGTTACGGTCACGCATTTTCTTGAGCCTTAGAGCCTGTTTGATTATTCCGTTGCTATCCACGAGTATAATGTTGCCATCGCCAAAGAGCTCCAGTACAAGCTTAATCTGTCCACTTTTTGTCCGAGTCGTTATTATTACGATACGTTCAAACTCATGTTGACTAATTTCATTGATGACACTGTTTCTGAGATGTTTACGAAGCATCATGCAAAAACTAGGTGGCTGTTTAGGTTTTTCTAGAAGATACGATGTTAAATGGAGTCGTTTGCCTAATTCTATTAAGAGAGTTAGGTCTGACAGATTTGGTTTATGAAGTTTCAAGAGGAAAATCTTCCCTCTCACTTGGTAGATATTGTTTATCCGCGCCCCCGCTAACTGATCTTTAAGCTCCAAAACAATTGCTGCAATGTCAAGACTCGTCAGCGTATCTCGCACAGCTTTTCCCTTTGAACATAAATCTTTCAAGTTCTTAAAGGATTTAGTGGACGCCATCTCAATTGGAGTCAAAGCTTTAAATTATGCTTCGCTGAATGTATAAAAAGCAAATCATATGAGCTGAAGTTTCATGAAACCACTAAACATAATTTATTGGACACGAGCTGCACTAGGTATAGCAATTGGAATCTTATGTGGTATCTACATCTATTTCTCAGTTTCTGATGAGCTCTTCAGCCTTTTCACCCTACTCACGGGCATTTCCTTTGCAATGCTTTTCTATTTAGCTACATACTATGTTATCAAGCTGAAGTTCTTTGGGAGAGTTGAGAAATCACGTAAACTAGTGATGCAAGGGATTGGAATTTACTTCTTTGCGTGGGTTGTGTCGTGGATTTTGATAGTTACTTTGCTTCTGCCAACTGTCTCGATAAGCGTATACGATACTAGCTCGGGAGAATTACTTGAGGATCACGATTTTTTTGTACTCGTTAAAAATAACGTAAATTCCCAGTGGAGGCTAAATATCACAGAAAATCTTTTCCGCAAGACTTCTCCTACAGGGAGCTACAAAATTACCTTGTTGCCCCCTGGAAACTATACATTTGAGTTAAGAAACCTTGACAATACGGGCGGGAATTACAGTACAGATAACCCGAATAGCACATTGATAGTTGGCTGGTTAGAGAATCTAAATGTGCGTTTCAATGTTACGCAGGTTTCAGAGTAGATTCTGCATACTGAATTAAACTTGTTTGGCTTTCAGTACTCGTATCAGGTGTGGATTCTTCAATGGTTTTAATCAGCAGTCGAGTGTAATCGACCCATGCAGAGAAAAAGCCCCGGTCGAAATCATCATTGAATCTGCTTTGAACCCTTTTCAGGAAACTCTTTTTATGGTTTAGAACTATGGTTCTACCGCTTGAATCAATGTTTGAGATGAATGTATACTGGTTCCCATTGGCTTTTAGAGCTATGTGCATTCCATAGAGAGCGCGGTAATATCCCTGATTCCACTTGGTTTTTTTCATTTCGGCTTCTAATCGTTGTAATTCCCTTTGTGCTTGGGTGAACTGGCGATTGTTAATCAGTTGGAAAAAACGGGTGACAAAAGCTTTTGGGAAAGTCATGATTATCGTCCCTTCTTTTTCTCGTCTTCACCGACTTCTTCCAAACCGTTTTGAGTGATTTTAAAGATACCTTCACCATCTGGTAAGTAGGGACTAGATACTAAACGAGCGATTCTTACAGGACCTCTTGCGGATTTCCTGAGGTATAATCTGGTGTGACTTGCGTGAGCAACTATATGGCCACCTATTGGGTGTACAGCATCACCGAAGAAGACATCTGGTTTCGACATTACTTGGTTTGTAACCACTGCAGCAGTGTTGAAAGCACGTGCTAGCCTAATGAGTTTATGCATGTGCTTGTTGAGTTTCTGCTGGCGTAATGCGAGAGTTTCTCGACCAACATATTCGCTCCTGAAATGGCCTGTGAGAGAATCTACTATAATGAGACGAATGTTGTTTTCTTTAATCACTATGTCAGCGTTTTCGAGAAGGAAAATTTGGTGGTCGCTAGTGAAGGCCTCAGCAACAATGATGTTTCTTGCCACTAACTGAGGGTCTAGGTTAAGATGCTTTGCCATAGAAATAATACGTTCCGTATGGAATGTGTTTTCAGTGTCGATATATAAGACACCTCCATCGAGGCCTCCTTGTTCAGGAGGAAGTTGAACGTTGACCGCTAGTTGATGACATACTTGGCTTTTTCCGCTGCCGTATTCTCCATAGAATTCAGTTATTGTTTGAGTTTCCATGCCTCCACCAATCAAGTCATCAAGGACTTTACTCCCTGTTGTGAGACGAAGAATGTTCTCACGCTGCTTTACAAGTTCGTCAGCTCTGACAAAAGAAAGAGTGATAGAACCCCGAGCTAGACGAATTACATCTAATGCCTTCTTTTGGCTAATACCTGCAGGCTCAAGTTCGCGAGCAGTAGCTGTAGCTAGAGACTCAATGGTGTGGAAACCCATTTCTTGGAGTTTTTGACTCGTAGCTGGGCCTACACCAGGGAGATCTTCCAGAATATCATATTTTTTCTCTGTAGAAGGTGCTATAGTTTCTTCTTCTATTGAAGCCATCTGCTTGATAGTCCCCTGTGCACAAGAACAACCACAAATTGATATTTGACGTATTTAAGTTGCACTAGAGAATAATGGTTCTGTTGCTGGGAGAGAATAGTGAAAGTACCATGAAATATCAAGAAACCTTCTTGTTGGATGTCTTACCTTACTTTAAATAGAGCGAAATGAGTTAGGTCCAGAGCCTCGAGGGGGATTTGAACCCCCGACCTACAGCTTACAAGGGGAGTTGACATTAAGCTGGAGTGACTACAAAGAATGGCTCTACCACAAATATTCGAGGAGTTGGGCAGTTGCGGTTCTCAATTTATCGAAAAAATACCACTACATGATCAATGGAAACCTGAGGGACTTGGACTCATTCAGCAAGTGGAAGAAAAACAGCACGCTGAAAGCTCTGATCGCGTTGAGCAAATATCTAGGCATTTACGAGCAATTCAAAGCTAAAGTCAAAGGCTATGGCATAAAGTGGGAAAGCCAAAGCTCAGTCGAATCATTTCTCAGGATGATGAACCGAAAAGACGGACTGATGGATTGGGTTAAGAAGTCTGCTAAAGTACTGGACAAGAATCTATCTACGTTCATTGAGTTTGTGATGATCTCTGGAATTCGACGCGGAGAAGCAATTAACGCATTCAACTTGATTATACAACTTCAGCGAACTGGAAAACTGTCAAGTTACTACAACTCTGACCTGCAATGCTTGGAGCACTTCAGATTCGAAGATGTTTTCATAAGGAGAACAAAAAATGTATTTTTCAGCTTCATAGCGAAGCCTTTCATTGAAGGTGTGAACACATGCGATCCAATCTCCTATACAACGCTGAAAAGAAGACTGAAAGACAATGGTATGAAGCTGAGATTAAACGAACTGCGAGATCACTATGCGACCTTCATGGTGCACAACGGTCTGATTAGAGAAGAAGTTGACATTCTTCAAGGTAGGATCGGGAAATCGCTATTCATGCGACACTACTTCAGTCCAAACGTAACCGAGCTCAGAGACAAAGTTTTGAATGCAATAACTGGAATGACCAAAAAGGCTGAGTTAAAATTGCTCAGCTAATATCTTTTTTTTTCTCCTTCAAAACGCGCGAGCATTAAGGAATATCAATATCTTTTATTCTAAGTTCACTTGATATTTCTTTAGCCTTCAATAAGGATGGTTTTTCTGATAGGTCGTAGAAATAAGATCGAATATCAGTATAATCACGCCAATTCTTTTGTGCTATCCTTAGAAATAAGGCAAGGGCTATAATCTCCACTACAACAAAGACAGCCCAGTTATATGATGGGTTTTGAAAACCGCTCCATAATGTTGGATAACTATAACTTCCCCAAGCTGTCGCGATAAGAAGTAATAGGGTTCCTATTGAAAACAGAACTGATTTACCGAACTGTGAGCTTGTTTTCGATATTATTTTTAATATTGCAGACGCTAGTATCGTAAGTCGAGCTGATTCACCGAGGTCGGAGAACTCCTTATCAATGGTTTCTTCATCAGCAGTTTTCTTCATTGCGTCATAACCTGATATGAATTTCTCCAATCTAACTCTCCATTCAAGTTTGAGTAGTTCTTCAGAGTTTTTCTTAAGTTCACGTATCTCCTTCTTTTCCACAAACTCTAGTCCGAGTCCCAAGCCCGTCCTCCAAATTACTATAAAAATTGATACAGAGGAAAGCACTATCGCAATTAGACTTATGAGAAGTTCCAATCTTTCCATTTCTCCTTTAGACAAATAATCAGTGCTGCGTGCGTATTTCTATTTCTACTTTTTAAAAGTGTTACATTGTGGACATTGCCAACTAGCACCATCTGGTCTGGCTGGGTGAATTTTATTATCCAATTGGCTTTTCCAGTCGTGGTAAAGGTTACATTCTTTTTCAAAAGCAGCTTTTGGTGAGTCATAGTATTTGAACTTAAAATGGGAGTATCCCTTTCCGACCCAACTATTAAGTCTGTCATTAATGTCTTTGTCATCACGTCCAACGTATTCTGGAACGAGACGCTTATTCTTTCCCAGACTACCTAAAACGTAAGCTCCAGCAGATTTCTTGGTAACTACTTTGTCAATTGTATCTTTGTCAAGTTTGTATAAACCATTCAAACCAGTAGAAGGCATATCTTCAAATCTCCCAATCAACGTTGTTTCAATCAATATTTAAGACTTCTGCGCAAAGAAAGAAGTACGTAGATTGCCCCGTCGGCTCTTTTTTGTTCTATATGTCCAATCTACGACACATCATAAGCTCAACAATGTGGATTAGGCTCAAGTGGAGTCGTACTAGTACACGTTCATTCAAATAACCTTAGACCACAAGCCTCAAGAGCTATGGGGCACAATATCAATCGATTGAGATCGATTTATCAAAACAATACTCATATTTATCAAGAAAGTTGGATTTAAGGTTCATAACTAAGTCCAATTTTTAATACTGATACATTAAGTGTTAGTAACTAGTTGGCATGTGCCCTTGAAGGCAAATCCGACATTGAGTAGAAAAGAGAAATTGAAGATTGAAGAGTCAAGAAAAATTCTTGATTCGCTTTATGTTAAAAAAATCCAGAACACAATCCTTGGTTTCGATCTTACTGATCTATCAATAAAAAGAGCTGGCGTTAAACTAAATGATTGTTCCACTTGCACCAGACCACTCGCAGTGATGGATTGTGGGCTTCAAAATGATAATGTAGCTCTTTTCTGGAAAATGTGTGAGGAGTTACCTCCTCAAGACTCGTACTGTGCTGGTCAAGGAAAAATAATAATCCCTGATCTAATGGAACCCTACCGATTCTGCTATGATGAACGAGCCATCTCATCAATTGAGAAAGCGATTAGAAATTCGGATTCCATTAAAGCAATCGATCGGGCATGTGGCAAAGTTTTGGAGGTCTGTAGAAAACGAATAAAGCATCACAAGAAAGTTGACTCTGTATTTATATCGAGAAGCTTTGAAAATATGTCTCGTTCTGCCTTACAACACCGAAGTAGCATGTGGCACGATATCAACGAGGGTATCCGTCGATTACTGATAATGCCAGCTCAAGATTGGAAAAACGAAACACAATTGGAGGGTTCAGTATCATCATACCCAAATGGATTTTCAATCAGAAGCCTTCATGGGCACCAGCTAAAACGCCTTCAAAGACAAGATCGATATAATGTTACTCCTGAAAAACCGGATCTGTTAACAATTGGGCATTATCACTTGCAGATGGTCTTAAGAAAATTCGATACATGGGTCTTGATGACAGGGCACTTCTTATCGTACCCAACTCCTAGAAGAATAGGATTCCTATCCCATTTAGGATCACCTATCTGTAGGATCACTGAGCCTGATGAACCACATTTTAAACTACTGAGGGCTCGATGGGTGTCAATTGAAAGAAACAACATAAAGGATCAGACTTGAAATTGCCCCTCCCCCTCTTTTTGTCTTATATGTCTAGTCAGTGGCACATCAAAGACTCAAGTCACACAATCTAGTACATATATGATCGTTCTAGTACCCTTGCATCAATCTTCCATAGACCACAAGCCTCAGGAGCTATAGGGCATGGCGTCTCAGGAAATTTAACCCCCCATTGATCAAAAATCCCGACAACCCCCCTGAACCCCCACATTTCAATCGCTTGAATTTTCGTATGAGTTTGATTCTATGCAAGTTTATGAACTTTAAACTCCAAATTATTTTTTAAGCTAATTGACAGGATAAATAACTCAAGTGACTAGATTGGAAAGGAGAATATTAGTAATCTCAGCAATCTTGATTGGTGCATCTTTTGGACTCGTAGCGATCTTTTACTCGCTAATGTTGGCTTCTGGGGATATCAATGCGAGACTCAATGTTCTCAAGTCTCTGGTTGAAGCCAACACAGCGTTATTGGGTTTTTTGGGTGTAATTACCGTTTTTGTCTTAACTTCATATCGTGACTCAATAGGTAGAATGGAACGAGATATTGATCATTTGCGTGAGAATCACGCTCGGAATGTTAAACAAGACATGTCCGTAGGATATCCCAATATAAGTAGCACTGGGCTTTCAAGAATGGCGGATGCGGAATACGAACGATTCTTGACAAGAGAAAAGAAGCTAAATAGCGGATTAGAAGACCTGAAAAAAGGAATCTCATCTACTTGTTTTTATGCTATAGCAACAGCAACTGCCTTTGTGTTTTCAATATTATTCTGCTTGCTGGGAATCAGTGAAATAAGTCTCCTAATTACACATATATCCACATACACTGCTGCTGTTATTACAATTTGTGGAGTTTGGTTCACGTTTATCATGGTTCTTGATTTAAGGCAAATTCTAGTATAATTTTCTCAGTGTGCGTCTGCAAAAAGTAAGCAACCCCTCTTTATAGTAGAATTTTGCACACTCAGATTGAAATCTCTTACACGAATGGCGCGTTGAAAGTTTCAAGAACGCGTATAGGCAAGAGATCAAAGCTAAGGTTCCAATTGACATTTGGGGAAATGTCTTGCGCGCGCGCATCCACTTTTACTTTAACTTCTTCACATTCTAATTGTTTCGAATTTCACGAGTCCCTTCTGAATCCCCTTTCTTATCCTTCGTTGCTCATAAGATAACTCAGCTTTTCCTGTCTTCACATCAGCTAAAACGACAGTTATTGGAATGTCCTCGATCCTTTCTTTGACTTTCGTGTAGCCATCAAATATAACATAGTCTACTGGGTCTCCAATGAATCTAGCATCACTGGGATTGTATCCGAATACCTCAAACATTGGTGCTAGTTGTTCTGCGATTGCACCTTTCAGAACCGCTCTACTTCTCGTTAAAGCATCTTCTCTAAATTTTTTCTCCCATTCGACCTTCCATTTTTCTAAAACTCCCATGTACTTCTCTTCAAACATGGAATCCAGATCAGTCTTTTTTCGATCAAAAATCTGTTGCCCGATTTGGTCTCCTAACTCCCTCGCCAGTAATTTAGTCTTAGACCGAAAATAGAAGTAACTGAACAATATTCCAATAGCGATGCCCACAATCACAACAAAAGCAAACTCAATCATAACCTCTCCCACAACAACAAATTGCTAAAACCCGCTTAAGTCTTTTCACGTTCATATATAGATACCGCGTACCCTTCCCAAGAACTCAGAGCTAAAGTGTTTTTACAACAGCATAAGACCCCCGCCTCAGAATCCTGACCATGCCGTCGAACTAAACACACTTAGTGTTTTTAATCACTAATGAGAAAATCTGAAAATCCCACGCGCTCCTAGTGAGTTTTCACCTCACATTTGGAGTACTCGAACGCATCTCCTCAATGCCTTTCGATTAGCCTGTAGTATTTGTTCAGTCCTACGATCTTAATCAGTTCGTCAACATTCTTAAAATCAAGGTGTGCCACAGGTAATGACTTCCTGCAAATATAATCCCTACAGACTGGTAAGTTCTCTTTTGAATCCTGAATCCTGCACGAGTAATAAGGTTTGTTTACAACCTTTCTGCACATAGGACACCCATGATCACCTCGCGGGTATATTTCCCCTGTTGACCTCCCATCGATATATGGAATATATTTCAGCACATCTTCTCTACCTTCGATCTCCCATTTCTTGATTTGCTCTTTGTTTACCTCAACAAACTCCCAGTTCTTACAGCATAGTCCGCATCTTAGACAGCTGAAATTTCCGAAAATAAAATGCTCGGGAAAGTGATTCCAACCAAGATGCTTACCTCTCAAGATCGCTTCTTCTGGGTCGATTAAATGGCAGTGGCGAAGAAATTTATCCATGAAACCTTGAATAGTCACAGCTTCTTCAACGACTTCATTCAAACCAGTTAGGGAATTGTAGGAATATCCCACAAGAAAGATGTCTCTCCAAACCATGATGCCCCTCTAATGCTTTTTTTCACACAAAACCTTATGGGTGACGCTCTACGTCCAGAAAAATCACAGCAGTTGACCTACTGTAAATCGCACAACAGAAAAAATCTAAATGATCCCACTCGCGAAATATGTCATTAGTTCTAAAGATTAAACAAAAAAATCGCTGGCGATTGACCTACTGTAAATCACTACATACAAGCGAGAAGCATATTCGGAAACTACCGTGAATTTCTAACAATCCTAAACCAAATGTAAACAGCTTCGGTGCTAGAAAGCGGTAGAGCGCCCCCCAGCTCTATACCAAACAGCCGCCCTGTATCTAGATTCAACCGATACTACGAGCTTTCGATAAACCATAGAGTGATGGGAGCGCAACTTTCGCTAGTGCGCGAAGACGACCACTACTTAATATTATCCTCATAACGCTTTCACCGCCTAAGTCGTCGTTTGGCGTGTAGAAGAAAGGTTGAATGGGCGGTGTAATCGGTAAGAACGATCCGCCGACTTCCCAACAATCAAGTGAGAAGCCGTTTCTATTCATTTCAGCGATTAAGAAGCCGTTAGACAAAGCGGTTAAATCTCCATAGGGTGTTCACGTTTTGCATATAGACAGAGAGAGTAGTGTTCATTATAACCGATATATTTCGTATAGATAGATATAGAGTGGGGTAATGCGCCCCCACGCCTACCACGATTTTGAACACCCATTGGACTTTTTAGAAGTTTTTGGATACAGAAAAAACTGTGGCAACTTGCTACAAATTGACCCACTGTAAATCATTTTGCTTTATACAACCAAATAAGAAGCATACTATGCTCATGTGAATAGATTATTCAACACCATGACTTGCTGAAAAATGGGATATTTTCAGCGCGCGCGTAACAAACCCCTATATCTTGTATTATGCTAAGTATGCAATAGTGCATAAATATGAGTGCAAAAAGAAGGACTACATTGTTTATCGATGGAGCTGTCATTGAGAAAGCGCGGAAATTAGGGCTGAATTTGTCTCAGTACTGCGAAAACTGCTTAAAAAAGGCGATAAAGCGGTTAGAGAGTCTTGACGGAGAAACAGCTTCTAAAGAAGCTTATCCAGAGCCTCGAGGGGGATTTGAACCCCCGACCTACAGCTTACAAGGCTGTTGCTCTAGCCAGCTGAGCTACCGAGGCATATTGCATGATTCATCAAAATTGAGGCTTAAATCTTTTTGTTGAAACACAGTTAAACTCAACGGACAGATCCAAATTACTTAGGTTTGGGGATGGTTTAAGCAATTATCCGTATCGAAATTCTATAAGAGAAAATGGTGGTGCCGGGGGCGTGATTCGAACTCGCGACTTCTGGGCTTGGGCTCATCGGCCCCGTTTGCTCTCCAGATTATGAGTCTGGCGCCCAAACCAGGCTAGGCTACCCCGGCTCAGTTTTTCTAATATCTACTTCATTCTTAAGTCTTTTACTTCAACTTTTTACGGGCACGTTTACTCAAAAATCATTTGATTCTCATCATGAATCTAAGGCTTTATAACCGGAGACCAAACACTTGTATAGAAGCTGTGTTCAATGCCAAAGACTGAAGCCATAATTAAGATTGAAAATGTTGTTGCATCCGCATCCTTAAACCAGAAGGTTGAATTAAACGCGGTTGTGAAGAGTTATCCCGGTGTAGAATACAGACCGGAGCGATTTCCAGGACTTGTGTTTAGGCTTAAAAGACCGAAGACTGCGACATTGATTTTTAGTACTGGTAAGATGGTTTGTACTGGAGCAAAAACAGCGAAGGAATCTCATAGAGCTGTACTGAAAGTTGTCAAAGAACTGAAAAGTAGTGGAATAATCATCATCGGCAAACCGGACATAAAGGTTGTGAATATCGTTGCTTCTGTAAGGTTAGGCGGGAAAGTAGATTTGGAGAAAGCAGTGTTCACGCTAGAAAAAACGATGTATGAACCGGAACAGTTCCCCGGTTTGATATATAGGATGGACGAGCCAAAAGTGGTTATATTGATTTTCGCAAGTGGAAATCTTGTATGCACTGGCGGCAGGAGAGAGCAGGACGTCTATGACGCAGTACATAAACTTCACATAAAGCTTGAAGAACAGCAGCTGATATTCTACGAATAATATCTGCACGCGTTCATTGTAGCGCGCGCTGGTAACAGATACATAATAATAGCTCGCAAGAATCTGTCCATAAAAATTTATCTAATCAATATCCTCTTAACCATTAATTAGAAAATCCTAAGGTATACTGAAGGGGTGACTAATGGGCTACGAAGAATGGTGGAAAACCCTTGAAAACTTGATAACTGAATTCAAGAAAAAAAGAGTGACTATTCCCAATGAAGTTATGATCTCCCTTAAATCAGGCAAAACTATGCTGGAAATCTACGGAGCAGATTTGTCAAGGGTAGAAGCTATACCTTCCATAGAGAATTATCTTCTCGCTGTTGAGTCAAGCCTTATGAATATAGCAGAAGAAAAATTCGGCCAAGCCATCATGAAACGCTGGATTAGAAAGCTGGAAAAAGCTCGGAAAGAATCACCAAAAACTGTGGCTGCAACTCCACGATTTGTGCTCGGTTTGCCGAAAGGTAAGCATTGGATTAGAGTTCTACCTTCGGATGATATCCTTAAGAAAGATGTGCAAGAAATTGCAGACCAAATCGGTTTGTCTTTCAGGATGCAGAAAGATGGATACATACTAGTGTATGGAAGTAAAGAAAAAGTGAAGGATTTTGTGAAGAAGATGGCAGATATATCTCGCAGTACACGGGCAAGTTAGACGTTTTTATTTAAAAAAACTTAAACCTCCGATGAAGTTATTTATAGAAGAATTCTATAGAAGAATCCATCAGATAACTAAGGTGTCCGAGACGGAAAACTTTGGAGCGACCCCGCAAAGATGTCCTATATAAAGAAAATTGAGCTGAGGGGTTTCAAATCCTTTGGACCAAAAACCGTAACTGTTCAGTTAGACAAGGGCTTCACAGTAATTACCGGTCCAAATGGAAGTGGGAAAACTAACATAGTGGATGCAATTCTATTCGTTCTAGGAGAGCTAAGCGCAAGAAGAATGCGAGCTGTAAATCTTGCTCAACTCATTTTCCACGGATCGGGAGATAAAGAGGTAAAAAAGGCGAAATCAGCGAAAGTCGTTCTCCAATTCGACAATAATGATGGATGTATACCAATTGAAACAAATACCGTGACAATTTCAAGAGAGGCTTTCAGAAGTGGACAGTCTGTCTATAGGCTGAACGGACGAAGAATTTCCCGAACAAACATCCATAATATGTTATCCATGGCTGGAATCACTTCAGCTGGTCATAACATAATCTTGCAAGGCACAATCACGCGCATGACTGAAATTTCCTCTAACGAAAGGCGAAAAATTGTAGAAGATATGGTTGGTATTGGACAATACGATTCAGAAAAAGCAGGAGCAGAAGAAAAGCTTAGAACAGCTGAAATCTCAATCCGAACAGCCATGGGTCGAATCGATGAAGTACAGAAAAGAGTTGATGATCTAGAGAAACAGAGAAACGACCTTCTTCGATACAATTTCATGCAAAATGAAATCAAACGATTCGAAGCGATGAAATTCTCCCATAAAATTAAGGATAGCGAAGAAAAGGTATCAGAATTATTATCCAAATTTGAGGAAGCTCGAAACAAATTCGAGAATCTACGTCGAGTCCGCGATGATTTGCGAGAGCATCGTCATTCAATTGAAGGCGAGTGGCGAAAGCTCAGTTCAGATATGGTAGAGGAAGGCGGTTCGCGAGTTCTTGAAGTCCAGATAAAAATAGGAGAATTGAAATCCAGGCTTACAGAACTATCGACGAAAACAGGTGCTGGTACCACAACTTTAGAAGGATTAAGAAAAGTTAGGGAAAACGACCTTCAACAGATTGATTCAATGCATAAGGAAATTACAGAAAACCGGAAGGAAATTCGGAAACTAAAAGGAAAACGTGACCGATTAAGAGAAGAAATAGACGAAAAACAAAACCAACATAGCACCCTTTCTAAGGAAGCCACTCAACTGTGGCAAAATATTGGAGAAAATAGCAAAGAAATACATGCTAGTAACCAGAGACTAGACCTGCTTTACCAAAACCTCACTAGTTTAAAAACTGATTATGCTAGCAGGCAGACATCCAGAAGATTACTGGTTCACAGACTAGGAGATCTGAAAACCCGAAACGAGAAGTTCAAGAATACTATTCCTGAGCTTCAACAATCCCATACTGACTTAAAAGAAGTCCAGAAGGAACAAAAAACGCAACTGAAGAATCTACATAAATCACTTGAACGTAGAAACCTTCAGAAAGAAGCAGTTAAAAAAGAGATTGATGAAGCAGGAAAGATCGCAGGAACTGCACGCGAAGCAGTTATAGAGTTTGTGACTCAAAGGGAACTTGCAGAAGCCGTCGCTGCACAAGAAAACGCATTAAGTAATATAGAGGAATTGAGCGACATAGGAGTAATAACTGGTGTCTACGGGCGTCTTAAGAATCTAATCCGATTTGAGAGGCGATACCGACAAGCACTGTCAGCTGCTGCAGCAGGTTGGTTAGATGCACTTGTAGTACGTGACTTTGACGCTGCCTTTACATGCACTGAAACCTTGAAGCGTTTAAAACTTGGTAGAGTCAAAATAATCCCTGTGAAAGGGCTTTCCAAGAAACCGGCAAACACACCTGATATACGAAATGTGGAGGGTCCAGCGACAGCTTTTGTCAAATGTGCTAGAGAATATGAATCAGCTGTTGATTTCGTTTTTGGAGATACTCTTGTTGCCAAGACCAACAAGACAGCCTTGGATGCCTCTCGAAGAGGATACAGAAGCGTAACTGTACTAGGTGATGTCTATGAAGCAGGAGGAGGACTGGAAAGTGGCTTTTTCAGAGCACCCATTGACTTCTCCACAATAATCCCCAGCGAGTCCGCTCTCAAGAATCTGGATGAAGCTGTAAAAGCTCTCAAAGAACATTTGGAAAAGAGAGGGAAAGATGTTTCATTCTTCGAAGGAGAGATAGAGCAAACTAGGGATGAGATAACTAGATTATCCGAAGCGACAGCAACTCTTGATGCTGAGATCGCACGAGTGACTAGAAGTATCAAAACTACAAAGCGAAACATTAGACGAGTAAGCTTCTACATCAAAGGCGTACAGAGAAAACTGGGTGAAGAAAAAGTAGAAATCAGCCTAAAAAAAGCACAAATCCACGCTATTAAAAAAGAAATGCTGAATCTAAGAAGTAAGATAAGCGAGTTGAGGCGAAAAACTGAGCCAACTAACATTCAAAAGCTAGAAATAAAAAGGGATAAGCTAGGGGAAGGGATTATTGTGTTAAGGCAGGATTTTGGCACTGTAAAAACATCAATGTCGACTCTACAATCGCAATATGAAAACGTTTTGAAGTTGGGTCACAAAAACGTCAAAGTTCAGCTCAGAAAGGTGGAAAAACAACTAGGGATCATTGAGAGCGAGGTTGGGCATGCACTCGTAGAGAAAGCGAAGATAAAGGAAGAGCTTCTCGAACTAGAAAGCTCTAGAGAAGAACTGTCTAGCACTGTTTTAGGTGCCCGAAAGGAAGCAAAGAAGTTTACTGCTCAAATTGATGATGTTGATAAAGAACTCAAGAAAATCGATGCCGAGTACGAACTGGCTGACAATCTTCGCAATCAACTTCAACTCTCACTTCAGACATTGCGTCTGGAATTGGGCAGTTGCAGAAAACAACTACAGGAATGTGGGTTTGACAAAGCAATCTCCTTAACCTCTAGACAGCTAGAAGAAGCTGAAGCTGTCCTAAGATTGATGGAATTCGAAATTGAACGCTTGGGAGCTGTAAATCAGCTTGCTCTATCCCATTATGCTGACCAGATGTCACGTTACAAGGAACTATCCTTACGCATGAATGAATTGGAACATGAAAAGCAAGCAATTGTTGCTTTCATGAACGAGATCGAACTTAAGAAACGCTCAGTTTTCATGAATGCTTTTCAGAAGATTAACAAAAACCTCGTGAAATACTTCTCGAAGATGACAGGTGAAGGTCGGGCTGAACTTACCCTAGAGAATTCTGAGGAGCCCTTCGCTGGAGGCATCGATATGATAGTCAAATTTCCCAACAAGCCCCCGATACTGGTAACCGGAGCTAGTGGAGGAGAAAGATCAATATCAGCAGTTGCCTTCCTGTTTGCCATACAAGAATTCACACCAGCTTCCTTCTACATACTCGACGAAGTTGGCGCACACTTAGATGCTTTCCATATTGGAAAACTGGGGGAGCTTCTAACTGAAGAGGCTGAAAAAGCTCAGTTCATAGTAGTCACATTGAAACCTGAAATGGTTCACAAAGCACAAAGAGTATATGGCGTATATGAGCGGGACGGAGTTTCCAACGTAATTTCAGCTGTATTCTCGGAGGCAAAAGCCTAATGACTATGCGCAAACCTTTCTATCTACAGCCACCTTGGAATGTGCTCTTTGAGATTCATAAACTAGAAAAAGTGAAACCTTGGAAAATCAACATTTCTTTTCTATTGATATCTTTCTTAGAGGAAATGAGAAAGTATGGCGAGGTTGATTTTCGCGCATCAGGAGTAGCGTTGGATTCTTCCGCTTTTATATACCTCATGAAATCTAAACTTCTGTTAAAGCTAGAAGAACCACCTGTTATTTCTAAAACTAAACTAGAATTCATCCCTCCGCCATTGTTCCTTCCCCTTCGTTATGAACTTACATCAACCACAATTGAGCAGCTCTTGGTAGCGTTGGATTCTGTTTTAAAAGGTGAGAAACTTCTCCCCTTGAAGCCTCGCTTAGAGCCCATTCTACCACCACCTACAGAAATCATCCCTGAACTAGATCGATATTTAATGGAAATCGAAGACCTGATGGAAAAACTATTCCAAAGAATTGAGCTCTTGATCAAAGGCAAGCCCTTCTTGAACTTCACAAGCCTAATTATAAAGAGGAAGAAGTTAGAAGCAATACGGACATTCATTCTACTCCTCTTCCTAGCTCAAAGACAAAGGATCTGGTTGTGGCAAGAAGAAGAATTAGGCGAGATCTATATATCAATGAATGTGGAGATGCCTTTCGATGGAAGTCCCGCAAGCCCCGCCTGATGCATCCACTAAGGAGGCCAAGCTATGGCAGCAGCGTCTAGCATTAACAGAAGCAGCACTGTATGTAGCTGGGAGACCATTAGATCTAAAAACGCTTGCGTCTGTCGCTAAAACTCGCTCTAGGAACCTGGCTAAACAACTAGCAATTGCTCTGAAACAAGAATATGACAGTCGAAACACGAGTCTGGAAATCATGCAACTTCAAGACTCACGTTTTGTGCTGCAACTAAAACGCAACTACTCACAACGAGTCAAGAGATTAGCCATACGCCCCCTTTTAACAGTTGGTCCCCTAAAGACTCTATCTTATATCGCCTATAGACAACCTGTTCCTCAAAAGCAAGTGCTCAATGTACGCGGCCAACATGTTTATGGTCATCTGAAACAACTCGAGGAACTAGGACTAATTGTCCGAGAAGGTGTAGGAAGGACCAAAACACTACGCACAACCCAATTCTTTGCTGATTACTTCGGTTTCACCCACGACTTGCGAGGAATGAAGCGTCAACTAAAGAAGATTTTCGGATCTGATCAGGACCCAAAGGAGAAATAGCGCTAGATTTATATGCAAAACTTGGTTAGTCTCATCAAGCTTTCACAGGAGACACACAGTTGTCAGTTTGGCACGGAAATTTACGCAAAAAAAAGTCATCAGGTGGTCGCAAAAGCGCTAGTCGTAAGAAACGTCGCTTTGAACGAGGCGGTTATCCCACACAAACAACCTTAGGTGAAAGGAAGCTGAAGACAATTCGTAGGCACGGTGGCAACCTGAAGACTAGAGCGCTCAGCGAGAAACAAGGAAGCATTTCAAACCCTTCGACAGGAAGAACAGACCAGGAAGAAATTGTGCGTGTGGTGAGGAATCCTGCAAACGTAAACTATGACCGGCGACGTGTAATCACCAAAGGAACAATTCTAGAAACCAAATTAGGACTTGCACGTGTAACCTCGAGGCCTGGACAACACGGTATAATAAATGCGGTTCTAATTCCTGAAGAAACAAAAAAAGGCAGAAGTTAACCTTTACTTTCTTGACGCATACTCGCTGTTTTCGCAGCAATGTTAATCAAATTAAGATTCTTAGACTTAGTTTTCTCGATTAATAAACGTCCAGTTTTTTTCCAAGGAGTCGAGGGATGAGCTTTATTTGGATCAACTTCAGGTTTTAATCCTAATTGTTCCGCAGCTCTTTGAAGCTCCACCAATGTAGGCTTCGAGATTGCAACATTTCCTGGGATCTTCCTGCCTTCTCTCCTGGTTTTCAAGGAGTTCAAGTACACTGGCCAAACCATTGTTTTCTTAGGTTTTCTCATGATTTTCACTTACAGCGCATTAACACTTATTTGTTATTTTGTATTTCTATCTAATGCCGGATGATGAAAAGGTATTTGATTGACTCGATGATATCTCAGAGTTACGCGGACGGCAACTAAGGTCAGTTTCAGATCCATCATAATTCTCAACGAGGATGCACCAACTACGTATAAGTATGCATTAAACGAAACAGTTTCAGCTGTGAATTTGCCTTTTTAAGCTTTTCGGCTGCATAAGCCTTAAATACAGCGAGGGGACTGAGTTTTCTGTCCTTTTATAAGGGGGGATTGGAAACTGCAGCATCTAGGCGTTGTGCTTCACGTGAGTTCGAGTGGAAATCTGATTGTTAAGACAGAGATTGTACCAAGAATCGGCGTCAATGTTGTTGATGATAAACTGAAGCCTGTAGGTAGCGTCTTCGATATAATTGGTTCAGTCAAATCTCCTTATGCCTCTATAAGACCTACAATAACAGATCCACAGCGCCTAGTTAAGCATCCAATTTACACAATCCCTTCTACTGGAGGGAGAAAGGAGAGAAGAAGATTTGGAAGATAAGAGAAGTTCTACATCGACCACAGCTTCTACGCAGCCAATGAAGGTTCGAAAGTGCCCTGAGTGTGGAAGCGAGAGACTTATGCGTGATTACGAAACAGCCGAGATCGCTTGCATGGAATGTGGAATTGTTATAGCCGCAAAACTCCAGGATAGAGGTCCTGAATGGCGAGCATTCACCGATGAGCAACGGGCTAAGCGAACACGTGTAGGTGCACCAGTAACATACACTATCCATGACAAAGGCCTGTCCACAATGATTGACTGGCATGACCGAGATGTTTATGGAAAGCGTCTATCACCTGGTCAAAAGGCACAGGTATATCGTCTTAGGAAATGGCAAAGGAGAATTAGAGTTTCAGATGCCACAGAACGCAACCTGGCTTTTGCACTTTCAGAAATCAGTAAGATCTCCAACACTCTTAGTTTACCCAAAAACATACTTGAAACAGCCTCAGTGATCTATCGAAAGGCTGTAAAGGAGCGATTAATCCGTGGTCGATCAATTCAAGGCGTAACCGCGGCAGCGATATATGTTGCATGCAGACAATGTCGTCTGCCAAGAACCCTGGAAGAAATTGCTCAAGCTTCACGCATAAACAAGAAAGAAGTTGGACGCAGCTACCGTTTTCTAGTAAAGGAACTTGGATACTTCATTCCACCGCTCAAGCCCAGCCAGTATATCACAAAGTTTTCAAACCAGCTAACAATGCAGGGCAAAGTAGAAGAAATAGCTCACAAAATCTTGGCAACCGCAAAAGAACTGCGGCTGACTTCCGGAAGAGGCCCAACCGGCATTGCTGCAGCTGCAAGCTACATAGCATCAGTCTTGACAGGCGAAAGGAAAACACAGCGAGAAATTGCAGAAATTGCTCAAGTGACGGAAGTGACAATAAGAAATCGCTATAAAGAACTTGTTGAAAAACTCTCATTTGAGCTAAGCATCTAATCTCAGCTATCCCTTTTTTATTTTATATCAAACCATAATCCCACAGTAGTTAAAAAACTAACTTATTACAAGCTGCAAACCGCAAGTAGAGTCCTCACCTGACATGTTTGGATGTAGGTCACTGAAAGACAACTAGAAAATAGCTAACTCCTACCCTGAAGAAAAGATCTTACCCAAGTTTGAAACCCAGCAAAAAGCCAACAACAAAGCTTCCTGCAAAAGGTAAAAGAGATATGACACCAACAAGCCAATGTGCAACTTGTCCGCCAAAACTTAGAAACTCGGAAAGTACTTTCCAAAGCTCATTATAGTTTATAGAGATTATCTCCCTCATACCCAAGTACATTATAAAAATAACGAATACAACAATGAGAAACGCTATGAGTTTCCCTATCTTTTTGATAGCAAATCCAGCAATGAAACCGCCAACTCCTCCTATCCCGAATTGGCTCACAATTGATGATAGAACACCGCTCAAGGTTTCTATTCTCCTAGTCCGTAATTGCCCAGAGTAGGACACTATCGTTTATAAATTCACACATTCAATTCTGATTCAAGGCCAGGCTGTAGACCAGCATTTTGCTGGACCCGTAAAAGCTGATTTTAAACCGAATCATGCTTCATTTGCAGGAAGCATGCGACAAGATTTTTTAACATGCAATCTTCAATTAGGTCGGAGCCATACTCATGAATTTATGTCCGGAATGTGGAAACACGGTGCAAGACCCATACAAGACTTGGCCAGTAAACAGGAAGAAATCCGGATCCAATGAATCTAAAGAAACTTTTATTGGGATGTTCGATTGCTCTGAATGTGGAAACAGATTTCGCGCTGGGGTGAGAGAGACACCAAAGGATGGACTAAACATAAAAGGTATGGCTCAAAAGATTAAAGGCATTGAGGTGGAATTCGTGAACACACTAAAAAACCTAAGAGAGAAACTCAAAACCCTGGGCACTGAACGATCAAACCTTCTATTAGAAATTGGAGAACTAAAGAAAATGGCAGAAGCCAAAGCCAGTGCTTTAGAAAGCGAAATTGGCATGCTCAAAGAGGAAGTTAACTCGCTAAAGCAGCTGCTAGGCGTAGGTGAAATGGACACTTAACGACTTTGTCTTTGATGTTTTCCTGAAAATTCACCTCTGAAGGCAGATATATAAGATCACAAAGCTAGCTACTGTTTACCTGCTCTGTTTTTCACTAAATTCTTGGCATAAGTACATAGACTACTATTGTTGTTCAAGAAAGACTTTATATCATTGTAGAGGAGTAGTGTCCTCCGCGCTAACTTGGATGAGAGAGAAGGCGTGGAGCAACCATAGTAGTTTCATGTTGGAGTAAGATATGCCCTACAAATTTAGCTTCGATCTCTCAAGAATATCTAAGGCTTTCTTTAGAGACCTTGCTAATATAGCCAACCAGAAGGGTTTGCATAAGAAACTCGGTAGTCAAGCTAGGCATCTTGCTGAAAAATTCAGGATACATGAGATAACAGGTTTGGATGTTTCTGATGCTCTTGTACTTATAGAAGATCTTGTAGACATTTATGTTCGAAACATGTCTAACGCGCAGAGTTTTCAGGAGACCAAGAAACGAGTTCTCTTTCTTCCCCACTGCGCCCGCAAATATATGGACAATCGCTGCAAAGCCCA
>Ga0209979_1000181_pt1 | contig 101441 bp, 88 predicted proteins | sample AnhtaG_FD_183114 | JGI IMG/M metagenome (GOLD analysis project Ga0209979, IMG submission 183114) | Deep subsurface microbial communities from Anholt, Denmark to uncover new lineages of life (NeLLi) - Anholt_01485 metaG (SPAdes) (version 2) | ecosystem: Environmental > Aquatic > Marine > Oceanic... | reverse complement strand
GCAACTCTTCTTTTACTCATAGGAATGACAGTTGTTTTACCCAATATATCTTTTACATTTCCGTGCCTGTCAAAAAAGCGAAACTCATATTCATTTAATGGTTCCCCTGCTCTCGCCCTCCTTTTTCTATGATATTCCTTCACCCTTTCCAGGTCTTCCTTGTGAACAAAATCTGTCCATTTCATCTTTCCTTCTACTTCCTTTTTGGAATATCCGCTGAGTTCCTCCCACTCTGAATTGATCATCGAGATTGTCATATCTTCTTCGATGATCATAGTGGCCGTACCGGTATTCTCAAACACGCTTCGATATCTCTCCTGGCTTTCTCGAAGCGTTTTTTCCCTGCTCTCTAGGGATTCACACATACTATTAAAGGCCCTTGCAAGTTTGCCTATTTGGTCCTCTGTCTCAACGGGTACCTTCTCGGCAGTTCCTCCCATGCCAAGGGTTTTAGCGCCTTCAGTCAATCTATCAAGAGGTTTTGTTATCCCCTTTACCGCGAGATATGTAACTGCAGAACCAATCACCAAAAAGATAATTCCTATCAAAATACCCTTAAACAAGAGGTCGTTGAGCCGTCTATTCAGCATCTCCTTATCAACCGTTATCCCTACAAATCCAATTATACGGTAAATTATACGGTACCTTTTCTGAGGCAGGTCATCCTTAAAGAACAGAGGCACCTCCATAGAATAACCTGAACTTGAGATTACCGGTGCCCAGAATTCCACTTTCCTATTGCCTTCAAGGTAAAAGGGAGAGCTGGACTCTTTGAGTTTTTCGAATATCTGATGCCTGGTCATCCTCCTATCCCCGTCAACCGATTTCTCCGAGGTTCTTATTTCAGGTCTTTCTTTGCTTTTCAGCAACTGCCCTTCTGCGTTGAATACCGAAACTTCTAAGACTCCCTCCTGTTGAAACATTCCCTCAACAGGGTCTTTGAGCAGATCTTCACTCTCCGAAAATACGCCAATCCTTGAGTTCTGGGCAAGAATGTTTACCAGTAGTTTTCCGTTCTTTATCAGGGTATCTCTCAGCGAATTACTCTGGTGACGAATAAAGAAGGAAGTGAAGGAAAAGGAAATGACAAATATAAAAAGGGTAAAAGCAGTAAAGACCTTAAAACCGAAATTCTCATTCAAGGTTTTCAGTAAATTTAACCTCATTATATTTCTCCTCAGTTAATGATCCTGGCTTTCCTGATAACCTTTTCGTCAACCGTAATCCTTAACTTCCTTGCTACCTTCAGGTTAATTGATATAACTGCCTTCCTTGCATCAACCCGCTGAATATTCTTTTCGTGCCTTCCTGAGAGTATCTTTTCAGCCATCTCTCCTGCCTGACGCCCCATATCAAAGGCGTCTATGCCTACGGACATTAGTGCCCCTAGCTCCACATACTTCTCTGCAAAGGTAAGGATGGGTATGGTATTTTCGAGGGAGAAGAGAAGCAAGTACTCAACTGTCTCAGGAGTAATAACCGTCAAATCGGGGAGCATCCAGAAGGCATCTATCTTTCCTTTCATGTCCTTTATCAATAAAGGAACATCATTGGAACGATGAACCTCCTTTGCGATCAGGTTGATACCAATGTCTCTGGCAGCCTCCCGTGCATTTTCTGCAAGATAGCCTGTCCTATCCGGGTCATATAGAAAGCCAATAGCTTTCAGATCGGGCAGGGCCTCTAAGAATACACGAATCTGCCGTTCCTGAGGTATATTCATGCTGACACCGGTGATATTCTTTTCTCCAGAGAGTATGGATCGAGGATTCAGGACCATGAGATAAATAACAGGTATGTTTTCAATCCTTCTTACCACTGAGAGGGCATCTATCCCTATTGCAAGAACCATATCAGGCCTGATCTCATTGATTTTCTCTACAACGTCTGTTCCTTCCAATTCGGAGATAACAAGTCTTTTGATCTTGGCATCACAAAAGCTTTTGAAGCCCTCAATTGCTTTCTCGTACGGGGCAACCCTGATGCTTTGAACGGCCACGATCTCCTGCGCAGCCCCGGATGAACCGTGACAGGGAATTAAAAAAATTGAAAACGCTACTATCGAAAGAAGTTTTTTTATCACGACACTCGCATTTAAGGCCTTCGAATTTCTACAACTGACCGAAACTAAAATATTTTCTTGTATCCTGCTACTTGTTTCTGAATGCCAGAACCCGACGGTTTTTTACAAAAATACTAACATGATTAGTTGAAAAAGATAAAAAAGCGTGCTAATATTTCGAATTCCATCATTAATTTATCTCTATTTATCTTAAAATAGTAGCATATTACTTGTATAGTTGTTTTTCAAAAAAAGCTGTCGTTTTGTTCTGTTTTATCGTGGCCATGACCTCTTCGTCCTGGACCTCCGCTGCCCAGTATGAAGAGGAGATGGAGGTCCTCCGTATGTTTTACGAGGAAAAGGACCTTGTTGTATCGCCAACAAGGTATCCAAAACCCATCTCTCAGGTTGCTGAAAACATCACAGTTGTCACTGCAAGAGAGATAGAGGAGATGAATGCCCACTCGGTCGCGGAGGTCCTGAACAGGGTGCCCGGCCTCTTCGTTGTTTTTAACCAGGACTTTGGCGCTGCTTCTCTGATTCAAATTCAGGGATCTGAAGAGAGGCATGTCCTTGTTCTGGTGGATGACATCCCCTGGAATTTCCTGGCAAGCGGAGCTGCCGAGACCAATTCAATCCCCGTAGGCATAATAGAGAAGATAGAGGTCATCAAAGGGCCAGCTTCTTCGGCCTGGGGCTCATCCCTTGGCGGGGTGATAAACATCATCACAAAGCCGGCAGGAACTGCCGCAAGACCCACTGGTTCCATAAGCGCCTCGTACGGTGAGGAAAACACGCAGGATTACAGGGCCGAGGTCTCGGGCAGTGCCGGACCTGTGGGATATTATGTATTTGCCGGCCGCCAGGACTCTGACGGCCTGATGTCCTCCAGATACTTTGAGAACCATAGCCTCTATTCCAAGTTTCACATCCCCCTTTCAGAAGACGTGGGGATGAGTCTGAGCATGGGTTACAGCGATCCGGAAATTGGGCTCGGTGATTTTCCAAGTGCAGACATAACTCAAGAGGGGGCAAGCCGAGTCTTTTTTGCAACCGCATCCCTTGATGCATCCCTTACCAGGGAACTTGGCCTGAATGTATCCTTCCACCGGTTCAAACAGAGATCTGTTCTGATGAATGATGCCCTGGGATTGGGATTTAGCGGCCCGCCAGGAGAGCTATATTTGGATGCTATCTATGACGAGGAGACCACGGGAGGAGGCGGGAAACTCGTGTGGACACACGGGATGCATACTGCTGTGCTCGGCGTGGATATTGACAACGGGAAGCTTGATCAGACGTTTCATGCCGGGCCTCTTCTTCAATCAATGGGACTTCCGGCAACATCGACTACACATCCTGATATTGACCAATGGGCACTCTATGTCAATGACACCATAGTGATCGACAGATGGTCCGTCACCACCGGTATCAGGTATGACCACAACAGCATTACCGGCTCCTTTACAAGCCCGAGCCTGGGGGTCACCTACCGGCTTGGCCAGGATTCAATTGTAAGGGCCTCTGCGGCCAGGGGCTTTACCATACCTCCCCTCTCATGGATGTCGGGTGGGGCGCTGTTCCTTGACCCGAACCCATCCCTTGACCCTGAAGAGGTCTGGTCATACCAGCTAGGGGTGGAATCAGCCGCTCTTAGGTATCTGTGGGTAAAGGCCACAGTCTTTCGGCATGAACTGCAGAATGCTCTAGTAGTAGAGCCATTTGGGGGAGGGTCACCCACCTTCAATGATCTGGTTATCAATAACGGGGATATCAGACGTGAGGGGCTTGAGCTTGAAGCTGAAACGGTCCCGATGTATAACCTGTCTCTCCTGGCAGGGTTTGCCTATGTGGATCTAAAGCCTTCCAATGAGAGGGGGGCCACCGGAATTTACACCTATAACATGGGTTTCAGGTACGACGACAGGAGGTCCTTCAAGGCCCAGCTCTTTGGCCACTATGTATGGTGGGATCTTGACGCCTTTGCCAAGGCCGACTACGATGATTTTATCTGGGACCTTAACCTCAACAGGAGAATTTGGGCTAAGGAAAAGGCTGCCACTGAACTCTTTCTTACGGCCCACAATATCTTTAATGGCTCTCAGTACACCTTCGGCGAGAGTAAAAACCCCGGAAGATGGCTAGAGGCCGGGATACGGGTTTCCTTTTAATATTGGATTCTGGCATGGAATATGCTAAAAGGGGTTTTTGCCGGTCTGTGGGAGGTAACCTATTAACCTTTATAAGTAAAGGAGGGGCACTATGGAAAGGGAAAAAGGAGAGGAAAGGAAAGAGGAAATAATAGTTCTCGATGAAGGGATTGATGTCGAAGATATGGCAGGTCCCAAGGGGATTTGTTGTCGTGGACCATTCTTTGCTTTTAGATGATAGGTGAAGAAAAAGGGGAGCACTGGCTCCCCTTTTTCTCTTCTGAAGGCCATTTCTAAATAAATGCAGCTCTCTTACTATCTCAAGATATACCCCTGCGAGGAAAAACCCGATCATCTGCTACTTTTCTCGACCAAAAAGGCTTCAAAGATCCTCCTTAAAAAAGAGACCTACCAGGCCATAGAAAAAGGCACGCTCTCCACTTGGGATGAGGCCCTGTTATCAAAACTCGGGATGATAGTTCATGACAGGGAGGAGGAAAAGCGTGCTATTTTCGGTCTCTTTGATGACATTAACAAAAAGAATCCCGGATTGAGCATAATGGTTGTCCTTAATCTGGACTGCAACTTTTCCTGCATATACTGCTACGAAGGAGACATGAAGGGCAACCTGTACCTGTCAGATGAGACGGCAGGGCACCTCGTAGATTTCATCAAGGAAAAGTTCACCGAGGATAAGAAATCCCTCCTCATAGATTTTTACGGCGGAGAGCCCCTCCTGAGCACCGGGCTTATCAAATCCATTTCTCGGGCCCTGAGGTCTTTTGCTGAAAGCAGGGGGGCTTCCTATAGCTTTACCCTTGTTACCAACGGCTCTCTCTTTCCAAGGCAGGTAGCAGAGGAGCTGGCTCCACTCGGGCTTAAAGGCGTGAAGATAACCCTGGATGGTCCGGCCGAGATACATAATCGGTACCGTCCTTTCAAATCCGGCGCCGGCAGCTTTGATACCATCATAAGGAATATCAAGGAGACCTGTGACCTTGTAAAAATCGGCATAGGAGGGAATTTCGAAAAAAACAATTATGAAAAATTCCCGCTTCTCCTCGATCATCTGGTGAGGGAGGGGCTTACACGTGATAAGATTGCCATGGTGAAGTTCGATCCCGTGGCAAAACGGCCTGAAGGGGATCTTTCTCCACCCGATTACAGCGGTGGCTGCATGTCCATAAATGAGCCATGGCTGACAGGTGCCACTGCCCTGTTGCGGGAAGAGATCTTAAAGAGGGGATATGACACGCTAAAGCTCATGCCCATAACGTGTATGGTAGAGATTGCAGACTCGTATGTGGTTAATTTCGATGGTGTTATCTACAAGTGCCCGGGCTTTATTGGTAAGAAGGGCTTTGAGGTGGGAGATCTTCAAACGGGAGTAAGAGATTACGCCTCTACTTACAATCTCGGTATCTGGAGAAATGATAAGTGTGCGGAGTGCGAGTACTTGCCCCTCTGTTTCGGAGGGTGCCGCTATATGACATTTGTACGGGATGGGAATATAGATAGGGTGGATTGTCAGAAACCCTATCTCGATGCCTCGCTTGAAACATTGGTCAAGCAGGACGTAAGATATAGACTGAAGGCTGACAGCCATTGAGCTCATCAAGCGCCAGAAATCTCCTGATATTCACCACTGTTAGCTCTGTATGGGCTATTATATTCGGGCTTATAGGTCCCTTTTATGTGGTGTATGTGGAGAGATTGAGTGGCGGAATGGAGAAACTTGGCATCGCCTTCAGTATCATGATACTGCTTCAGTCGTTTACATCATACCTTGCCGGTCATTTCTCTGACAAACTTGGCAGAAGGCCCTTCCTCTTTGTAACGGCATATGCCGATACAGTTATCCTGCTTCTTTACACGGTGATTCATGAAACGTATCAGTTATACCTCCTCCAGGGAATGCTTGGCATCACAAACGGTATATCAGACACAATAGGTACATCACTCCTTGGTGATCTGACAAAAAAGGGAAAGAGGGGAAAGGCAATAGGCAAGTTCAATGCTATCGTCGGCCTTTCATCAGCAGTGGGCCTTTCTTTAGGTGGTTATATGGCCAAATTCTATGGACTTAAATCCTTATTCTACCTTGCCTCAGTTGTGGTGGCCCTTTCAACAATCCTTTTATTCTTCATAAAAGAGGGTGAAGATTAAACCCGGATATGGGGCCCTGTCAGAAAGAAAGTATAATAACCTGAAGAGCCCAGCGAAATTGCAAAATTTTCTATCTGGAGGCATTTGTCGGGTCAATGTTCACCGATGGGGCATATCCTGTTTCTATCTTCCCCTATAAGATCTGTTCCTCGGTTTCTTCATTACCATGATAAGGAAAAACCCGGCAATAAAACCGCCTATGTGGGCAAACCAGGCTATTCCACTTCCTGTCCGTAGCCCAAATTCGGCAAATGCGATTACAACCTGTATCAGTATCCAGTAACCGAGCATCATTATGGCGGGAATTCTTACTATTTGTATAAATATCCCAAATATCAATAATGTCCTGATGCGTGCCCTTGGAAAGAGAAACATGTATGCACCCATCACCCCTGCTATTGCACCACTGGCTCCTATACTGGGGATCCGAGAGTTGAGATTGGTGAATATATGAAATAGGGATGCAATGAGTCCAGACAGTATATAGAAAGACAGGTATCTTAAATGACCGAGTCTGTCCTCAATATTATCGCCAAATATCCACAAGAAAAGCATATTACCGAGCAGATGAATCCAGCCTCCGTGCATAAACATCGCTGTTACAATAGTCAGGGGCACAGGGATTAATGCCGGGGGGTTTATGTCGACAAGATGGGTAAATTCGTAAGGGATACAACCCAGCCGAAAGAACAGCCGTTCAGCGCCTCCAGGTACAAAAAAATTCTGATAGATAAACACAGATATATTGGCCAAGATGAGGGCGATATTAACAAAAGGTACAGTGCGGGATGGATTTTCGTCTCTCAGGGGGATCATTTAATCTGCCAAAATTAGCCTGGCATTCAGTACCCGAAGGCCTGGAACAACCATTAGCACATAGATTCAAGAATTCATATTATATTATAAATCTCGTTCTTCGTATCCCATCAAGGCATGGCCTCGAATTTATAACATCAAGAGTGGTTCCTGATTTCTCCAAGAATGAGGATAAACAAACGCCTGCGAACGGCCACCCACCGCCTGAGCGGAAATCTCCCTATCATACGGATAATGAATTCTGTGGGCCCTCTGAGAGACTGGAACAACTCTTTGACCCGCTATGGCGCCAGATTTTATAGTTGACAATTTCTTATTCTCTGTAGGATAAATGAGACCAATACAATGAAAGGGATGATTCCAGAGGTGAAGCCTGAAGATGATGTGAGGAAGCGTGGTTGAATGCACTAACAAGCGATTACCAGGCCGTGGAAGGCAAGACGTTTCCACGGCCTTTTTATATTCTTAAACCTTAAAGAAGAGAGAAGAGCCGATGTCTGTTTCCGAAAAAATTAGAAGCTCAATTGACAGGGCGTCATGGATAAGGAGGATGTTTGAAGAGGGTGCTCTCAGGAAGGCGCGGTATGGCCCTGAAAATGTCTTTGACTTTAGCCTGGGCAATCCAAACCTTGAGCCCCCAGCCAAGGTGAAAGAGATCTTAAGGGAGTTGCTTTCGGATAGTTCTTCAGGCATGCACGGATATATGCATAATGCTGGATTTGTTAAAACAAGGGAGGCTGTGGCTACGTATTTGAGCAATAGAGATAGTCTTTCATTTGGACCTGAGGATATAGTTATGACAGCAGGAGCAGGTGGGGCCTTGAATGTAGTTCTGAAAACTATCCTCAATCCAGGAGACGAGATAGTTATCCCGGCACCCTATTTTGCGGAATACAATTTTTACTTAGACAATTATGGTGGTATTCCCAAGACTGTCAATACCAACCCTGACTTTTCCCTCAATCTTCTTACCATCGAGGAGGCGATAAGCCCCAGTACTAAAGCGGTGTTGATAAATAACCCTAACAATCCAACAGGAAGGGTTTACATGAAGGATGAACTGATTCAATTGGGGGAGCTATTAACCCAATACAGCCAAAGATATGGGAGACCGATCTATCTCATATCTGATGAACCCTACAGGAAGATCATCTACAATGGTTTGATATGTCCCTCTATCTTTGATGTATATACAGACAGCTTTTTGGTAACCTCGTTTTCAAAAGATCTCTCTCTCGCCGGGGAGAGAATCGGATATATCGCCAGTCACCCCCTGATTGCTGATAAAGACATCATCATAGAAGGACTTATCCTGTGCAACAGAATCCTTGGGTTTGTGAATGCCCCTGCTCTGATGCAACGTCTGATACCTTTTCTTCTGGAGGATAGTGTTGACGTAGCCCTGTATCAGCAAAAAAGAGATACCCTGTCTAAAGGTCTGGAGGCTGCTGGCTACAGGGTTACGATGCCAGGAGGAGCCTTTTACCTCTTTCCTGAGACTCCCATTCCAAATGATGTGGAGTTTGTTAGGTCCCTTCAAGAGGAGAATATTCTTACAGTGCCGGGTTCAGGTTTTGGCGGGCCTGGGCATTTCAGGATTGCTTACTGTGTAGCAGATGAGACTATTGAAAGGGCCCTACCTGGTTTTGCCCGCGTAATGCAGAGATATAGATAGGTGGGTTCAGGGCATGATTAAGGGGAAAAAGGCCATCGCCGTGGCCCTTAGCGGTGGGGTGGATAGTTCTTATGCTGCAGCTATGTTGAAGGATGAGGGATGGAATGTCATAGGTATTCATCTTCTCCTTCCTCTCCCGCCCAGAGAAAGGGCAAAAGGGATAAGGACAGTTAGGTTAGTTTCAGATAGACTAAATATCCCGTTGTTCCTTTTGGATGTAAGAGGTTTTTTCCAAAAAAAGGTCATCGATTATTTTATTGGATCTTATTATACGGGGTTGACACCCAATCCTTGCGTTGTTTGTAATTATCTCGTCAAGTTTGAACAGATTATGAAATGGATGGATACAAAAGGGATTGATTATCTGGCCACAGGACATTACGCAAGAGTAAGAGAAAATTCGAATGGAAGATGTAGAGAGCTGCTTAAAGCAAGAGACGGACAAAAGGATCAATCCTATTTTCTGCACAGGTTGAATCAATCTCACCTATCAAGGGCAGTATTTCCATTAGGGGATATGACGAAGGCGGACGTATACCACATGGCCAAAGAAAAAGGGCTATCACAGTCAATTCATCTTGAAAGCCAGGAGATATGCTTTATCCCTGATAACGATTACAGGTCGTTTTTTAAAAGACAGGTAAACAGAAAGATAATAGCACCTGGGAATATAGTTGATCTTGAAGGTAATATACTGGGTGTTCACCCTGGTACCTATGCTTACACCATTGGGCAAAGACATGGTCTTGGAATAGCCTCCCGAGAGCCCCTCTATGTATATCAGATCAGGCCTGAGAAAAATGAGGTTGTCGCAGGTCCGAGGAAGGCGCTGTTCACCAAGACTCTCACAGCAGAGGATTTTAACTGGATAGGAGGTCAACCAGGTAAGAAAAAGATGCGGGTGCAGGCACAGATAAGGTATAGACACAAGGCAGCTGACGGTACCCTTTCCATTATCTCACCCAATCTTGTCCAGTTTGAATTTGATCAACCCCAATGGGCAATAACACCTGGCCAGGCCCTTGTATGCTATGAGGGAGAAAAGGTTCTTGGGGGAGGATGGATAAAGAAGTCAATGTAAAGTGTAATATGTCGAAATTATTTAAGATTATTACTCTCGGTTGCAAGGTGAATCAATATGAATCTGCCTTTATTGAGGAATCATTAACAAGTATGGGTTGCCAGAGGGCCGATCAAGATAGAGAGGCAGAGCTAATAGTCATCAATACCTGTATAGTCACGGCGAGGGCAGGCTGTCAATCCAGACAGGCGGTAAGAAGGGCTATAAGGGAAAATCCTCAGGCTATTATTGCTGTTATCGGATGCTACGGGCAGGTCTTTCCCGGTGAATTATCTAAGATTAATGGAGTGGATATAATTGCAGGAAATAAAGGAAAAAGCTCTCTTCCAGAGCTCTTGGTAAAAGCCGGTCACCATAATCCGCCCCTTATCGTAAGAGAGGACTTTGGGTCCTTGAACCCTTTTGAGCAGATCCCTATCAAAAGGTTTTCAGATAGAATCAGGGCCTTTCTGAAGATACAGGATGGATGTGAATCCCTCTGCTCATACTGCATTGTGCCTATGGCCAGAGGTCCAGTCAGGAGCCTCGAGCCTAATAAGGTTATCGGATTGCTCAAGGGCTTTGAAAGGAATGGCTATAAAGAGGTTGTGCTGACAGGGGTTCACCTTGGGGAATATGGCTCAGATTTTGCCAATGAGACAAACTTAGCTAAGTTACTTCTTGAGATTGGCAAAAACAGATTCCAGCTAAGGATAAGGCTCAGCTCACTTGAGCCAGCAGAGATAAAAAGAGAGCTGACAGAATTGATGGCCAGCCATGACTGGCTTTGCCGCCACTTTCATATCTCTCTGCAAAGCGGTGATGATGAGGTCTTGAGGATGATGAACCGGCACTATACAGCCGAGGTGTTCACCAGCGTAATAGATGATATGTATCGCTTGGTCCCCAAGGTTTCTATAGGGGTTGATGTCTTGGTTGGCTTTCCTGGAGAAAGCGACAGGGCATTCAATAACACCTTTGATCTTTTAAGAGACGTCCCTATAAGCTATCTACATGTGTTCCCTTATTCGAGAAGAGACGGGACTGCTGCGGCAGGATTTTCTGATCAGCTTGATCACAAAAGGATCAGACAGAGGGCACTTCTGTTAAGGTGTCTTGATAGGGAAAAGAGAAGGATCTTCCGGGGTAGTTTAATTGGTGAAACCTTTCCTGTTCTAACTGAGGGATGGGTACCTGGAGATAGAAACCTCATCAGTGGCTTGAGCGATAATTATGTCAGGTTTGCCTTTCCTTCCAATAGTCTTATTGAAAACGAGATCGTGAAGGTAAGGGCAGAAGATGTTACAGAAAAGGGGGTTACAGGTCAGAAATTAGGAGATTAGTTGGGGAACTTATCTTATTTCTAAGATTTGGAATTCCTGGGCACCAGCAGGGGTTTTTACCCTGACAGTATCTCCTTCCTCTTTGCCAATAAGGGCCTTTCCCAAAGGAGAGGTAACGGATATCCTGCCAGCCTCGGGGTCAGACTCATATGGCCCAACCAGCTGATATATTACATTCTGGTTCGTATCAATGTTTGTCAGATCTACTGTCTTGCCAAAGAAGATCCTCTCGGTTTGCCCTTTATCTATCTCAATTACCTCTGACCTGTTAATTGCCGTCTCCAGCTCATTTATTTTGGCCTCCAAGAAGGATTGTCTTTCCTTGGCTGCATGGTACTCCGCGTTTTCATTTAAGTCCCCGTGAGATCTTGCCTCTTGAATAGCTTTGATATTCCTAGGCCGCTCGACAGCAAGAATATTGTGCAATTCCCGTTTTAGTTTCTCCAATCCCTCTCTCGTAATGGGCACTTTATCTATCATGGATAGTCTCCGTCCTTTAGTTGGGCCCCAAAGCAACCCTTGATTTCAATTTTTACAGTTACCATTTTAGATACAGACCGTCAAATAGTTAGTTAATAGACACTGCCCAAAATGTGATCTCCTATGAAGCATTTTTTCCCTCTCCATAATAAAGACGAATTTCACACAATTCTCAATGAAGATATAAAAATCATATCAGGACATTTCTCTGAGTAAAAATGCCCGCACCGGGATCCGTCAGGTAGCTGCTGTAACCCGCATTTTAAGTTGGGCATTTTTACTTCTCTCATGACCTGGGCAACCAATGATACAATATTCGTTTCAGCCGGAGGTTTGTGTGGCCTGTGCAAGGGTAAAATAGGCAGCTAGCACATCTGGCGTATAGAGACATGGGCAGATCAGAAGGGAGTTTTGCCTTTTAGGAAATTCCGGTCCTAGGACGATGAGGTGGGATTAATCAGGATCTTCATATATTTTTCCGGCTCTTTCTCCAAGAGTTCCACACCTTCGGTAAATCGATCCAATGGCAGGATCTTGCTGATGAGTGGCTTAACGTCAACCTGCCGTGTGTTTAGCAGTTGAATGGCCTCTGGGAAGTCGTCCATGAAATAGGTCCTTGAACCTATAGCCTTTAATTCCTTGGCAAAGGCAGGCCGATAAGGGATGCCCAGGTTTTCAATATGAGGCAGGGCGATCAGCATAAGATGTCCATTTGGGCGGAGAATTTCCCCTGCTTCAATGAGGGTCTTTTCAGTTCCCACTACATCGAAGACCACGTCTGCCATTCCAATACTGCGTTTGGCGAAAGTGACGAGATCTTCCTTCTGTGGGTTGCAGATCAGTTCGAAATTCATCTCTCTGGCTAAGGCCCTCCTTTTATCCAGGGGCTCGGATACAATGACCTGGGATGCACCATAAACTCGGGCGACTTGGGCAATGAGGAGTCCGATGGTTCCACCTCCGATGACCAACACTTTCATTTCTTTCCCGAGATCTGCCCGTCGATTTGCGTGGACAGCCACTGCAGTAGGCTCCACCATGGCGCCGACTTCATCCGCCATTTGTTTTGGCAAGGGGAAGACCCTCTTATGATGGGCCACAACCTTTTCAGCAAAGCAACCACCGGGCAAGCGAACACCGATGAACTTGAATTCAGGACAGTGAGGTAACCGTCCAGCTTTACAGGCCTCACATTTGCCGCAGCCCTCTGCCGGAAAGACGGTTACCCTGTCGCCTTTCTTTAGGTCGGATTCTGCTGGGACAGACAATATCTCTCCCATGTACTCGTGCCCTGGGATTAGGGGATAGTTCGCGAAGGGGTTTTTCCCCCGGAGAAGATGTATATCAGTGCCACATATCCCGGTCATACGCACCTTGATTTCCACATCCTCGGCAGTTGGGACAGGATCCTCAATCTCTTGTAAAGAAAAATCATTCGGACCATTAAGAACGATCGCCTTCACTTAGTCACCTCCTTGATAAAGGACAAGATTTCAACAAACTAACCAACCTCCGTCAACAAAGATTATCTGTCCGGTCAAATAATCGGACGCATCTGATGCCAGGAATACCGCTATCCCCCCGAGATCTTCAGGGTTGCCCCAACGGCCAAGTGGGATCCTGGCGGTGATCGCTGCATAACGCTCTTTGTCTTTTACCAGTGGTTGGGTAACATCTGTAATAAAATATCCGGGACCGATGGCATTGACCCGAATACCGTATTTGGCCCATTCATTGGCCATGCTCTTGGTGATCTGGGAAATCCCTCCTTTGCTGGCAGAGTAACTTGGTATGTTCTTCCCCCCGATAACTGAGATGAGGGATGAGGTATTGATTATCTTCCCCTTCATCTTGCGGGCGATCATGGTTCGTGCTACAGCCTGGGCCAAAAAAAAGGGCGCCTTAAGGTTTGTCTGTAATACGATATCCCAATCTTCCTCAGAATGCTCTTCACATGGAGCACGGCGTATTGTGCCGGCGTTATTAAACAGAAAATCGATCTTGCCGAAGACCTCAAGACTATGGTCAACAATTTTTTTAATATTGGACAAATTTGACACATCTGCCTGGATCGGGATAACCTTCCCATTTTGTTGGCTGAGCTCCTTCGCTGTGTTTTCCAAAACCTCCAGCCTTCTGCCGACGATTGCAACCTCTGCCCCTGCTTGAACAAGTGCAGTGGTGATACCTTTGCCCAGGCCGGTGCCCCCACCGGTAACGATACCGCTTCTTCCTTTTAGACTAAATTTCTCCAATATCATTTAATATCTCTCCTTATACTGAGGTTAGCTAGCTTCGCTCTGGACTGTTTAGTCTAGAGTTCTTCTGTTGTCAAGTGAAAAACCTGGTTTGAAAAAACCGCTGGGATATCGCACAGAAGGGTTAAGCCAATCAGAGGAGCTATGATCTCTGAATGGCCAAGGAAAGAGAGCCCTTTCCTATAAGAGAATTTCTTCGACAGGCTTTAAACGCCATGTTTCCTCACAAAATCCATGTCCAGGGTTATCCCTAGGCCAGGCCGCTGCGGGATGTCCAGATAGCTGTCCTTCATCACAAATCTCTCCTGGGTCACCCCATCGCGCAAAGGGTGTGGCGAGCGGTCATACTCGAAGAAGGGCTCCGCCGGGTAGCGGCGTTCGGGGAAGTGGGGAAGGGCAGCGAAAAATTGCAGAGAGGCGGCAAGACCAACATTGGTCCCCCAGACATGGGGAATCAGCGGCACGTTCCAAGCACTGGCCATAGCCACTATCTTCATCATTTCGGTGAACCCGCCAGCGGCGCACAGGTCGGGCTGGAGGATATCCACAGCGTGTCGGGTGATGAGCTCCCGAAAGCCATATCTGGTGAATTCATCCTCACCACCGGCTATGAGGATGTTGGATTTTCGCTTCACTTCTATATAACCATCGATGTCCTCAGGCGGCACCGGCTCCTCAAGCCAGTAAACCTCGTAGTTCTCCATCTCCTTAGCCAGCCGAATTGCCTCAGCGGCATTATAGGCATGGTTGGCGTCGACCATCAGAACTATGTCATTGCCTACGGCCTCTCTCACAGCCTTTACATATCTGAGATCCTTTTCAATTCCGTAGCCAACCTTGAGCTTCATAGCCGAGAAGCCTTCCTCCTTGTAACCAAGGGCCTCCTCAACCAGGGCATCTTCTATGCTGGCCACATTCTGAGGCTGGTAGAGACCGGTGGCATACACATGGGCCTTGTTTCGATAAGATCCTCCCAGAAGCTTATAGACCGGCAAGCCCAGGGCCTTTCCCTTTATATCCCACAGGGCAATGTCTATGGCGCTCAGGGCAGAAATGGGTAAGCCCTTCATCCCCTGATCTCTCGTCCAGTTGTAGAGGAAATCCCAGATGACGCTGGTATCGAAGGGATCCTTGTCGATGAGCAAGGGCGCGTAACCATCACTTATGAGGTTAGCTACGATCTTAGCTGGGCCGCCGTAATAAAAGGCCTCTCCCAATCCCTGGATACCATCATCGGTGGAGACTTCGCACAGAGCTGCCTGACGTCTGTCCGTTACCCGTTGGGACCAGCCGAAGGCCTTATCTTCCAAGAGCCCCTCGAGGACATAGGTTTCTACACCTGTTATTTTCATCGCACACCTCAGTGATAAGAAGTTGGTTTCCGATGAGCTGAGAATAGGAGAAAAGACAGTTTTCCATCGAGGCAAAAAGCATCCTCGATTCTAAGGGGGCAAAGACAGTATAATTATTTGCGTCTTTTTATAACCCCCTGAAGGTCAATATCCGATGTCATCCAGTCGGAGATACGTGCAAGCTTTCCCCCTTCTAAACATCTGGCGATAAAGAAGGAGCGTGATCCCTGTCTCTTGTTGGGACCATAGGTGATTTTGGGTCCTATGCCCTGGAAATCCTTGATGGTCTCCATGGCCTTGACAAAGTTGTCCGCAGTAAGATCACGGCCACATCTTTTGAGGCCCTCCACCATGGGTTCCGCGAAAAGGAAGCCCGCATAGAAGAATATCCCCCACCGGTCTTTGGGGGCAAACTTATCATGGGCTTCCTTGTATTTTTTCATGAGGGGATGCTGGGATTCAGGAACCTCGCCAAAGGAAGTTACCATCACATCCTTGAAAAGACCTTTGCTTATCTTGTACATGATAGGCGTATCACTCAGGGTACTTGAGGCCATCCACTGGGGTTTAAAATCCATCTTGGCAGCGGTCCCCAGTATGATGGCCCCATGCTTGGGGAGCACCCATATGAGGACACAATCGGGATTGGCAGCTCTAAGCTTCACGCAGTGTGAACTGAGGTCCGTATCCAGGGGCTCTGCGGATACTGCTGCGACTAATTTCATGCCATATTTTTCGAGGGCAAGCTCTGCCCCGTAAAGCCCCTCCTTGCCGTAATCGTCATTCTGATAGAAAAAGGCGATTCTCTTTTTACCCATTTTTTCTACAGCGTAGTTGATCAGGATAGCGGCCTCGTCACAATAGAGCGGGTAAACGGCAAAAAGATATTTTGTGGGTGGGTAAGCCCAGTAGGTGGATCCAGATGCGGGACCTACCCAGGGGACCCTGTTTTTATGAAGGTACTTTTTAACGGCCATACCGGTTGCGGTCCCTACACCAGAGGCAAAGGCGAAGACTTTCTTGTCTTCCACAAGTTCCTTGGCAATGGCCTTTGTCTTTGGGGGCTGGTAGGCGTCATCCCTTAGAAAGTATGTTATCTTTCTACCGTGGATACCACCCTCGGCATTGATCATGTCAAAATAACACCCGCTCCCGCGGGCCACCGCCCCCCAGAGAGCAGCAGGCCCAGTTTGGGGGCCCCATTGGCCGATCTTAATCTCGGTATCGCTGACGCCTCTTTCTGCCCCTTGAACAGGCATGATAGCTGTAAACAGGAGCAGGCCGGCGGCTACCATAGTGACCAAGTTCTTATTGTCCATTTTCACCCTCCTTTTTCTTTTGTGTAGTCAGTCCTTGACTTCTACTTTCTTTGATACATGGCTTCAATCAGGTCGCTGAAGGCCTCATTTACATATTTTCTTTTTATCTTCATGGTTGGTGTTACCTCTCCATCTTCCTCATACAGTTTCTTGGGAAGCATGGTAAATTTTTTGATCTGCTCAACACGGGAGAGGGTTTCGTTCACCTTATCCACCTCACCCTGGATCAACTTTATGATCTCGGGGTTCCGGGTCAGGTCCCTGTATGTGGAAAATTGAATCTTATGATCCTGGGTATATTTCACCACATTATCTTCATCAATCATAACAAGAGAGGTTATGAATTTTCTTTTATCCCCGATGACTACAGCGTCATTGACATAAGGACTGAATTTCAACTTATTTTCTATATACTGAGGGGTAATATTCTTGCCGCCAGCAGTTACTATAATATCCTTTTTCCTGTCTGTTATCTTAAGGTAACCATCCTCATCTAACTCCCCTATATCACCAGAGTATAGCCATCCATCCTTTAATGCCTCCTTGGTGGCATCGGGGTTTTTGTAGTATCCCTTGAACACACTGGGTGATCTTACAAGTATCTCTCCGTCTTCTGCTATTTTCACCTCTGTACCTGTGAGAGGGGGTCCTACGGTTCCGATTTTCACCTTGCCTACTCTGGAGACACAGGTTACCCCAGTGCCCTCAGTCTGGCCATAACCCTCTATGAAGTTGACACCGATGGACTGGAAGAAGTGAACTATATCGGGAGAGATAGGGGCTGCCCCTGAGTATGCTACCCTTAGCCGGTCGAACCCGAGCCTCTCTTTAAGCTTTCGAAAGACTGCAAGATGGGCGAGGTGATAAAGGGCCTCGAGATACAAGGGAACCGGCTTGAAGTTCATCCTCAATGTAGTCCGCTTTTGGCCTATTTTAAGGGCGATGGAAAAGACGAGCTTTTTAAACCAGGTAGCATCCGACATCCTGATATAGATAGCAGAAAGATATTTTTCCCAGATACGGGGGACGGCATATCCCACTGTTGGGGATATCTCTCTCATATTATCTGTCACCGTGTCCAGGTTTTCCGTGAAATTGGCGGTATATCCATGGGTGATATGCCCAAGGACCGAAAACAGACGTTCAAAGATGTGACAGAGGGGTAAAAAGGACATGACTTCGTCCGTGTCATGTACGGGGTTTTCCCTGGCGATGGCCCGTCCCATCCATGTAACATTTCGGTGGGTCAGCATCGCCCCCTTTGGGGGGCCTGTGGTGCCTGAGGTGTAGATGAGAACTGAGAGATCCTCTGTTGTGACCTCAGACATGCATTTCTCGAATAGATCGGGATCCTTTTCCACGATCCCACGACCCATTTCCAGAAGATCGTCGTAGGTCATGACCATGGGATCCTTAAAATGTCTCAACCCCTTCAGGTCCCATACAATTACCTTTTTCAAAAAGGGAACCTGATCCCTGAAATGGAGCCACTTATCAAGTTGCTCCTCATTCTCCACAAAGAGAAATTTGGATTCAGAGTTCTGAGTCACATACTCAACCTGTTGCCAGGCGTTGGTGGAATATATCCCAACAGCCGCACCACCAGCACACTGCACTCCCATATCTATGATTACCCATTCGGGACAATTATCCCCGAGGATGGAGACGCGATCTCCCTTCTGAAGGCCCAGGGATATGAGGGCCGATCCCACATACTTGGCCAGCCTGTAATATTTATTCCAGGAGATATCGTGCCAGATACCCAATTCTTTTCTGCGCAGGGCCACTCGGGCACCATATTTTCCTACAGTCTCTTTAAACACCTGGGGTACGGTATCTAACGTCATCTTTCTTATCTCCACCTCTTCTTTCTTTTCCAGCGTTGATACCCTTTAGTGGATTCTTCAGACCTGACCCCCATATAAAATTCCTGGACATCCTTGTCTCCTATCAGTTCTTCGGACTTTCCCTTCATAACGAAGCGACCATTTTCCAATATCAGGCCAAAATGGGCTATCTTTAATGCCATCCATGCATTCTGTTCTACCAGGAGTATTGTAACCCCCTCCTCGTTTACTGTCCTTATAATATCAAATATTTCCTTAACCAGTATGGGTGAGAGCCCCAAGGAGGGTTCGTCAAGAAAAAGGAGCTTCGGCCGGTTCATTAAGGCCCGGCCTATGGCCAGCATCTGTTGTTCGCCGCCAGAAAGGGTCCCGGCCCATTGGTTTTCTCTTTCTTTGAGGACAGGGAAATATCCATAGATTTGATCAAGGTCTTTTTTAATCGGTGCACGCTCCCTTCGTATATAGGCCCCCATGAGGAGGTTTTCCCTGACACTGAGTTCCTCAAAGACCTCTCTGCCTTCAGGAACGTAGGAAATACCCATTCTAACAATCAATTCAGTGTCCATGCCATCAATTCTCTTGCCCATGAACTCTATGGTCCCCTTGTCCGGCTGATCCTCGATCAGACCCATAGCTGTCTTTAATATGGTTGATTTCCCTGCACCATTGTTTCCAAGGATGGCGGTTATGGTTCCTTTCTCCACAGTGAGCGATACACCTCGCAAGGCGTAGATCAGGCCATACAAAGTCTCTATATTCTTAACTTCAAGAAACGGCATCAATAGACTCTTCCTCCCCTAGATATGCCTTCAGAACCTCGGGATCGTTCTCAACCTCTTCTGGAATCCCTTCACCTATCGGTCTGCCAAAGTTTATGGCCAAAACCCTGTCGGATATATCCCTGACCACCTGCATGTTGTGTTCGATCAAAAGGATCGCGACTCCAAGTTCCTCCTGGATATCCTTTACCCAAAAAGTCAGATCCTGCCTCTCTTCGGAATTCATGCCAGCAGAGGGCTCGTCAAGAAGAAGGAGTTCAGGCTCCAATGCCAGGGCCCTTCCAAGTTCTACCAATTTCTGGGTACCGTAGGGGAGACCCCCCACAAATTGATCTCTGGCCGATTGTAGATCAAGGAGGTCAATGATCCGCTCCACTTGCTCCCTGTGGGTTATCTCTTCCCGAGCCGCCTTAGAGCCTCTCCGGAAAAAGGTAGATCCGCTCCAGACACCTGTTTTCGTGTGAATATGCCGCCCAAGCATCAAATTTTCCATTGTTGTCATCCTTGAAAAAAGCTCTATATTCTGAAAGGTGCGAGCAATCCCCTTCATAGCGATCTTATGGGGCTTTAGACCTGTTATCTCCTCGCCCTTAAAGATTATCTTCCCGCTGTCCGGTTTATAAAGACCACTGATACAGTTAAATATAGTGGTTTTTCCAGCACCATTGGGACCAATGATGGAGAAGATAGATCTCCTGTTAATCTTAAAGCTAACCCTATCAACGGCCCTCAGGCCACCGAAGGTGATTGCTAGGTTATCAACGCTAAAAAAATCTGAATCCATTTTTTCTCAGACCCTTCTCACATAATGTCTGGCAAAAAGGCCGCTTGGTTTAAAACAGAGTACCAGCACAATAATCATGAATGCAACAATTGATTTAAATTCAATGGAGACATAGCCGCCGAAAAGGTTTTCGATAATCGCTAGTATATATCCCCCGAGCGCGGCGCCAACCAACGAAGTCATGCCCCCAAGGACAGCTGAGGCAAAACCTTTCAAAAGTGGATCGAGCATTAGATTTGGATCCAGAGTGGCAATAGGAGCCAATAATATGCCGGCCACAGCCCCTATTAGGGAGCTGAGTGCCCAGGTGATTGATAGTATCCTGTTTGTGCGTATTCCATTGATACGGGCGGCCATGGCGTTCTGCTGAGTGGCTTTCATGGCAATTCCCACCTTGGTATATTTAAAGAAGACAAAGAGGATGAACATCAATATGAGCGTAATGAGAAGTGTAGCAATATTGAGATAACTCAGCACTGCGGGCCCGAGATTGATGATATCAAAATCAGACACTGGAAAAGGCAGGGCTCTTTGATCGGCGCCCCATTTCCAGCCAGCAAAACCGTAAAGAATCATCTCAAATCCTAACGTGATGAGAATAAGGCTCAGAATGTTGGGGTCTTTTGCCCTCCTGAGAAAGACAAATTCCAAGAATACCCCCAAGATGGCAGCAAAGATAAGAGCCCCGCTAAAGGAGATCGTAAAGGATTGACCGGAGGATCCAAGCAGTGTATAGGCCACAAAGGTGGAGATCATGGCCATTTCGCCCTGGCTGAAGTTTGGGACCTCTGAGGTCTTGTAGATGATCACCATGGCAATGGCGATGAGCGCATATAAGCTTCCAAAAGAGAGGCCACTGATGAGGAGTTGGAGAAACATGGTGATACCTCCTGTTAGAACGGCCAGGTTTTCCAGTAGATCTTGGTCCTTATCCAGAAACCGTATAGACCAAGTGGTTCGAATAGCACGATCAGAATAATAATCAAACCAAAAATAATGCTTGATATATTGGGAAAGCCAGTTACGCTCATCCACCTCTCTGAAAATGCTGACAGAATGTCCCCGAGGTAGGGGAGTTCCTGGACTCTATCCAGTTTCAGAATGAGCCATGTCATGACAATCCCACCCATAATTGAACCGAAGATGGACCCCAATCCCCCCACAATCACAAATGTCAGGAAATAGATAGAAAGGATAAAGCTAAAAGAGCTTGGGTTTATAAACCCAAGCAGAAAGGCATATAGTCCACCGGCTATACCCGTATAAAAGGCACTGATGGCAAATGCCAGGGTCTTGTAATAGACCGTGTTCACTCCCATGGTCTCGGCTGCGATGTCGCTATCGCGGATGGCGATAAACGCCCTTCCCACCCTTGTTTTCATCAGGTTTCGGGCTGCCGTAGTCAAAACAAATGCGATCGGGATGATTAGAAAGTACAGTTGCTTATCACTCTCCAGAGTATAAGAGCCGTCCGAAAAAAATAGTCCTTGTAAAGTAAGGCCTGGAGCCTCAAGGCCCATCCTTCCACCAAAGATCTGCCAACGCCCAATCACCTGAGTAATGGCCAAGCCGAATCCCAATGTAGCAATGGCAAGATAAGGCCCTTTAAGCCTCAGAGCAGGTAGGCCTAAGATAAAACCGAAAAAGGCTGCGACAAATGCTGCGAGCAACAGGGCCAAGAGAAAGGGAAGATGCAGGTTGGTCATTGAAAGGACGGTGATGAAGGCCCCAATTGCGAAAAAACCAGCATGGCCCAGGGATATCTGCCCCGTATAGCCCACAAGAATATTCAGTCCCACGGTAACGATGACATTGATGGCCATATAGTTAGCCATGTAAATGTAATAGTTGGGGGTCAGGAAGGGGAGGATGATCAGAGAGGCAATAAGTATCAAGAACCAGAACCAAAGTACCTTACTATCGAGGAGTTGAATATCTTCGTAATAATCCCTCTTCATGTCCATGGTGAGAGTTTCTTGATCGTCCTATCTTGCTTCGTAAACCTTGTTTTCAATGAAAATCCTCACCAGCTCTTTGTCCAGCCTGCCATTGTCGGCCTCTTCCTTCAGTATAGCGAGGGACTTTTTTAGATCTACGCTTTTTTTATATGGCCTATCCCCGGCTATTAATGCCTCATAGATATCGGCTACGGCAATAATTCTCGTCTGAACGGGAATATCCTCCGCTTCAACATGTTTTGGATAACCAGAGCCATCGAGCATTTCATGATGTCCGGTAGCAAAAACCGGCACCCTCTTTAAGTGCCCAGTAAATGGTATCTTACTTACTATATGTTCGGTGTGGATTACATGGGATCGAATTTCCTTTACCTCATCTTTTGTCAGGTTACCTTTTCTTACAGAAAGATTTTCAAATTCGGAATCAGTTAGATAAGGTCTTTTTTGCCCTTCAAAATCTAAATACTTCTTCTGGCGAATTTCCTCTAAATGCTTAAGCCCTGATTCGGATAGAAAAACGCCTGTATTAATCATCCTGACAAAGGTTAAGCCCTCATCGATTCGGTTTATCCGATTCTTTAGTTTCCTATCTAATTCTTCAATCTCGGGTGAGTTCTCTTCTTCCCTCTGAAATAAGGCCAATTTGTTTTTCTCGGTTTCAATAATAGCCGAAACCTTGATATTTTCAAAGTGATTGATTAGTGACTCCATCTCGGCGTCTGAAAGGCGGCTCCGTTTATCAAGCACCCCTTCCCTGACACCAATTTTACCTATATCGTGAAGCCAGGCGGCGTAATTTAGCTCTTCAAGTTGATCAGGGGTAAAAGAGAGATGGGCGTAAGTACCCTCATGTGTATCGTTAACAGCCCTGGCTAAGGCCATAGTATACTTTGCTACCATCCTCGAATGTCCAGCTGTGAAGGGGCTCCTGGCATCGATAGCCGAAACTGAATACTGAATAAGGGCCTCAAAAACGGCCTTTATCTCTTTTAAAAGCTGTGCGTTCTTTATGGCCACAGCTGCCTGTGAGGCCAGAGATGAGACGAGGGATTCTATATTTTTGTCAAAAGGAACAACTTTTCCTTTACTATCGGTTGAGTTTATAAGCTGAAGAACCCCAATTATTCTACCCTCTGTGTCTTTCATTGCCACCAAAAGCATTGACTTGGTCCTGTATTTGTTTCTTTTATCAAAGTCCCGATTAAACTCATAACCAACCCCGGGAGGTGGATTATAAGCATCGGAGATATTGAGGGTTTTACCAGTGATGGCTACATATCCGGCGATACTATTTCTGCTGAGAGGAATTGAGTATGGTTTAAATGTTTCGGGTTTCAGATCAGCCCTTTTTTTTAGGGTATCATTCTGGGCAACCTCGAAATGTAGACAATTGCTATCCTCGTCTAAAAGGTAGAGGCTACCGGCATCGGCGTTGGTAAAAGAGCGGGCCTCTTCTACAATCAGTTCCAGTAAACGGCTCAGATCTGTTTCACTTGATAGGGCGATCCCGATCTTATTCAAGGCCTCAAGCCTTTCTCTAATATCTTGATAAGGATGCATGGCAGCTTCTCCTTTAAGCAAAGGGCCAGTAGCTTATATTTAGAATTTGAACATATATAACTTTTTAAACAACTTTTCAAGCGTAATCACCTCTTTTCCCTTGACATAGTAAGGGGCATTGGATAGTGGGATGTAGATGCTTGATGATCTAGAAAGGAGAATTATTCAGCACCTTCAGGGCGATCTTCCTTTAACATCCAAGCCTTTTGCTATTTTAGCAGGCAACCTTGGAATACGTGAAGAAGAACTACTTGAGAGGATCAAATTGCAAAAGGAGAAAGGTATACTCAGGCGCCTTGGGGCGAACCTTAATCCTCGATTAGCTGGCTTCAGAGCAAATGCCATGATTGCCTGGTATGTACCTGAGGATAAAATGGACGAAATAGGTCCTCTGATGGCAACCTTTAAGGAGGTCAGCCATTGCTACCAGCGAAGAATTCAAAGGGAATGGAAATATAATCTCTTTACCATGGTCCATGGTAAAAGCAAAAAAGATTGTCAGTGCATTGTCAGAAGAATTGCAGAGAATACGGGAATAAAAGACTATGTCCCCCTTTTAACCCTTAAGGAGTACAAAAAGACTAGCCCTGAATATTTTTGATGGATTGAGGAATAAGCAGGCGTTCGCGTCACCTCAGATGGCAAAATCCCCGCCGTAGGCGCAAGCTTTGGAGGCATTTTTTACTGATAGGCTAATCTTTATGACTGAAAAATCCAGAGAACTTTTTCTGAAGGCCCAAGAGGTTATCCCAGGCGGTGTGAATAGCCCAGTCAGGGCTGGCCGGGCTGTAGGCGTTGATCCCCTTTTCATCCAGAGGGCAGATGGGTGTTACTTATGGGGTGCTGACGGAAAAAGATATATTGATTATGTCTGTTCCTGGGGGCCAATGATACTGGGTCACAGGCCTCCAGAGGTAATTCAGGCACTCAGAGACGCATTGGAGAATGGAACCAGCTACGGCGCCCCCACTGAGCTGGAACTTAATCTGGCGAAAATGATTGTCGAAGCTGTACCTTCAATTGAGATGGTCAGGATGGTCAACTCTGGTACAGAGGCTACCATGAGTGCGATTCGTTTGGCGAGGGGGTATACTGGTAGGGATATGATTATCAAGTTTGATGGTTGCTATCACGGCCATACTGATAGTTGCCTGGTCAGGGCTGGTTCAGGATTGGCTACCTTTGGGATCCCTGGCAGCCCTGGAGTCCCGGCTAACTTGGCAAATCTTACTATTTCACTCCCATTTAACAATTTGGAGGCCGTAGAGGTAACGGTCAAAAAATTTGGCGACGAGATAGCTGCCATCATTATAGAGCCTATTGCCGGAAACATGGGGGTTGTATTACCAGAGAAGGGATTTTTGGAGGGCTTAAGAAAGATCACGACAGAAAATGGTATCCTTCTTATATTTGACGAAGTCATAACGGGATTCAGGGTAAGCCCTGGAGGGGCACAAGAACTCTATAATATTATGCCTGATCTTACCTGTTTAGGTAAGATAATCGGTGGTGGCCTTCCAGTAGGGGCCTATGGAGGGAGTAGGGATCTTATGTCCCATATTGCCCCTGTTGGCACTGTCTATCAGGCAGGTACCCTCTCAGGCAATCCATTGGCCATGGCTGCAGGGATGGCAACACTTATGATGTTAAAGAATAAAGAGACTTATGTAAGGTTAGAGGAAAAATCGAGATTCCTTTTCTCTGGTTTAATTGATGTGGCTGAAAGAGCAGGAGTAGATATAGTTATCACTAGGGTAGGATCTATGGGTTCTATCTTTTTTGGTAAGAACCGAGTCGTTGATTTTGACTCAGTTAAGCAGACTGAAACCTCAAAATACACATCCTTTTATAGAGAAATGTTGGCCCGGAGGATCTATTTGGCCCCATCCCCCTTCGAGGCCCTGTTTGTTTCCTTGGCCCACAATGAGGAAATAATGAAAAAAACGATTGACTCTGCCTTTCACAGCTTTAAAAAGCTTTAAGGACTCCCCTGACCAGCCTCCTTTAAGTTCAGGTATTCCTCTTTCCAAACCCAGTCCGCCAGGGGCGCATAGGTCTTTGCATAGTTATCCATATATTTGGAACGAAATGTGTAGATCTCCTCTGCGCCAGGGTGTGTAAAATAAATGCAGTTCTTTTTAATGACGTCTCTCATAACATGGGGATTGTCAATAATCATGCATGGCCTCAGATGGTTAGGGTTATGTGGCTGTCTGCTCCTTATGTCCCTGAACAGTTGACTATTGAGGGCCTGAGCCAATGATGTATCTTTGATGTTATCAGAGGCGATATGGGTATAAACACATGGTTCCACGTCACCCTTGGCGTTTATGTGAAAGTATCTTCTAGCGCCAGCAATACATCCATTGACATACGGTCCATCATTCCAAAAATCGAGGACGAAGATTGGTTTTGTGTTTCTAATTGTTAGAACTCTGCGTCTGAGGTGGTCTCTTTGTTCTGGGGTTACCATAAGAGAAAAATCTGCCATCCCATTCACTGGGATATAAAGGAAGTACATCTGTGCAAAAGAGCCCAAGGCAATCATCTTGTCAATAAATTCGTCAGAGCTGACAGCCTCAACATTTTGTTTTGTCACTGTAGCCGATGTACCAACAATAATCCCAGCGTTATTTAAATATTCAAAGGCCTTCATAATCTTCTTATAAACTCCTTTGCCGCGCCAGGTATCCGTTTCTTCCTCACCACCTTCAATACTCAAGACTACCGCAACATTACCGTAATCCGCTAACCTTTGGGCCTTCTCCCGGGTGAGTAAGGTACCATTCGTATAGATCTGGAAAAACATACCTTGATACCGCTCAATGAGGTGGAAAAGGTGTGGATAAACCATTGGCTCTCCGCCAAGGATTGTTATGAAATAGATCCCTAATTCCTCACATTCCCTTAACACCCTGTCAGCCAGTTCCAATGAAAGCTCATGTTTCATTCCGTATCCCAGGGTGTAACATCCCTTGCAGCGCAAATTGCACTTTAGGGTAGGACTCAGAATGAGTATGAAAGGTGGGCGAAATCCGAGCGTTTTTTCATGGCAATCCCTTTTTCTTCCACCTAAAAACCATGCATTGAGAAAGAGGCTTTGGAAGATTCGGCGTCTCTTGTGTTCGGAAAGCGTGTTAAAAACCCTGTAACAGAGCTCCCTTGCAGGGTGATCTTCCTGTTTTAGGAACTCCCTCATCTGTTTGATGGGTCCCTTGACCTCTGGATCTGCTGTCAACTTTTCCCCCCAGTAGGTCAAGTTTACAAATCTATCGACTGAGGCCTTGCTTAAGAGGTGGATGATCTTATTTATGGCATAATAGGTGCTTCGATCCTTTAGACTTTCTATAGCTTCCATCATATGCCTCCTTTCCCCCTATCTCCTCCAAAGGTCTGGCAGGGATAAATTGGATTTGTATTGTAGATAAGGACCTAGATGTGCATCTATAGCACCGAAAAAAGATTTAATCAATAAAAAGTAATGTCTAAAGGCATTCTGTGTTGAAAATGGGCCATATTTCATTATTTTATTTACAATAATGCTCTATCCTGTTTAATCTCTAATCAATCTTGCCAGGTGCGATGAAGAGAATATGCTTACATAATGAGATCATTATCTGTAACTTTTGAACTTATCGATTCAATGAGGCAGGCAAAGGAAACCACACCCATCTATCAATGTGGATGGCCTTATTTTGTGTTCGCCTCCTGTCTCTATTAGAAAGAAATGTCTGGTTAAAAGGTTACCCCGTCAACTTTATGGTAATGTAGAAAGGAAACAAGAATTTTTCAACGCTTGGAATAATCCCTTCATGTTCCAATCAGGTAGGTGCATAAGAGAACTTCTTGAAAGAAATCCGATAAAGACTTCGGCCCCATGTAGGATTGACTCTGGCGGCACATGGGATATTAAGGCACTGGCCCTTCCTTTGGAGGGCGTGGTACCTGTAACGGTCAATCTGGCCATAGACTTAAGGACCTATGTTACCCTTTTGCCTTATAAATCGGGGTGGATCAAGATTTCTTCCGAAAATTTTGACAGCCAAGAGGCGTACCCATTTGCCGAAGCCCCGTTTAATTCCCAATTTGGCCTCTTTTTTGCTATCGTATCCTTTTTTAAGTTTCATGGGTTGGAGATAGCAATAAGATCAACCTCCCCAATCAAGGCAGGCCTTGGGGGATCAAGCACGGCCGCTGTGGCAGCTATAAAGGCACTCTCCTTGGTCAGGGATCTGTTACATGAAAACGAGATTGATGACGGGCATATTCTCCATCTTGCATATCATTTAGAGGATGCAGTAAATCTGGGAATGTGCGGACTGCAAGATCAGGGGGCAGCGGTTTATGGCGGCGTGAATAAATGGGTCTGGAGTTACTCCCGGGAGCGGAGACCATTTGACAGGGAATCTATTCTTGATGAGAATGGACAGAGGGAAATATCAAAAAGACTCCTTGTCGCCTATAGTGGCAGGAGACATCTGTCAGCCAGGATAAACAGATTGTGGGTAGAACAATTTTTAGGAGGAAAGACAAGGTCAGCCTGGATTGAACTTAATAGAATTGTCGATCGCTTTGCCCTGCGTATAAGAGAAAGGAAGTGGAAAGAAGGGGCAGAAGAACTAAGAAACGAGGTAGCTATAAGGAAGGAGATGACGCCTGAGGCCTTTACTCCAATAATTACCAGACTTATCCAGGAGTCCGAAAGGGTTGGATGTGGTGCCAGGTTTGCAGGTGCAGGAGGTGGTGGTACTGTGTGGGCACTTGGCGAGATTGATGATATCCAGGAATTAAGAGGGATATGGGCCCAGATATTAAAAGGCACTAGGAAAGGGGGAATTCTCAAGTGTGTTGTAGACCCCAGAGGGGTAAGAGAGGAGGGGTGACCGATATGGAACGTTGATTCCATAGTTCCATCAAACCAAAACGAAATGTTTCTTTTATATCTTATTCGTTACAAAAAATAATCATATGGTCTTTATTTGCCGTAGATATTTATATTGTTTAGGAATAAACTGAACCTTACACATAAGGGTACCTTAATTTGTTCCAGTTATCCGCTCGCTATTTTTTATCATCTGTTGGATAGATGCACTGATAAAGGTAAGTAATGGATGACCAGAAGAGACAAGATCAGAACTGATGCTTCTATGGAAAGTCTTGAGAGAGATGCGTGGAAAACCAAGTCCACTGACCGGTTTTTGCTCAAGTGGATCAAATGCCATCTGTCCGCGAGGATCACGCCCAGGTTGGTCAAGGTGAAAGGGCTTCGGCCCTGGATGATCACGGTGGGTTCTGCGACCTTGGGAGTAATGGCTGGCGTGGCATTTGCCATGGGATGGGGTGGGCTGGCCGGTCTGGTGAGCGGCGCCTCCCAGGTCCTGGATGGGGTTGACGGACAATTCGCTCGCCTCACGGGGAGGCAGAGTGCGGGTGGGGCTTTTTGGGATTCGGTTTTGGACCGCTATTCAGAGGGGGCCGTAGTGATAGGGCTGACCTTGTATTTGGTACGGTTACCCGTACCATTTCCTCTGTGGCAGGTCGCGGTCTTTGGATCCTTAGCCCTGATTGGGAGTAATCTGATTAGTTATTCGGACGCCAGGGCTAAAAGTCTGAATATCCAATTGGGAAAGCCTACTTTGGCCAGTAAAGGAACAAGGATGACGATAATAGTCCTTTCAGGTCTTGCCAGCACAATCTGGCCATTAATGCCCATGGTGGCCCTTGGCTACGTGGCCTTGCATCCCAATGCAGTGGTGGCAGTACGCCTGTTGAAAGCCCAAAGGTCTTCCTCGTCAGTTCCCTAAAAGGCCTGTGGGGGTGCCCCCAAATTTAGAACTTATCGAATGAGTAAACTTTACAGGAATAACGCCTCTTCGAGGAGGGAGCCCAATGACAGAAACAGGCGTGATCCACGGTCGATTCCAGGTGCTACATCATGATCACTTCAAATACCTCCTGGCAGGCAATGCGCGCTGCCGGCACCTGGTAGTGGGCATTGCCAATCCCGATCCCATGCTAACCCGTGATGACGTAATGGATCCCCAGAGGAGCCTCCCCGCGGAGAATCCCCTAACCTATTTTGAGCGGTATACCATGATCCGGTCTGCTTTAGTAGAGGCCGGTTTGCCTCTTTCGGATTTCTCAGTGGTGCCTTTTCCCATCAACTTGCCTGAGCTCTATAAATATTACGTGCCCATGCAGGCCACATTTTTCCTGACCATATACGATCAATGGGGAAGGCGAAAGCTCGAGCAATTTCAGGCCTTGGGGTTGAAGACAGAGGTGCTCTGGAGCAAGCCCTCTCATAAGAAGGGATTGAGTGGGAGCGAGGTTCGTCGGCGAATGGCCTCAGGAGAGGCCTGGGAGGACCTCGTGCCTGCCAGTGTCCGAGACCTGATGAACTTATGGAAGATCCCTGAGCGACTTCGAAAGCTAAGTGCTACATAGTTTCCTTTGTTGCCGTACTGCCACTGAAGGGGACTTGTTTACTGGGTGCTTTTCTCATTGTCGGGCTGCACGAGTAGTGTGAGTCCGCGGGTTCCTCGAACCTTCACACCTTCTCCGCTGCTGATCGGCGGGCCACCTCCCATCACCTCAGCCTGCCATAGTTCACCACGCACTCGAACGTATCCCGAAGGATCCAGGCGGTCCTTTGCGATGCCTTGCACACCGACCATTGAGTCCGCTTCACCTGATCGGTCTCGGGCATATGAGCGCCAGACGAAAGGGAACAGGGCCACGTCTTTGGCCACCCAGAGAGCGACGATGCCCCAGACAGACCATGGGGGAATCTCTACCCACCGTCGGAGAAGGACCAGGATCAAGACCAGCACAACCACCGCGGGAACCTGGAGTAACGCATATCTTACTACGACCCGAGTTGGCCAACTTCGCTCGTTCATACGTCTTTGTGACCTCTCATCTGTCATTGGATCACCGTGAGCGATTGACGATAAGACCAAGCATCGTTCTTGAGGCTTAGAGTTCGCATCCCCTTTTTGTTTGATACTAATGACAGAGCCCGATGCAGTCAATGGCGAATAGGCTCGAGGTATCCAATATCTACATTATCTACATTGTCAAGACCTGAGACTAACTTTCGTGAGTTTGATTTCTCGTAGGGCCAAATCATTGGTGATACAGAGAGGAAACCTCACACAACAGCTTCATGATATTTCGATTGTTTCTCAGGCAGTTGGGAGATGAGGCCAGTTGTCAGGAAGGGAATTATCGCCAGGAACCCAAGAACACCTTGTATCGAAAGAGTATCCGCCAGCTTTCCCGTCAGAGTGGTCATCATTCCTCCCAATCCGAAAGCAAGACCCATCATAAGGCTGGAGACCATCGATCTTCCCTTGGGAGCCAATTCCTGTGCCATGGTCACTCCCAGCGGTAGGGTAGCCATGGCAAAAAATCCCGCTAAGAAGACAGTAAAATAGATCCAGTTTCCCGGAAGATAGAGGAGCAGGTACAGGCTGGGCGTTGTCAGGCTGTGGGCAAAATAGAAAATGGGTTTGTATCCAATTCTATCCGACAGGTGACCAGCGAGGAGCCCGCTGATTGCCCCGCCGACTGTAAAGAGAGACACCATTGCCCCGATAGAGACCAAGGAATATCCTTCGTTTGAGTACAGCACTGGTACAAAAATCAAGAACGACTGAGCGACAAAGGCTCGCAAAACCATAACCACCCAAATCAGCATAATCGATTTCCATACCGTTCCCAAGGCCTCTTCGACTGAACGTATAAAGCCGAGGTTTTCTAATGTTTCCCCTGCCGGAAGGGGTATAATCCTAAAGAGAAGCGCCATCACTGCCAAACCAAAGATCATGGTAAATGGTGATGCCCGCAGGCCATAGGAACTCACAAAATAGGTGATAAACAGTGGCCCCACTCCAAAGGCCAGGGTACCGCCCATGTTGAAAACCGACATGGAAAAGCCGAAATGCCGTCCCGAATATGGAGAAACCATACCAGCTGTTGTCGGATGAAACATGGACGAACCGATGGACCCCAGGGATATAGTAAGAAGCAGCACCAAAAAGCTGGGGGCTATTCCCACAAAAGGAATAAAGACAATAGCCAGGAGTGGACCACCCAGGATAAAGAAGCGTGTCCGGTAGTGATCGGCGAGATATCCCACCGAAGGTTGGACAATAAAGGCCAAAAAGCGGCTTACTCCAGCGATCAGCCCGACCTGCGTCAATGTGAGGGAAAACTGTTTGACAAATACCGGAAGCAGAGGAGTAACAAAAGAAGAATAAAAATCGCCAATAAAATGAACGAGGGTCAAGCCAAAGATCATTTTTATATCAGCGGTTCTCGAATGTTCCATTAAGCTTCTCGCGTTCCAATTTCGTCAGAGTGAGTTTCACGCGGTTCGGGTCGCTCACTCACCAGACTGCCACCAACGGAGCAATAGCTCGAATGCCTTGATTCCATCTTCCAGCATCTTGGCATATCGTGGACAGGTAGCAGGTATGCGCTGGGTCTCCAAATCTATTACATATACAAACATTCTCATCAAAATTTAGTGACAGCATATACCTCTTCTTTTCGATAGAGTCCATCTTTTAGTTGGAGAAAATAAGGCTGAGATGGTTATAAGTCAATGCAAGACATTCGAAGTTTTGGAATATTTCAGAGGCCTTGGCAAAAGCTGTTATCGGCCCTGGTAGGAATTGGCGGAAAGGAAATGCCATGGAAAACAGATTTACTATTTGACATACTGCAAACAGTGGCATACAAACTTTGAGAAATTTAGAGGTGACGTGTTACAAATAGAGGCTTGAAGTTGATCTACAAAAAGGAAGGAATAATGCTTTATTAAAAGAAAGAAGGTTGGAGGGTACACTTAGGAGGTAGTCGAAAAACAATGATCTACTTTGATTATAATGCTACAACCCCTGTTGCAAAAGAGGTGGCTGAGGCAATGATGCCCATTATGCTTGAGGATTTCGGGAACCCGAGCAGTGCCCACCGTATGGGAAGAAGGGCAAAGGAGGCCCTGGAAAGGGCTCGGGGACAAATATCCAGAATGCTGGGCTGTGAAAGCGATGAGATCGTCTTTACAAGCGGTGGAACTGAATCGAACAATATGGTTCTGAAAGGTGTGGCATGGAGCCTTCGGAACAAAGGTCGGCACATAATTACCACAAAGATCGAGCATCCCTCCATTGTGAATACAGCGCTCTTTCTCATGGCAGGCGGGTATGATGTGACATTCCTTCCGGTAGATGAATATTGCTCCATCGACCCGGATGAGGTGAAAAAGGCGGTGCGAAGGGATACCATCCTTATAACGGTGATGCATGCAAATAATGAAACAGGCACAATCCAGTCTCTTGCCGAGATTAGCTCTACTGCCAGGGAGTGTGGGGTCCTTTTTCATACAGATGCAGCTCAATCCGTTGGTAAAATAGAAACTAAGGTACATGATCTCGGACTAGATTTTTTAACCATTGCCGGCCACAAGATCTATGCTCCCAAGGGCGTAGGGGCAATCTATATCAGAAAGGGGATAGAGATTGAGCCCTTTATACATGGTGGTGGTCAGGAGATGGGATTAAGATCTGGAACAGAAAATGTGATCCTCAATGTAGGTTTAGGCAAGGCATGTGAACTGATCCTGGATAATCTCTCTGACGATATATACCGTCTGAGGGGACTGAGGGATAGATTACACAATCAGATACTCTCAGCTATTCCTGAGGCAGTACTGAATGGACATCCAGAAAATAGACTCCCCAATACACTGAACCTATCCTTTCCAAGGATGAGCGGAGAAGAGATCCTGAAAGAGATCCCGAACCTTTGTGCCTCTACAGGTGCCGCCTGCCATGATCGGTCCTTAAAACTATCTCATGTGCTTGAGGCCATGGGTGTCAGAGAAGAAGTGGGAATGGGGGCTATTAGACTGAGCCTTGGCAGGCCTACTACTGAAACAGAGGTTGATCAGGCGGCAAGGTTGTTAATTGCAAAGGTAAAGGAGAAAAAGCTCTAGAATGGTAATCTGAGCACACTGTGTGGATATATATACAGGTAAATGACTTATAAAAGAGAATACCCTCTGAAGGAGTTACCCTGCAAACTCCTTGGTGGCTATGAGGGAGTTGTCATTACGGGAGGGATGAAATGGAGTAGCTTGTCGAGACAGGTGGGGAGCCTAAGCGAAAGCCGGCATTTTCACCTTTCTGATAACGGCATGTACGCCGAACTATCATGCAGTTCGGATCTAAGAATACAAAGTGTAATCGAAAGTTTTAGAGGGTCGTCTGAGTCACAGATTGAGAGCAGTATTCAATGCTTTTGGGACGGATGCCTCATATACAATATATGGGCATTTTCATTAAATAAACCAGGGCTAGGATGTTTCAAGCTCTTATACGAAGATGTTGAAAAACTTGGATAATGAATAATAAATATCCATGTGCTATGTAATGGTTCATAATTGTTTATTAGTCGAGGCATAGTAAGTACAACGAGCGGCATAAGAAAGTAATATCGGTTATTGACTGTATGAAGGAACAACTGCTTAAAAGAAGGTAAGCAGAAGCACGCCGCACTTTTTAGCGGAAGCAGATAAGCGATAGTGGGCTGGAGAAACAAAAAGCCGAGGGATGTTCTCGGCTTCTTTATTTTTTTCCTGCTTCCTTGCTCCTGATTTCGGCTTCTAACTTGGCCACCAAGGGTTGAAGCCGTTTGTTGTTCGGCATTAATCTGAGCGCTTTTTTTAAGTCGGCCAGGGCTCGCCGATGGTCGCCCTTCATTTCCCAGGTGTCCCCTCGGAAGCAGTAGGCCTGGGCGTAGCGAGGGTTTATTTCCAGGGCCTTGGTGCAGTCAGCAATGGCTTCGTCATAGAGGCGTTTATTAGCATAGGAGAGGCCTCGGAGGGAGTACGCCTTGGTGAGGCGAGGGTTTATTTCCAGGGCCTTGGTGCAGTCAGCAATGGCCCGGTCATGGTCGCCCTTCATTTCCCAGGTGCCCCCTCGGAAGCAGTAGGCCTGGGCGTAGCGAGGGTTTATTTCCAGGGCCTTGGTGCAGTCAGCAATGGCCTCGTCATAGAGGCGTTTATTAGCATAGGAGAGGCCTCGGAGGGAGTACGCCTTGGTGAGGCGAGGGTTTATTTCCAGGGCCTTGGTGCAGTCAGCAATGGCCCGGTCATGGTCGCCTTTTCCTGCCCGGGCGTAACCTCGGCCGTAGTAAGCCTCAGCGTCGCGAGGGTTTATTTCCAGGGCCTTGGTGAAGGCCTCTATCGCTCCCTCGTAGTGTTGGCGTTTTAATAAAGAGATGCCTATTTCAATCCAAACCTGAGCATCGGACTCTCCTAGCGGTTGCTTCCTCCTAATTTCTTTTTCTACTCTGGCCAGTGCGACCTTCAATTTACTTACTATGCCACCACGCTTCAGGTAATCACGATAGTCTTTTTCATGTTTTTCGAGTATGAAGGTAAGATAGTTCATATGATTCTCAATGGCTTCCATATATACATCCCGATCCAGATTCCAACACAGCTTAAAATGGTAGCGCATATATTCATTCATGCTGCCCAGTTCACCAGCAAGCCTTTTCTTGGCCATAGCGTAGAAGTCTGTAGTTTTTTTCAGGAGGTCTAGTTCAGTATCATATCCCATGATTCCTCCCTCCCTGAATTCGTAAAATAGAAAGAGCAGCTTCTCAAGATAGGTTCTGTCTGCCATTTGGCCTAGGAGATCAGCAGTACCTAGGATTTTACCTAACAGCGCAGTCTCCCGCCATTTAAAGCGGATTTCGCTGACCCTTGTGTCGAGGCCAGTACATCTGAGGATGTCGGGGTAATTTTTGAAATCCTCACTTGAGAATCCACTCTCAGCTATATACTTATCCATGAACCCAATGCTGCGCCTGGTATCTATACGTGTGTACTTAGCGCCTGTTCCCACCTCATCCTCAAGGCTTTGGATATATCCTGTATCATGCATCAGGGCGCATATTAACCCCAGATTTACCTGTTCTCTGGTAAGATTCTCTCCGCCTATCACTACACCGTGCATGAGCCGTGCCATGGCCAGAAAGGCATCGGTGGTATGCTTCAGGTCGTGGTATTCGGTCGTACATTTGCGGTATCCTGGATACTCGCCGCGGAAAAGGCGCACAGTATCTTTGAATACACGGTCTACCGAGTTAAAGTCAAATTCCGGGAACATCATGAGAGCGATTACCCTGACCTCATCGAAAACGCTCTGAGGATTTTCCATATTTACCATGCGCGAAAGCTGAAGTTCATTCATTCTTATCCCCTAATCAATTATAACACTCCTTGACAGAGGAGGCTGCTGAGAGTGGATGAGGTGCGCCAGAGAGCTATATATTGTAATAACTATCTTCAATTCTCACTATATTATTGATTTCAAAAATCAAAAAGTACTGACTACGTGCCAGAGTCTCTAATACCTAAGAATTATAGGTTACATCTTCCAATCAAAACTTCACTTAGTTTTTGCTTATATAAAACAGGGTCTATAAAGTTTTAGTTTGCACGAAAATACAAAACCCCACTTCTCTACGGGAGAAATAGGGTCTTAGCTTTTTTACTCATAGCACCCTCGATTAAGGGTTATTTCTTAGGCTCCTTTTCCCATGCCTAGAGAGACTGGGGTGGCAACAAGTAGCTTTCTGGGCTCTTTCATTGAAGTTTGGTTAAAAAAGGAGCCATATCCGTCTTTCAAAGTCGAAATAATGCTGACGTGAAGGGTATTTTCTAGTACCTCCAGTCTCGCTTTTGAAGGTAATTTGCAAATCCATCATTAACTGTTCCATTGCATTACTCTGATTTCTTTCTTTAATCATTTACTCTCGAGTCTTGCCCTTCTCTGCCAACAGTTCATCAGTCTTAAACACCCCTTGGGATATTTCATGCGGAGAGAGTGACCTAGAGAAAGACTCGATATTGTGATAGCAGATACTAAACAACTGAATGATAGAGACTTCCATGGCATACCTGACTTCGTAAATAGGATAAAAGGGTTAAAGTTTTAATGAAAACTACAATAAATCTATTTTTTAGTCAACGATTTACCACGGTTACACTTTCTATGGGCAGACATAGAAACGCCCTTATAGATTTCTCTCCTGTCCATAAGGGCCTCTTGTGGTTTTTGGTTATTGTTATTCAACTCTTAATTTGATTGCCACCTGATTGGATAAAATAAAAGGGCCGGAATTTGCTTCCGGCCCTTTACTCTTTATGCAGCTTTTAACTCTAGAATGTTGCTTACTTCAGACTGCAAAGGATGCCCTTTAGATCACGGCTGTCAGCGTATTGGGGAAGACGTTCCTTAGCATCCCTTGGCGCAATCGCTTGAACTTCGCCAGCGAAAGACGGTGTGTAAATACGACCCCAAATAGCACTCAATTGAGAAGCCTCAGCCTTTAGTAAGACAATCTAGATTTGTCATGAGGTGCCAGTATTTTGACCTCAGCGCTAGAACTATTACCCGATTCATCTGTGGCAGTAATAAGGACGGTATATGTTCGGCCGTCTCCTTTGCCGGAGCGTTCAGATCGCAGTTGCAAGGTGATTTCCCCGGTTGCCTGATCGATTAGCGGATCGGTATAGTCCGGAACGGTGTTGCCGTCTCCGTCTGTCTCTGGCGGTTCGCTACTATATATATCAGCATTCAATGTTACTGGTCCACCACTGTTGTCAGATGCATTGGTGTAAATTGTCACATCCACCATCTTGTGGTTGGGTGGCCACAATATTGCGGGCACTGCAACAGGAGAAAGTGTCGGCGCAGTCCCATCTGTTACATGAACCGTGACTGTTGTCACCAATGGCGTACTATAGTTATCAGTGACTTCGAGCGTTAGTTCATGGCTCCCAATTTGCAATCCGGAAATATTATGCTCTGGAAGCTCTACAGGGGTACCTCCAGCCACTGTGGATACAGTCCCATCAAAGAGAACAGAATCCCCCTCTTTCCATATGTAAGGGAGGTCATCTCCATCATAGTCGGCTACCTGTCCTGATAAAGTAATATCTGTACCAACTTCATATGTTCCTCCTCCTGAGGCAACAACGGTTGGTGGGGAGTTATTGACCGTGACGATAGTGTTGGCCGATACAGTGGCCATCCCATCTGTTACTTCTAGTGTGAACGTGTGTTCGCCGATGCTCAAAGTTGGCAATGTGCTCAAGTCAAGGGGGGCTGTACCATCCGGTAGTACGGAAGTGGGATCGAGCAGCACTGTCTCGCCTTCCTTCCACACATAAACGAGAGGGTCTCCGTCCTGATCACTCGCAGAACCTATAACGACGGTTGTGTCTTGTTCTTCTGATAGAATGCTCAGGCAAGGACCGGCATCGACCAAAGGTGCATTATTGGCCATAAAGCGGAGTCCGTATAGAGAATCATTGATATTAACAAATTGAGGTAAGATAGAATAATCAGCGTAGAACTCATATGAATATAGTTCGCTCACGCCAGGTTGGTCACCTGGATATATTCTAATATCATAGCCGTCAGAATAGTTCCCTCCGATACCAGGATAAAGGTCGTTGTCTGTTACCGGTAAAGTAATAGTGTCACCGGACTGGTAATTACCGAGCATGTTGCAGTAATAGCTAGACCCTTCTACTTCTTCAATTCCGCTTTCATCTACTACATACAAAGGCCCCTCCACAGTAATCCACTCAAACTGCCCTGTGAAGCTCTCGTCGATCTCCACATAATCGTTGCGACGCAGGAGACCCCAATCATTCATCCCGCCAATGCCCGGGCGTACCGTAAACCCAATCCCGTCTTTCCACGACCCTGCAATAGTGGGGTATATGATCTCATCGGTAATCGGAAATGTCCCTTCAGAGCCGTTGTCTATAACTAAATTGACATAGTGCACGCCCACTGCGGAACCGGGAATAGGGTTTGCATTCTGGTCATTTACCCATATCTGTTCTGTCCTGGTAATCCACTCAAACTGCCCTGTGAAGCTCTCGTCGATCTCCACATAATCGTTGCGACGCAGGAGATTCCAGATATTCATCCCGCCAATGCCCGGGCGTACCTGAATAGTGTAACTCCCATCTGTAATATCTACTGAAGTACCCGTAGGTATAGCGCCGAAAGATTCGTGATAAAAGGCAGACCCTGGGATTTCATTTCCATATTGGTCATTTAACACAAAGGTGACTACCCTGGCATACGAGATACTAGTCCCCCAAACCAGGAAAATAGCAAAGGATAGCAAAGTAACAGCTATTTTTTTCCGCATAATCCACCTCCCTCTTGCAACGGTAAATGGTGAAACGTCATACGGTGGTGCTATCTAAGCTCCCAACAGAATAGATAGCGTTCTGTTGGGAGATGGTCATGCACATTTTGAGGGGTTTCTCCAGCTGCGGACTCATTATTGAATCTTTGTTCTTGGTATTCTTTGCCAGGAAATACTTCATCCTTTCTATATCTTTTCTGCCTGCTTTCCTTTGACCTATTTATCTGTAATCGATCTGTAAGGAGGCCTGCTGATGGGGACCCGCATTTCATCACCCTATCTTCAGACTTCGTATTGAGGCTATTGTGTTAGAGGCTTCACGGCCGTTTTTTGCGGTAATTACCTGGTAGCCCAAACTGGTCAGGCTAGCACTGAGGACATTCAGGGTGACCGGATCATAGTCTACAATCAAAATCTTCACTGCCCCTCCCCATCTATCTATTGCCTGTTGCAGGTGCGCTTCGGTCCTCTGACTGACTTCTTTCCCTGTTGGAGATTAGGGGTTTCCGTGCTTCTGTGTCTGTGTGCTTCACTTTTAGCATCAATCATGCCAGATCACGGGCATCTCTGGAGGTGTTGTGAAATATGAAGGAATTATAGAGAGTTAGGGACAATTCCACTGGCGGCAATGATCAGTGAGGAAAAGGCAGAAATCATATACATGCGCCAAAATGACGCCTCATGTGGATAGATTTTATCAAATTATTATTTATTTCAGTAAGTTGTCTTTTATGCGTCATTATGACATAGCATGCGTCATTTTCTGCTTGTTATCGATTCAGTCAATAGCCTGAGTTTTCGCTGGAGGGTTCTTAATCCTATTCCCAGGATCTTTGCAGTGTGGGTTCGGTTCCCCCCTGTCGCCTCCAGTACCCACTCTATATGTTGCTTTTCCATCTCCGGCAGGGTGGAGAGCTGATCCTGGCGGATTTCTTCGATCTCCTGATACCCCATATCAAGGACACCTTTCCCCTCGATAGGGTGAAAGACGAGCTGATTGAGGCCGCTCAATCACTCAAGGTTTTTATGAACGAATACTACCAGGAGATCGATAAAATCTAAGGATTGAAAGGTCATTTACCTGGCTTTTAAATGGCCTTTATCGCTCTTCATTTTTAACATAAATACCTGTCGAATCGGTCCTCCGACTCGAACAGGTTTTTTGCACCCTGACTGGCTGCGCGCGACTTTTTTCCCATTCCGCTTGCAAAACTCCAGCATGCCCCTTGAAAACTGTTAGCTGCCCCAAAGGGTTTGACTTTATTTAGTTTTTCTTCCATAATGGGACCCTACGGGGACTCAATTGTGCATCGGCCAATATACGGGATTCAAGGATACTGTCAAATACGGAATTCCAGAATATTGATTACCTTAGTTTCCACCTAATATATGTTAGGCAACTATGAAAGAAACATTGAGGATGTTATGAAAAGCAAAATCTCAGATAATGTACGCAATGTTTTGGTCTGTCCGCATTGTGGAGTATCGCTGCATAGTTCGGATCAAGGTGCAACGTGTTATGCCTGCCAATCACATTATAGGTATACCAAATCGGGGGCCATAGATCTTCGGATCCAGCGACCAAAAACATATCAGCACGATTTCGTGATAGGAACACCCTTGCTGCCGGAATCAGGGTTTGAGTTTGGTTTATTGCGAAGAAACAGTAATCCCGAGGTAGATTTTTCTAACTGCGATGTTCCCTATCACTTATCAAAAGAGATCATGAGCCACTTTCCAAAGGCGAAGACAGATAGAAGTTTGATGTTGGACCTCGGCTGTGGCAATATGGTGCATCAAAAAGTCTGTGAGCATGCAGGATTTGAACATGTAGGATTGGACTATGAGTCTGAGGGAGCTTCCATACTTGGTGATGTTCATTCACTCCCGTTTAAAGACGAAGCGTTTGAATTCATACTATCTATTGCTGTTCTTGAACACATTAGATTTCCCTTTGTTGCAATGAAAGAAGCATATAGAGTCTTAAAACCAAATGGTGTATTTATAGGGACAGTAGCCTTTCTTGAACCATTTCATGGGAACAGTTTTTATCATCACACTCATTTGGGAACATATAATTCATTGCAAGAGGGTGGGTTCAGAATAGAGAAAATCTGCCCAAGTAATAAATGGTCGGTTCTAGTAGCACAAGCGAGTATGGGATTATTTCCCAAAATGCCCCGTTTTTTTTCAAAGGTAGTTGTAATGCCGATTCAAATGCTTCACCAAATTTGGTGGAAAATTGGCAGTATTGTTACACAACATGCTTCAGCTACAGAAATTTTTCGTGTAAGAAACACTACTGGGGCATTTTCTTTTATAGCTCGGAAATATGTTGCCTAACACTTATAAGGCCTCCGGCTGACCGCTATTCCGCTGTGCTCCATAGCGGCAAGTGAGCTGACTCGTTATCCTGCTTCTGATTGCTGCAATCCATACTGTTTAGGAATCAAGACCTGAGATCTTAACCATCGTACCGACGAACACAAGTCTGTATCCTAACCCCGCTCAGCTCACTTTTTTCCCATTGGGCCTGCAAAACTACAAATGCTATCGGCCGTGTATGTTTAATATTTGATAAAATTTAATCTTATTGAGTTATTTACCAGATTTATGTACAATTTCTATTATTTCCAGGCGGTTATGAGAAAAGCTAGAGTCTGCTTAATATATATGTTAGGTGATGGTTAAGGGCACAATGGAACTAGATACTATCTCCTACGAAGAAACATACTCTGAAGTTCTGAAGTCCGTTGAATGGTTGTCTGATCAAGGATTTGAACATTCAAAAAGTCGAATGGGGTTCTACGAACGAACCATAAAGGAATTGGTCAAGACCTATAAAACTGAATCTAGAGAAACGCTCAATGGCGCATTCCCTAAATATGTTAACACTATATATGAGATTTTCGATCTAATCACCATTTACCGCGGCCTGAGTAAAATAAGGGACGATGAATTGTCCGATCTCCTAGAGAGATTTCTTGGTGGACCCGTGAGCTATCCTGATGAAAACCCTTCCACATCAAGCAACTTAGGGCGCAACACAGCTTTCCAATTAATTGTTGCGGCGAAACTTAGTGACGCCAACCTCGAACCCAAACTGGAAGAACCTAGTGACATTGGCTTTCAATTTGAAGAATATTACATATTTGTTGAATGCAAGCGACTACAGGCAGCTAAGAAAATCGAATCAAACATCAAAGATGGGAGACGTCAACTAAAGATGAGGCTTAACGCCAAAACATCCCACCTATGTGGTGGAATAATTGCCTTAGATTTCACCAAAACCCTGAACCCTGAGTTTTTGTTATTAGTTGAAGACACCCCTGAAGAGCTTAAATCAAGGCTTGATGACATTACTAATTCTTTCATCGCATCAAATCTTAGTGTTTGGCGAAAGCCTCAGAAAAGCAGAATACTTGGTGTCCTTACTCACTTTTCTTTAATGGCTGTTGTCGAGGATCGAGACCTTCTTACGCATTGTCGTCAATTAACCCTGAATCCGATGGAGGCCAGTGGATCGAAAATTAAATCCTTGGCATGGCGCTTAGCAAAGCAGCTAGGAAGTAGCACCCGTGAAACGTTGATCACCTAACCCTCGGGTGAACAAGGACTGGCTTTTTCGCTGGCCGCTCAAAAGCCAGCCTGTTACCCGTCCCGTTATCCCACCTTTAATTGCTGCAAGCCATACTGTTTAGGAATCAAGACCTCAGATCTTAACCATCGTACCGACGAACACAAGTCTGTATCCTAACCCCGCTCAGCTCACTTTTTTCCCATTTCGCTTGCAAATTTTTCCCATTTCGCTTGCAAAACTACATCCCTGTTTTTTATATCCGACAATTCATGAGACAGGACCCCTTCAAGCTCTTCTTGATTGAGTATCCTCAATATCCCCTCAGTAACTGCCACAACAGCATGATCAGGGTTTCTTCCAGTAGCAAAGGCATTTGGGTTTTGAGAAGGGATCAGATAGATTCTCGGTTTGGGAATTTCTGCTTCCTGTGACAATCTTTCTACAATCCTGTGTTGATCTGGGACATCCTCATATCTCAATTCTCTTGCCCTATAGAGGGAGAGAGCAATTCTATCTGAAAACCAGTAACTACTCCCATTCATGATCAGGGCAAAAATAAAGGCTATAATGAGTCCTTGCTGTCCTCCAAACGAATGGCCAATGAAAGGATAAGGGCAGTTAGGGCGCTTAAGAGAATAGCTGTTTTAAATGAATTAAACATACCATCTCCTCCTTAAACGGTACCCCCTGAACATTATATTACCAAGATTTGCGTGTTCCCTAAAGTTATGTGCGGTAGGCATCCCTGTCAAGACGGGTTTTTACATTCTGGCTTTTTAGGTCTTTTCATTTTTAACAGACCATAAAAGGTTCCACCAAATAGGATAATGAAGCCCAATATTGCCATTATTACAGCGCCGGCGCTCATACATACCTCCTTATTTTATGTATTTTGCAAGCCCTTCTTTCTTATTGCATTAATAATCACAGCACCTACAATAATAGAGGCACCTAGAAGAAGTGAGGCCCACAATCTCGTTGTTGCTTTATAGAATAGATAGAAAGACAATATCATGCCAACATAGATGATCAGCCATCCAACGAATATAACAAATTTATTAGTTATATTCTGCAGATATTCCCTCTCCTGTAGTAAGATAGAAAGGAACAGTAACGTAATCATCAATATCCAACCACCTGCCATCAATGCCCATGTTGGGTATCCCCCATAAGGATTGAGTATCTCCTTATAAATACTTAATACTATGATAACCAAGAGAACCAAAGGTGTTAAGATCTTTACGCAGAATACCCAGAACTTACCCAGCTTGATCTCGGAGGTTGAATCGATATCAGCACTCACTCTGTTTATTTCATAAAGCCAGCCGATTAATATTGCTTCAAGCAGACCTACAATTACCAACCCCCAGTTCATCCAGTGATCAACTACGTCTAACCAAAATAATCCGGCTTTTGAGGTATACAGAGATCCAATCAAAAAACCGACCAGACATACCCAGAAGAGAGCAGCCTTTCTTTTGATCTTAAAGGAATCTTTCAATCCCGTAACAACAGCCTCAATTAGCGAAAAAGCAGAATCTATTCCCAAAGCCAGTAACATAGAGAAGAACATAACGCCAAAGATTGACTGTATGAAAATACCTCCAGGCAATTTTGCTATTGCAGTTGGATAGATAACAAATGCAAGAGCAGGCCCCGCCCCAACAACTTTATCCAAGGGTTGATTGGTAGCCATGGCTAGGTAACCTAAGGTAGAAAATACTGCAAACCCGGCAAAGAAGGATGTTGCGGAGTCAGAAAAAGATACAACCCATGCGTTCGTATTAATATCCGAATCCTCAGGGAGATAAGATGCATAGGCAATCATAATTCCAAAGCCTAAAGATAAGGAGAAGAAGATCTGGCCATAGGCCGCCAACCAGACGTTTGGGTCAAGCAGTTTTGAAAAATCAGGGCTAAGATAAAAGTCTAATCCCGAAGCTGCCCCGTTCAAGGTTATACCCCTAACTACCAATATTGCTAAGAGGAGCCATGGAATACCCACTGTCCAATTTACAACCTTACCGATAACCTTTACGCCCTTAAAGAGGATGACAAAGATTGCAAGCCAGGTGAGAAAGTTTCCCAGAACGAGAGACCATTGAATACCACCCAGTTGATGAATACCTTTCGATAAGCCTAATACCTTGCCAAAGAAAAAATCACCTTCTATGCCAGCCCATTTCACACCGATTGAATAGAGCATATAGTTCCATGTCCATGCCATTACAACGGTGTAATAGAAGGTTATCATAGCTGCTACACATAGGGCGAACCACCCAATATAGTTAGACTTTTTTCTTATAAAACCATATGCTTCAGTGGGCCCACGTTGATATCGAATACCAAGGTAGTACTCTAGGGCCACTAATGGAATCCCGGTTGTAATCAGGGCAATGATGTAAGGAACTAAAAAGGCTCCTCCTCCATTAGCATATGCTATATAGGGAAATCTCCAGACATTACCCAGACCAATAGCAGAACCGATTGCTGCCATAATGAATCCAGATCTCTTGTCCCATCTTTCACGAGCCATCAGCTATGCCTCTTTTGAAATAAAAAGAACTCCTTAATCCCACGCCCCTAATTTACTTCTCGATAACCATTGTGCCAGCCATCTTATCGCCTAATCGTATCCCCTTCTCGTCGGAGACGATCTTAATAATTTCGATGATAATCAAGATAAAAAACGCGATTCCGAGAAGGATATCGATGATCCAGCCAATAATTGGTATAAGCAGGAAAAACAACATAATTGGACCGAGTGCGAACATCCAGTTTCTTTTCGCAGATGTAGCATATCCTATCTTAGATGCAGGGTTTTCCGTCATTAGCACAGTTAATTTCACCGCTTTTTTGCCCAAGCTCTTAAATTCAAGGGCCTCGATAGGCAGGGCATCTCGAAAAAGCATATAAAGGGCGCCAATAATTCCTCCGATGAACGGGATGAGCCCTACTAGCATAGAAACTACCGCATCGATAATAAATGCTACTATCCGTTTAAGGGGATCGGCTTTCTTTAGTGTTGCGTCAATGGCCTTTGGTTCATTTGTTTCAGGTTTCTCTCCTTTTGTCGGAACCTTTTTTTCTTCGTTCATGAGTTCTCCTCCTGTTTATATTTAGCAAGAATTTTGGAGAACGATTGTAGAGCAAATTCCCCTCAATTTCCAGCACGAATAAGCCCCCTTTTTACAGAAAAACAGGCAATAATACCCGTATTGGCTGCCAGGAGCAATCTCAAGGGTGAAGAAAAGGTTTCCGTGATCTTGTTGACTAGTTTGATATAATAACTATAATTCACTTATTATTACTTAGCTCGGAACCTCTTTAAACATCAGTATAAACAATACAAGAAGGAGATCAAGAATGAGCAATGTCATAAAAGAGGGGCCCAAGAACCCCCTAAGGATCCAGGACATGACCTTCAGGGATGGCCATCAGTCTGTGCTTGCTACGAGGATGAGGACCGAGGATATGATTTCCATTGCTGAAAAGATGGATGAAATAGGCTTCTGGGCCATGGAGATTTGGGGAGGGGCAACCTTTGATACCATGCATAGGTTTCTAGCAGAAGACCCATGGGAAAGACCAAAGACACTCAAGAAATATCTAAAGAAAACACCATGTTCAATGTTGCTGCGGGGGCAGAACCTTGTTGGATACAGGAATTATGCGGATGATGTGGTCAGGGCATTTGTGGATAAGGCCTGCGAGATAGAGATTGATATATTCAGGGTCTTTGATGCCCTCAATGATTTCAGGAATTTTCAGACCGCGGTAGAGAGGATAAAGGCAAACGGAAAACACTTTGAGGGAGCCATCTGCTATTCTCTCACTGAGAGGCATTTAGGGGGTGATGTGTTTAATTTGGAATATTACACATCCAAATGCAAACAGTTGCAAGAGATGGGGGCTGATACTATCTGTATCAAGGATATGGCCGGGATTGTTGCCCCTTATGATATCTACGGACTTATCACAGAGCTTAAAAAAGGGATCAAGGTCCCCATTCACTTGCACACCCACTATACCAGTGGAATGGCCTCAATGACCTATTTGAAGGCTATTGAGGCAGGTGTAGACATTGTTGATACATGCCTTGCCCCCTTTGCCATGAGAACTGCCATGCCAGCTATAGAGCCGCTAGTAGTTTCCCTTCAAGGCAGCCAAAGGGATATTGGCTTTGATTTAAACAAGCTTCTTGAGTTAGATGATTACCTTGAGACCATTGCACCAAAATACAGGGATTATCTTGCCACGAATAAGATGGCAGTTATAGATACTGGGGTTCTGGCTCACCAGATACCTGGCGGAATGATCTCCAATCTGGTAAGTCAGCTTAAAGAGGCCAATGCCCTCCACAGACTCTCTGAGGTCTATGCTGAGGTGCCTATCACCAGAAAGGAGTTGGGAACCCCGCCTCTGGTTACACCTACGTCCCAGATCGTTGGGGTTCAGGCAGTATTAAATGTACTCCTGGGGAAATATAAGATGATCACAAACCAGGTGAAAGACCTGGTATATGGACTCTATGGTAAGACACCCACACCAGTTGACCCTGAGATTCAGAAAAAGGTGCTCAAAGGCTACAAAAGAGGCGAGACACCTATTACTGGGAGGGCTGCAGATTTTATCGAACCGGAGCTTGAGGAGGATCGCAAAAAGATTGGGGATCTGGCCAGAACCGAAGAAGATCTACTTACCTATGCTCTTTATCCTACCACAGGTGAGCAGTTTTTGAAGTGGAAATATGGCTTAGAAGAGATGCCCGATCACGTTAAGCCAAAGACACTGGAGGATGTAAAAAAGGAGGATGAGTTAATTGCCCAGGCAAAGGTGAAGGTTGACCCGACGAGATAACGGCGTAATAGGTACAGCAGTTTTCTTATATTTTCTTGGGTAAAGCTCGGCTCCAAAGGGGGAACTTCCTATACCTGATTCTTGTGCTACCTTAAGAGCTGGGCGGTAATCTTTCATCTCGCCAAGATTGCCCCCCCCCTATAGCTCCTCAATCATCTTCATCTTTAGGGGATGAGACCTTATTCGACCATTTTTCAGAAAATCCCCATTCGCCCCTTTTTCTCAAAAAATTATCAGCCTTAAAAGAAGAAAAGGGTATTCTTGACTTTATCTATATCTTTGGATAACAATAGAACGTTATGTATCGAGCTAGATAGTATGGTTGTTGGAAAGGGAAAAATAGGGGTATCCAGCCAGGTAAAGATAGGGAACTTGACGGTTGGTGGGAATGGACCGTTATTTTTGATCTCCGGTCCATGTGTGATAGAGAATAAAGAAATAACTCTTGAGGTGGCGAGATTTTTGAAGGGATTAGCACAAAGGGTTGAAATTCCGGTAATATTCAAGAGCTCTTACGATAAGGCTAATCGGACATCAATTGACTCCTTTAGGGGTCCGGGCTTGAATGAGGGGTTGGAGATTCTTAAGGAGGTAAAGACTGCTGTTGGTTTGCCGGTTCTTTCAGATATACATCGGGTGAGTGAGGTTGAGAGGGCGGCGGAGATTTTGGATATGATTCAGATCCCTGCGTTTCTATCCCGCCAGACAGATCTGATCACAGCAGCAGCCAGGACTAATTTACCAATAAATATAAAAAAGGGGCAATTTCTGTCTCCATGGGATATGGAGCAGGTTGTTTTAAAGGCTGTATCAATGGGTAACAATAGGCTTTTACTGACAGAAAGGGGGACATCATTTGGTTACAATAACCTGATCGTGGACATGAGATCTATATGTGTTATGAAGGGTTTTGGATATCCGGTTGTATTTGATGCAACCCATGGTGTACAATTGCCTGGAGGCCGTGGTAAGTCTTCCAGTGGGCAGAGGGAATTTGTTGCTCCTCTCGCAAGGGCTGCTATAGGTGCTGGCGCTGACGGAATTTTTTTGGAGATCCATCCAGATCCCGATTCAGCCCTTTCAGATGGTGCAAATTCTCTTCCATTTGAGCACGTTGAATCTCTTCTGGTTATGCTTAAGGAAATTCACCGGGTAGCTGGAAGAAAAGAAGAGCGTGAAGCTGGTAAATGATTGTCTTGAGTTAAAGGTACTTGAGGTATTATCCTTTGCTTGCAGGTTAGCTCTTGGTATAATTCATGAAAAAAATTCCCATAATAATGTGGCCCATAGTGGGGATCTTAGTTGTTTTGATGGTAGTTGCCTTTTACCTCTTTAAGGTACCCCATGTGGTTATGGTTTCCTCAAAGACATCCAGTTTGATACCCGGGGAGGTCCTTAAAATTTGTGATATCAAATATAGCCAGGATAATAAAGATGGGGAAGGAAAATGGGAACTTAAGGCCAAAGAGGGCCATTTTTTTGGCAAAAGCCAGACTGTGGCCCTAAAAGATGTTTTATTAAGATTAGACTCCTTTGAAGGGACCTCTTTTACTATAATGGGAAACGAAGGTGATTATCTCAAGGAAAGTGGACAGATTATTCTAAGAGGGGATGTGATGGGCAGGTCTACTAACGGATACCAGATAGAAACAAGTCTTTTGATCTACAGACAGAGAGATCAATCTGTGGAAACTGACAAGCCTATTAGGGTCACTGGTCCTTTCTTTCAAGTTAGGGGAGATGGCCTCTTTATTGATCTAAAAAAAAAGACAGTTACCGTAAAGAGAGACGTCTGTACAACGGTTACCAATGGGGGTTTTTATAGATGAGGATTGTACTGTCCATTTTTTCTTTGAGCGTTTTCCTCGCTTTTCTACTACTTCCTGAAATCAATTCCTTTTCTCAAGTAGACCAGGCATCCAAAAAGGTCCCCTCAGAAGGCCCTATTGTTATTCACTCAAATAGCCTGGAGATTGATCAGCAAAAAAGGTTGGTTATATTTGAAGGAAAGGTGAGGGCCAGAAGAGACGATATGGTGGTAGATTGCGAGAAGATGCTCGTGTACTATCTTGAAAACCCCACCAAAAAAGAATCTAACATGGAGGCCGGGAGGATAGATAAAATTATTGCCTTAGGGAATGTTACTATTAATCGCTCTGATGGTGTAATAGCCCATGCAGGCAAGGCAGTTTTCTATCAGAATGAGGAGAAGGCCGTGCTTACAGAAAACCCTGTTGTTCAACAGGGTCCGGATTTTGTAGAGGGGCACCGAATAATCTTATTCTTTGGTGAAAACCGAAGTATAATTGAGGGGAGTGAAACAAAAAGGGTCAAGGCAACCATATTCCCTAAGGAGGAGAAAGAGAAATAATGAAAGAGGAGGACAACAGGGCTTCCTTAAAGGTAGAGGATCTTGTGAAATTCTATGGGAGGAGGGCGGTTGTAAACCGAGTAAATTTAGCGGTTAGCAGAGGACAGATTGTAGGACTCCTTGGACCGAATGGGGCCGGCAAGACCACTACTTTCTATATGATAGTCGGCTTGATTAGGGCGAGGGAAGGTCATATATTTTTGGATGGGCAAGATATTACCCATGAACCAATGTATATAAGGGCCCGGCAGGGGATTAATTATCTCTCTCAGGAACCATCGGTGTTCAGAAAACTTACCGTTGAACAAAACCTCTTGGCCATTATGGAGATTATCAATATCCCGGTTCAGGAAAGACAGACATTTCTTCAGTCCCTTTTATCCGAGCTGAACATAGGTCATTTGGCCAAACAAAAGGCCTATTCTCTCTCTGGGGGTGAGAGGAGAAGACTGGAAATTACAAGATCCTTGATCACTAATCCCAAATTTATTTTACTTGATGAGCCATTTGCAGGCATCGATCCTATGGCTATTAACGATATTAAGCAAATTGTTAAAGGGCTTAAGGAGAGGGGTCTGGGAATATTGATTTCAGACCACAATGTCAGGGAAACATTGGATGTTTGTGATCTTGCTTACATTATCAATGAGGGAGAGATCATCGAGGCCGGTACACCTGAAAAGATTGCCGCAAGTGAGGTAGTAAGGTCAGTTTATCTAGGAGAAGGTTTTTATTTGTAGACATTGATTAGGTAAATACTATGGCGCTTGAACTTAAACAATCACTCACGATGAGCCAGCGTCTAATAATGACCCCTCAGCTTCAGCAGGCAATCAAACTCTTGCAACTGTCCAGGTTGGAACTCTGTCAGACAATAAATCACGAGATGGAGGTCAATCCATTACTGGAGGAGGTGCCAGCAGCTGATGAGACAGAGGAAAAATTGCCTGAAGAGGAAAAGAAAGAGGAATCTATCAAGGAGGAGCCCCTCTCAGAGGTAACAGTTAAAGAGACAATAAGAGAAGATTTCGATTGGGAGGCCTACATCTCAGAATATAATACAGCATGGGCAAGCCCGGCACATGAAGATACAGAAGATAGACCATCCTTTGAGAATTTGATTTCTTCCAAAACGAATCTTTACTCCCATCTTATGTGGCAATTAGAGGTTAGCGATCTTGATAAAGTACAAAGGGAGATCGGGGGATACATTATTGGTAATATAGACCCCGATGGGTACCTTAGGGCCTCTATTGATAATATCATGCACTCTACCAATAGATCAAAAGGGGAGATACTAAACGTACTGGATATCATCCACGAGTTTGACCCTGTAGGTGTCGGGGCTAGAGATACCAAGGAGTGTCTCTTGATACAGTTGCGTTTTCAGGGTCTGGGGGGGAGTATTGCCGAAAAAATCTTGACCGATCATATGAAGGAATTGGAGAAAAAAAGATACAATCAGATTGCTAAAGCCTTAGGTGTTTCATCGGAGGAGGTTTTAAATGCTGTTTCTATTATAGCCTCTTTAGAGCCTAAACCAGGTCGTTTCTATAATGATGAGGAGACTATCTATATAATCCCTGATGTTTATGTTTACAAAATAGGGGATGAGTTCATCATTGTTTTGAATGAGGATGGTCTTCCGAAATTAAGAATCAATGCCTTTTATAAAGAGATACTCGTCAAGAAGGATGACCAAACCAAGGCTACGAGGGAATACATTCGGGAAAAACTAAATAGTGCCTCCTGGCTCATAAAGAGCATTCATCAGAGGCAGAGAACAATCTATAAGGTCACAGAGAGCATTATTAAGTTCCAAGAGGACTTTTTTGGGTTTGGACCAGTACACCTGAGACCAATGGTCTTGAGAGATGTAGCTGAAGATATTCAGATGCATGAATCTACTGTAAGCAGGGTCATGAATAACAAATATATGTACACTCTTTTTGGTATTTTTGAGCTCAGGTATTTTTTGAATAGCGGTATCCAATCTGTTGATGGAGTGGATAAGGTGGCGTCTTTGAGTGTTAAGGAGAGCCTTAAGCAGATAATCAGGAGTGAAGATAAGTCCAAGCCATTTAGCGACCAAAAGATAGCTGATATTTTAAGACGATCCAATATAGATATAGCCCGGAGGACCGTAGCCAAATATAGGGAGGTACTTGGAATCCTCCCATCTAATCAGAGGAAAAACCCTTTCAGCTAAGTTTGCTAGATTTACTCATTGCCTTTGAAATGGTTATGATTGGTGTTTGACTTTCAGATATTTTTTTGCTAACCGTATCCGCTTTAGGCGGGTGGGGTTGTGTAATTCCTTCATTGTTACGGCGCAGGGTAAGATATCCAACTTCTTTGGGAGAGATAAGATGGAGATATCTGTTACTTTTAGGCATATGGAACCATCAACAGAATTAAAATCCTATGTAGAAGAGAAGGTTTATAAGGTAAAGAGGTATGTTGATTCTCCTGTTGAGGCCCATATTGTTCTGAGAGTAGAAAAATTCAGACACATTGCTGACATGACTTTGTCTATTGATGGAAACAGGATTAAGGCTGTAGAGCAGACTGGTGATATGTATTCATCTATTGATCAGATGATGGATAAGATAGAGGAACAGCTCAGGCGGTTACTATCTCGAAAAAGGGAATATAAACTGGAGAATTTTAAAGGTGGGGATCTCTTAAATGGTGAGATAGAGGCCCAAGATAAGTTGACTGAGTCAGAGCCTAACATAATAAAGATAGAAAGAGTGGATATAAAGCCTATGGATATAAATGAGGCGGCGATGCAATTAGACCTATCAAAAAGAAATTTTCTTGTGTTTACCAATTCTAAATCTAAAAATACTAATGTTATCTACAAACGAAAGGATGGGGACCTAGGTCTTATTGAAGCTTCTACTAAATAGCTAATGTCAAGGGTAAAGGAATGAAACTTTCGGAGATATTCAAACCACAGTTTATTATCCCTGAACTGAAGGCTCATGATAAAAAGGGGGTTTTGGAAGAACTCTTACAGATTATAACTGAGCAAGAGACGTCCTTGAATAAAGGGACTTTACTTCAGGTTCTTTTGGAGAGAGAGAGGCTGGGAAGCACTGGTATAGGTGATGGGATTGCTTTACCTCATGGAAAATTAAAGGGACTGGATAAGCTTTTAGTCTCTTTTGGTAGAAGTATTGATGGCCTGGGCTTTGATGCCATAGATGAAAAACCCGCGTATCTTTTCTTTCTTTTACTTGCCCCTGAGAATTCAGCTGGTATGCACCTGAAATCCCTGGCCAAGATATCGAGGATGTTAAAGGATGGTAATTTTAGGCAGCGGTTGATGGGTGCAAAATCAAGGGAAGACATCTACAATATTATAATAGACAAGGATGAGGAGTTTTAACTTCTTTCATGATCGGTTTGCTTATAATAAGTCACGGTCAGTTAGCAAAAGAGCTCCTTGAGGCAGCCGAATCTATTGTAGGCCCTGTTGATGCAGTGGAGTGGATTTCTATTGATGCCATGAAAGACTCCAAAGAACTAGGAGATACGATCAAAAAACATATAGACACTTTGGATCAGGGACAGGGTGTCCTTGTTCTGACTGATATGTTTGGGGGAACGCCCTCAAATCTGGCCCTGTCTTTTCTTCAAAAAAACACAGTTGAGATTGTAACAGGCATAAATTTACCCATGGTAATAGCTATTGCCCAGAATAGGAAAGGGCATAGTCTTGCAGAGATAGCAGATATGGCAAAGACCGCGGGAAAAAGAAGCATCTCTCTGGCGAGCGAGTTACTTACACCAAAGAAAAAGTAATGAGAAGGTTTGTAGAAGCCAGTAATCTAGTCTCTAGCTTTACATAATCAGGGTGAAGCCATGACAGTAAAGGTGGGAATTAATGGTTTTGGTCGTATAGGTAGGATGGTTTTCCGTGCGGCATACACAAGGGATGATGTTGAATTTTTAGCCCTAAATGACCTTACTGATCCTAATACCCTTGCTCACCTTCTTAAGTACGACTCAGTGCACGGAGTACTCAAGGCTGATATTACAGTAGAGGAGAACAGTATTATAGTTAATGGAAGGAAGATAAGAGTTATCTCGGAAAAGGATCCTGGGAAACTTCCTTGGAGGGATCTCGACGTCGATATTGTTCTCGAGTGTACAGGGCTTTTTAGAAACAGGCCCCACGCCTCTAAGCATTTAGATGCTGGCGCAAAAAAGGTGATCATTTCGGCTCCAGCCACCGATCCTGATATAACCTTGGTAGTCGGAGTGAATCATACACAGTACGATCCAAAGCTTCACCATATCATCTCAAATGCATCATGTACAACAAATAGCCTGGCCCCAATCTGTAAGGTTTTGTTTGACAGGTTTGGGATTGAAAAAGGCCTTATGACGACGATACATTCTTACACCACTGATCAGAGGCTCCTCGATTCTCCTCACAGGGATCTTAGAAGGGCCAGGGCGGCAGCTATTTCTATGGTTCCTACAACCACAGGGGCGGCAAAGGCAATTTCCCTGGTTATTCCTGAACTGGCCGGTAAGATGAATGGGATGGCCCTGAGGGTTCCTACGCCCAATGTCTCTTTAACCGATCTCGTGGTCCAGCTTAGCAGACCAGCTTCCGCTCAGGAGGTAAACAAGGCCCTTGAAGAGGCCTCCAAGGGGAGTATGAAAGGTATTATCGAATATTGTGTTGAGCCCCTTGTTTCCTCTGATTTCAATGGGATCGCAGCCTCCACTGTTGTGGATGCCCTGTCAACAATGTCCATAGGGGACGATATGGTAAAGGTACTTGCGTGGTATGATAATGAGTTCGGGTATGCAAATAGGCTCGTAGACCTTGCTGTATATATTGCCAAAGACTTAGCATAACAGGGCCATGAAAAGAAGAAAGCCTTTACTGGCAGCTAACTGGAAGATGAATCTTTCCCGAGATGAGACAGGGGATCTCCTTAAAAGGGTTAAAAGGGCTGAAATAGACTTTAGTAAGGTTGACGTGATTGTTGCACCTCCCTTTACCAACCTGCAGCTGGCAAATGAACTATTGGCTGGGACGGATATCCTCGTTGCAGGTCAGAATATGCACTGGGAGGCAAGAGGGGCCTTTACGGGTGAGATTTCCCCTCTGATGCTTAAGGAGGTAGGTTGCAGCCATGTAATCTTGGGGCATTCAGAAAGACGAACACTCTTTTTTGAAACCAATGAGATAATTAATAGAAAGATAGATGCGGCAATCGAGGCAGGATTGATGCCCATTGTATGTATTGGAGAGACATTAAAGGAGAGAGAGGAAAAAGAGACATTTAATACTATTAGGTCCCAGTTACATGGATCACTTAGGATGAGGTGCCATAAGAGAAGCCTGCCTGAAACCGTGACTCTGGCCTACGAACCTGTTTGGTCTATAGGAACAGGTAAAACGGCCACTCCTGAACAGGCACAGGATGTACACCTTTTTGTGCGAAGATGGCTGAGGGAAAATTTTGACCATGATTCAGGGGAGGCTATTAGGATACTTTATGGTGGAAGTGTCAGGCCGGACAACATTAAAGAGCTGATGTTGCAGCCAGACATTGATGGCGCATTGATTGGAGGGGCAAGCTTGAGGGCTGATTCATTCCTCTCCATCATCAGATATTATGAGGATTGATTTGCCCTCCTCCATTCTTTTTCTGGCCTAAGAACCTTTAAAGAGTCCAAGGCATAAGATTTGGCGGGGGAGCATTAAGAGACTAACTCCTTGTAGTTATAAGCACTTAGAATCCCTCCCTGTCTAGCTTAAACAGATGATACTGAAATTTCCTCAGATACGAGGGAATGGTATGATTTATGCAAAAATGAAACCTTAGAGATAAATATTTGACTTATAGAATAAATTATGTTAAATTAAATTAATTTTGTTGATTTTTACTTAATAAAATTGGGTTTTTTGACGTTTATCGGTCAAAGAACAACTCTAGGTATCGAGCTTTTACATGTACCTTGACTATTGGGGAATAAAAAGGTTTCCGTTTGATAACGTTGCTGATCCCTCGTTTTTTTACCTCTCCGAATCCCACGAAGAGGCCTTGAGCCGCCTCCTCTATGCCTCGAAGATGAGGAAAGGGGCAGCGATGTTGACGGGGGATATCGGTTGTGGAAAGACCCTGATTGGCAAGGTGTATATGAAGAAGTTGATGGAAGGTGGATCTACGGTTAGCCTTTTAACGAACCCACCTTTAGGGCAGGTAGAGTTTCTACAGGAAATTCTCTATCAACTCGACGTTAGGGACCTCCCAGATTCCAAGACTAAGCTGTTGCAGATCCTCAATAAAAAGATGATTCAGAATATGGAGCAGAATGAGGAGACCGTAATTATTATAGATGAGGCGCAGGTCTTAAATGAGGAAACCTTTGAGGAGGCGAGGCTCCTTTTAAATTTTCAGAGTAACGACCGGTTCTTACTGACTCTAGTTTTAATCGGGCAGAGTGAGTTGAAGGTTAAAATTAGGCAGATGAAACAATTTGATCAAAGAATAGCTATACGCTATCACCTCAACCCCTTTCCTTTTTTGGATACTACGAAGTACATCATGTTTAGGGAAAAAAAGGCAGGGTTTGCAAACAATGTGTTTACCACCCCTGCCATAAAGAAGATCTATGAATACAGCGAAGGTGTACCAAGAAGAATAAACTCGGTATGTGATTTGTGTCTCCTCATTGCATTTACCAAAACGAGAAAGTTCATTGATTCGGGTATAATAGAAAGCGTCATAGACGAGTTAGAGTAAGGATGATTCGTTTTTCTGAAATAGTCGAAAATGGTCAAAAGCCGGATTTAAAAAAGAAGGTCAAGAAGGAACAAGGGGTCAATCTCAGAAGCACGGGTATCTTGAATGAGGATAAAGAGGAGAAGAAGATAGCTATTAATGAGGCCAGGGCCTACTGCAAAAAACTCTTTACCCTTGCAGACAAGGTTGAATCATGGGTTCAAAAGGATGAGACCATAGATATCCATTTGATCATACCTGTCTTAAGGTCTATCATCGAGAATGATCTTATTGATTCCTTGTATTACTATCTCGGATTTGAGGGTGATAAAGAAGGCAAGTTACCAGCCCACTCTATTGACGTAACTATCTTTTCTCTTAAGATTGGCATTGGAATGGGCTATGATAACAAGAGACTATTGGCTCTGGCAATGATTGCCTTCTTGCATGATGTTGGTATGTATAAGATCCCTCAGAACATTCTGAATAAAAAGGAAAAATTGAGCAAGCAAGAGTTTAAGGAGATCCAAAGACATCCGGAAATAAGCGCAGATATACTTTCTGGGTTGGGTGATAAGCACGGATGGCTGGCTGAGGTGGCTCTGCAGGTCCATGAAAGGGCTGATGGATCTGGTTATCCAAGGGGGCTAAGGGAGGAGGGAATTCATGATTATGCCTATATAATTGGTCTGGTAGATATATATTCAGCTATGATAAAAGATAGGCCCTATAGAGACAGGATTGAAAAGAATAGGGCCGTGAGGGATGTGATTTCCTCCTGTAAGGCAAAGTTTCCAGTTAAGATAATAAAGGTGTTTTTGAATCAGATATCTTTCTTTCCCCTGAACAGCTATGTAAAGCTCAATGACCGTTCGGTTGGTAGGGTAATCAACACCAATCCAAATTTTCTCTTAAAACCCATCGTAGAGGTGCTTTACGACAGTCTCGGTAACAGGTTAGCAGAAGAGAGGGTTGTTGATCTATCTGAGCAAGCACTTCTGTATGTAACAGGGAGTATCGATGAAAAGGATATTATTTGAGTATTTTTTTCTCCTTTTCTTTATCCTAATACTTCCAAATGGTTGCACCAAAACTATTCAGGGTACCCCTGTTAAGAACCTTCCTCACCTGACCATGCCCCAAGAAGTACCCCCTATGTCCCTAACTATGAAGGATAAGCTGGCAAGGTTGAGTAAGACAACAGAAAATGCTGTTTTCACAGAAAAGAGGGGTTATCCGGAGTATAAGATAGGTCCCTTAGATATCTTGGAGATTACTGCCAGGATAGGTAGCGACCATAAAACAGATACCGTAAAAGTCAGGTCAAATGGAATGATCTCCTATTCCTTTGTGGACGATTTGCCTGTTGAAGGCATTACAGTTCGGGAAGTTGACGAGAAGTTGACCGAGATGATGTCGCGTTTTATCAGAAATCCAAGGATCGATATTGTAGTCAAAGAGTTTAATAGTAAAAGTGCCTTAGTTTTGGGAGAGACAGGCTTTTTAAGGTATGCCTATTATAAGGCTGAGACTGGAAGAATTTTTCTTAAGGGTAAGACAACACTTCTTGATCTTTTGGTTATGGCAGGCGGATATACCAAAGACGCAGATATAAAAAAGGTTAAGCTTATCAGGGGAGACAAAATTTACTATGTGAACCTCTATGATCTCATCTATAGGGGGGAGGTAGAGCAGAACGTAATTATAGATGACGGGGATGCTATTGATGTGCCGGAGCTTCCAAAATACGGTGAGAGGGTATATGTACTAGGGGAGGTAAATAGGCAGGGTATTTATTCTCTAAGGGATGCCCCTGATCTTCTGGCAGCGCTCTCTTTTGCTGGAAGTTACACCGGGACAGCCGTTGAGGAAAATACGATTATCATAAGGGGTTATCAACCTGGCAAAGAGCCCCTCATTCTAACAGCAGACTTAAATGCCGTCCTTAAAAAAGGTGACATAGGGCAAAATATACCCCTTATGGACGGAGATATTGTTTATATGCCTCGTAGTAGGGTAGGTGATATCAATGAGTTTATCATCAACACTGTTCCTCTGCTCGAGTATCTCCTCTATCCTGGTAGATATAGGGATTACTATGGAAGCTATGAGCAGCTCAGGTTTAAGGATTAGGTTTTTGAGATGGCCCAGTACGATATAAATTTGCGGGAATACTGGAGGATTATTAGGAGGAGAAAGGCGTTTGTCATCTTGGTCACGGTTATCTTGACCATGTTCAGCGCTGGCCTGGCCATAATTCGGGCTCCTTCACCCGTTTATGAGGCCACCTCCACCATTAAGTTTGAGAAATCGGTTTCGCCTCTAGGGTTATATGCCAAAGTTTTTTCCTGGGGACCTGGTAGCGACATCGAGACGCAGATGGCAGTTATAAAAAGCTACCCAGTATTTCAAAAGGTGGCATTAGCTATGGGCCTCACTGGTAAAGCAGAAGATTCTGATCCAAGACTTGGTCAGGTAATTACCAATTTGCAGTCCCAAGTAAAGGTCACTCAGGAAGGATATAGCAATATAGTGAACATTACAGTAACAGCTGCCAGTCCTGAGTTTGCTGCTGCTTTAGCCAATCAGGTTGCCCTGGCCTATAAACAGGGCCGTGCCCAAGAGATTAATCAGAGGACTGCTGAGGCAATTAAATTCATCAAGGGACAGCTGGAGGTTGTAGGGGAGCGGCTAGGGAAATCAGAAGAGGAACTCAAACGATTCAGGGAGGATCATAACATAGTCGCTCTCACTACCCAGAGCTCTAATCTTTTGTCAAGAGCTAACTCCGTGGAGACAAGATTGGCCGAAATTATGGAGGCAAAAAGGGAACTTGAGGATGTTATGAATAGAATAAAAAAAGCTCCCAGCAATCCTTTGAGCTCTACGAAGAGCTTTTCATCTGAAAAGGCCTCAGCCCTCTATCAAAAGCTCAACTCCAGGCTCATTGATCTGATGATAAAAAGGGATGCACTTCTGGTACAATTTACGTCCTCTCATCCGCAACTGGTTGAGATAAATAAGCAAATTTTAAAAATCACCCAAAAAATGATAACCGAGTTAGAGTCTCAACTAAACGTCCAGGCCGAGAAGGGGGAAAAGCTCAGCGAACAGAGTGACATAATTAAACAAGAGATTCAATCCCTTCCCACCAAAGGCTTGGAACTCTCCAGGTTAGAGAGGGAGGTAGACCGGGCTAATCAGGTCTATAGTTTGCTTGAATCGAAATATCAGGAGGCCTTGATCCAGGAAGCTGAAAAACCAGAGGAAGTTAGCCTAGTACGGCCAGCCTTTGAACCATCTGAGCCTATTAATCCTCCTGATATAGCCTCTTCAGCTGTTCTTGGCGCTATGATCGGTCTTGTTCTCGGATTGGTATTCGCCTTTATTGTAGAGACCTTTGATACATCCCTTGGAGCAATTGAAGATGTAGAGGAAACCCTTGGTCTGTCGGTTTTGGGTCTGATCCCCCATATTGAGCCAAAGGATATTCAGCCAAGTCTCAAGGATAAGTATAAACAAGACATTGCAGATGATACCCTGATAAGAGAGGCGTGTTTGATCCCCAACTTTGGCTCTCAATCTATCTTAGCTGAGAGTTTCAGGTCTCTGAGAACGAACATTCAGACAAGTGTCCTGGAGAAGAATATCAAGAGCATTGTCGTGACAAGCGCCAGTCCCCTGGAAGGGAAAACCTGTGTGGCTGCTAATCTGGCCATAAGTATGGCCCAGGGAGGCTTAAGGAGCCTTCTAGTGGATACTGATTTACGGAGACCCACTATTCACACGATACTCGGACTTGATACATCGCCAGGTGTAACTGAATACCTCTTGAGCAATTATGATCTTTCAGAGACGGTCAGGACGGTAACTGACGTTATGATGGGTGAGATGAGCATGGATAAGATAATGCTGACCCCAGGTATCGATAATCTTCATATTATGACCTGTGGCACTGTTCCGCTCAATCCGGCTGAATTGATGCAATCGAATAAGTTTAAGAGTTTTATGGAAGAAGTTCATAATCAGTATGACGTAATCTTGATGGATACTCCACCCCTGATTTCTGCAGCAGATGCCTCTATTCTTGCCATGAATGCTGATGGTGTATTGCTTGTATACATGGCTGGTAAGGTTGCCAGGGGCATATTGAAAAGGGCCAAGGCCCAGTTGGAACAGGTAAAGGCGAATATTATCGGGGTTGTTTTAAACGGTGTAAAGGCAGAGATAAGTTTAGATTATGATACATACTATCGATATTACTATTATGGACAAGAGGTCAAAAAAAGGAAAAGAAACCGGAAGAAAGGCGGTTTATAGAGCCAATCAAAATGTTTAATCCTCGTTCTTTAGGAGTTTGTACAGAGATAATAGAAAATCTTCAATGAATAATTCTTCAGGGCAATCTACCCTTCAGTTAATTGGTCCTCTCCTCATAATTCTCATCCTTATCCTTACCCTTTCCTTTTTTATGCCAAGAATGTCTCCCGGAAGGACCATAGCGATTGCTGCCGGTATGATCCTTTCTATGGTCAGCTTTGCAAGCTCTCAGGCTGCGCTTTATATTCTCATATTTTCCATGCTACTAGGGCCGGAGATAATTGTTGGTCCGACGGTGGGTGCCTCCCTTGGTAGGGGAGTAACCTTGAGACTAGATGACTTTATTTTGGTAATAATTGGCTTTAGCTGGCTCGCCAGAATGGCGCTCTATAAGGAGCTGGGATTATTTTTGAAAACTCCGCTGAACAAACCAATCGCCTTTTATATAATCGCCTCTCTCATCTCAACACTCATAGGTGCCATGATGGGGAGGGTGGATCTAAAGACAGGCTTCCTATTTGTTCTCAAATATTTTGAATATATGGTTATCTACTTTATGGTGGTCAACCATTTGCATGACAAAAAACAGATCCGTTATTTTTTATGGGCCTTGCTTTTTACCTGTGTCGTTGTCTCTTTTTTTGGTATAGCCCAGATACCTGGAGGGGGCAGGGTATCGGCACCATTTGAAGGAGAGATAGGGGAACCGAATACCTTTGGTGGTTATCTTGTTTTTATGATGGCCATAACAATAGGGCTCTTTCTGACAACTGACTCAATGCGGGATAGGCTTATCTATGGAGGTATTTCTGTCATCGCCTTTATCCCCTTTCTGTTCACTCAATCCAGGTCCTCCTATCTTGCCTTTTTTCCCATGCTCGCGACTTTTGTCTGGTTTTCTGAGAAGAGAAAATTGATTATACTATTTCTCCTATTTACGGCAGTCTTCCTTCCCCTGGTAGCTCCTCAGAAGGTAAGAGATAGAATCACCTTTACCTGGACCCAGAGCCCTCACCCAAGCCAGGTTCGAATAGGCAATGTTCGATTGGACACTTCTCTCTCGGCAAGGCTTAGGTCGTGGCAGGACGCATTGAAAGATACCGCTAAGCATCCGATTGTTGGATTTGGGGTAACGGGATATGAATTTGTGGATGCCCAGTATCCAAGGCTACTGGTAGAAACTGGCATTATCGGGATGATCAGTTTTATCTTATTGATTTGGGCCATCTTTAAGCAGGGTAATATGGTCTTCAGAGGAGCCACTGATATTTTCCATAGAGGGATATCTATGGGATTTTTGGCAGGTTTTATCGGATTATTAGTGCATGCCATCGGGGCAAATAGCTTTATTATTATTAGGATAATGGAGCCCTTCTGGTTTGTATTAGGTATGGTAGCAATGATACCGGAGCTGGAGTTAGAATCGTCTGTTCAAGAGCATAGCGCATAGCCCAATGTTCTGCTCTGTGGGTTGGGACACGCAACGTTACGAATCAGATGTAGATTTCTTGATTATTCGCTATCGCGAGGATAGGTGCCTTCACAAACTCGGTGTAAAGATTGCGGATTATGAATTTGGCATGAAAGTTGCTATCTGTAGAAACCTTGGGATGTACTTTGACTTGTTAGGAATGGAACTGAGGTGCTCTCCGCGCCTCTGTTGTGAATCGAGTTCTCGACAATACCTCTATGACAAAGCTACCCCTTAACCCTTATTGTTTACACCCCACAACCCAGGGCCTCACCCTTATGATTGAAAGGCAGCGATGGTCGGTAAAAAACCAAATAATATTGAAGCGATCAATACTAACAATTTGCCTCAACCTGAACCTCTTTCAAGAAGGGTCGTAAGGGGCGGGATATGGGTTTTTGCCCTGAGGATTACCAATCGAGGTTTAGGATTTATCAGAACAATAATTCTTGCAAGGTTACTCGCTCCTCACGATTTTGGCGTACTGGGCATAGCCATGCTGGCCATAGCCACACTCGAAACCTTTTCTCAGACAGGCTTTCATGCGGCATTAATTCAAAAAAAAGAGAACGTTGAATCATACCTGGATACAGCCTGGACGGTCTCTGCTATCCGGGGGATTGTTCTCTTTTTAATCCTTTTTTTCTCTGCTCCAGTAATCGCCAAATTCTTCAATTGTCCTCAGGCCACGTTGATAATAAAAGTCATTGCTGTATCTACGCTTCTTTCAGGATTCAGAAATATTGGCATTTTATTTTTCCAAAAGGAACTGGAGTTTAACAAACAATTCCTTTATGAACTCTCGGCGACTTTAGTTGATTTGACGGTTGCTGTTACCTTGGCCTTCATATTGCGAAATGTTTGGGCTTTAGTTTGGGGAGGGCTCGCAGCCAACTTCGTTCGACTTATTATGTCCTATATGCTTCACTCTTACCGCCCTCGAATCAGGTTTGAAAAAGAAAAATTTCAGGAACTTTTTGGTTTTGGTAGATGGGTCTTGGGCTCAAGCATATTGGTCTTTCTAATTACTCAAGGAGATGATATTTTTGTAGGGAAAATGCTTGGAGTAACGGCATTAGGTCTTTATCAGATGGCTTACCTAATATCCAATTTACCTGCCACCGAAATAACCCATGTTATTTCTCGGGTGACCTTCCCAGCCTATTCCAAATTACAGGATGATTTACCGAAATTAAGAGAAGCATATCTTAAGGTATTACAACTTACGGCATTTATTTCGATCCCAGTAGCAGGAGGAATTTTTATTCTCGCTCCTGAGTTCACACAAATATTTTTAGGGAACAAATGGATGCCGATGGTACCGGCAATCCAAGTGTTGGTTTTGGCAGGTTTGATAAGGTCTATAGCTGCTACAACCGGACCAATTTTCCATGGCGTAGGCAAGCCAAGAATTGATACTTTCTGGCAAGTAATTAGATTGATTGTTCTGATCGCTTTAATTTTCCCTTTTACTGTGCGCTGGAGTATATTAGGTGCTTCTGTTGCTGTGCTATTCAGCATTTTAGTATCCAGCCTTGGATTCAGTCTTAGCGTTATACGAATTACAAAATGTGGCATCAAGAATTTTGGAAAGATGATAATTTTGCCCCTACTAAATGCAATGGTTATGGTATCAATCATATTGATTGCGAAAGGCAGCATTCAGCTAATTGGATTTTGGGAATTCTTCTTACTTGTTGGGGTAGGGCTCATAAGCTACTTTCTAATAACAAGCTTATTTGACAGATTTTTAAACTATGGAATACAAAAGCTTATAAAACAAGACTTGGCCTTCCGATGAGAAAAACTATATTGTGCCTTAGCTGAAGAAAGCAACAATTTGATCTTTCGCCTACAAAGTACCCCCAACTGGATGATATTTTTTCAAAGGATTGAAGTTAAGTGTTGAATAATAATGAAAAAGGAAACTTCTTGCAAAAAGCTGTTCCATATTTCAGTAGCGAGTATGACCCCAAGGAACGCTTTTGCAGTTATTGGCATCAAATTAATGAAGTTGTTTCTCTAAATCCAAAGAAAGTACTCGAAATTGGAATAGGAAATAGATTTGTAACGAAATACTTACACTTACAAGCAAAAAAGATAAATATTACCACCATAGATGTTGCCCACAGTTTACAGCCTGATATAGTTGGTTCTGTTTTGGCGATACCGTTCTATGATGAATCATTTGATGTTGTTGCATGCTATCAACTTTTAGAGCATTTGCCATATAGGAATTTCCAGAAAGCGCTAAGAGAAATATTTCGTGTTTCACAAAGACATGTTACTTTATCGCTTCCAGACGTTACCACAGTATATAGATTCAATATTGAGCTACCAAGAATTAGGCCCATCAAGAAACTTATTTCACATCCCTTTCCGAGGTCATCTGTTCACAATTTCGATGGGGAACATTACTGGCTAATAGGAAAAACTAGTTATCCCTTGAAAAAAATAATAAACGATATTAATGAGGCAGGCTATCAAATACTAAAAACGTACAGGGTGTTCGAATGGTATTATCATAGGTTTTTCATTTTGAGAAAATATTAGGCCATTCTTTTGATAGTTGCATAATTATGCATGTTCAATAATTTTTCTAAAGGGAGGTGTATAGGGACATCCAATCTATTTTATGCTGTCTTCAGCAATGATGGAAAAATCATATTAGGTGTGTAGGCATAATGAATATCCTGATTTTATCATCTGCATTGATCGGTTTCTCTACCAAAACAAGAGGTGGCCCTACAATTTGGAGTGAAAATTTTATCAAATTTTTCAGAAATAAAGGCCACCAAGTTTTTGGGCTGTCAATTGGCCGCTTTAAAAGCGATCGTAAAATAGAACCATACTTAAAAGAAAGACTTTATGATTGTGGCAACCCTTTTAACAGGTTGTGGGTATTGGAGTCACTTGTATTTGTGAAAATGGCCGAATCTTTTTTTTCAGCACGCAAGGCGGTCAGAATATGCAAAACCCATAAAATCGATGTTATAATCGGAACAGGAGTACATGAGTGCGCAGGTCTTTATCTTGTAAGCCCTCCTGCCCCATTGATAATCTCTATAAGAGGCGATTACACTAAAGAAATTCCTCTTTGGCTATCGGGCGATCCACATTTCCAACGCCACCAAAAAATGTATGAAGTCATGGAGTTTATGGCACTTAAATCCTCATCATGTGTTACCCTTGTATCCCATTGGCTAAAAAATCGTCTATCCTCGTGTTTACTGCCTAAGAAGCAGTTTGTTATTCCAAACCCCCTGCGTATGTATACAAAACCATGGGGTGATTCGGCAAAACCTTTAAGGATTCCCCATGACAAAAGAATTATCATTACAATCTCTTCATTCCATAATCAGCATAGATTAGAAGGGCTAAAAATTTTTGCCAAGGCAGCCCATATTATCAATCGGAATGATCCTCGTGTGCATTTCTTGGTATTAGGAGGTAGTCAAAGCCAGAGATATTTTAATCATGTAAGAGAGCTTACTTCTGGTTTATCCATCACATTCGCAGGGTACCGTGAAGATATCATTGATATATTGAGAAAAGGAGATCTTTATTTGCATTGCTCTGTTTTAGAGACATTTTCTAATGCCATTATTGAAGCTATGTCTGTTGGTTTGCCCATCGTTTCCACAAAAACAGGAGGAATTCCAGAAATTATCTCGGACCATGTCGATGGCATGTTGACGAATCTTGACCCAGAAACAGTTGCTGCGACAGTTCTTGAAGTCTTGAGGGACCGAAAATTAGCAAGCACGTTAGGCAAGGCGGCGAGGAGAAAAGTAATACAAAAATATACCTGGGAGGTGATAGGACCTCAATGGGAAAATATACTAAGAGAGGTTACACAAAAGTAAGGTGAAGCTCTTATCTCTCACAGATATTTATCCCACTAAAGATTTCCCTTTTTCGGGAGTATTCATCCGTAATTTGAACAAAGTCCTATCTGGCCATTTAGAAGTCACAGTTATTCATCCACGCCCATGGCCAAAATCATTTCCCATGCATTCTTCAAATACCTCTTCATACTATGAACGACAAGGAAGTATTCAGGTGTATCATCCTCTAATGTTTGTTCCTGCACGAGGTGACCGCATTTTTATGCGTGGCTTCTTCTTTTTTCTAAGTACACTAAAACTACTGCTTATAAAGAAGAAATATATAGATTTTGACCTTGTTCACGCCCATATGGTTGTTCCTGCAGGATTCGCTGGAGTTATTTTATCCAAAATATTCCGAAAGCCCATTGTTATTACCTGCCACGGCTCTGATATTAACGTCTATCCCCACATTCCTGTTTTGAAACAGATGGTTAATTACTCATTGAAAAGAAGCGATGCTATTGTAACTGTTAGCAACAATCTGAAAGCAAAGGCCAAGGCATTAGGAATAAGTGATAATAAGATCAAAGTAATCAAAAATGGAGTAGATCATAAGATTTTCAAAATAATGGACAAATGTAGTGCCAAAAAACAGTTAGGTGTTAAAAATGAAGGGCATATAATTCTTTATATAGGACACGTAACACAAGAAAAAGGGTTAGCATATCTCTTACGCTCTATGGCTTCTTTACTTAAAATAAAGAGAAATGTTTATCTTTTTATTATTGGTGAAGGTAAAGAAAAAAGACGTTTGTCAAAAATGATTAACACTTTGGGAATAGAAAAAAGGGTCTTCCTCATCGGCCCACGGCCGAATAGTGAAATACCGATATGGTTGGGAGCTTCCGATCTTTTGTGTTTGCCAAGTTTCAGAGAGGGCTTACCTTGTGTAATTTTGGAAGCCCTTGCATGCGGAAGACCAGTGGTGGCTAGCGATATTGGAGGTATTCCCGAAGTTCTAGGTGGCGATGAAACTTTGGGAATTATGGTCCCCCCAAAAGACGACAGAGCTTTAGCCGAGGCATTAACTCAGGCCCTTAGTACTCAATGGAACGCTCAGCACATCTCTTCAAAAATGCAAGAATGGTCCTGGGCAAACACTGCGCAAGAATACTTAGCAGTTTTTAAAAGCCTATTCAGCGTGAAAGAAAACATAAAAAAATTTTGAGCGAAATATGGCACCATCGAAAAATAATAGCGGAGGTGATTCGATTATTGAAAATATTTTATGTTTATTATCATTCGTATGATGATATGCCCATACATGTTAGTGACGTCATAGAGGAACTTGTGGAACAGAAAGATAGCGTCCATTTGTTTACTTCGATAAGACCATCCTTCCTAAAAAATTGCACGTGGCAAAATCGTGTACAGATAACAAATATTCCCGTCTTAAACATCAGATTCTTAAATCGGTTATGCTATTCTTTTTTATTAGCGATATTTCTTCCTTTTTGGTGTTTGAAAAAAAGGCCGGATGTCATTTATGAGCGAATCTCATTTTCAACAGTACTAACCGTTATAATAGCGCGATTTTTGGCCATTCCATTGATTTCTGAGGTCAATGGTATAACTGTCGAAGAGCTTAAATGGAGCAGCAAATCGCTGTGGAGGATCAAAGTAACTAAATTATGTGAATCCTTTTCATTGAAACACAGCAGTCTAGTAATTGCGGTCACCGAAAATATAAAAGAGTGGCTAATTAAGGCTTATAAAATTCAACCAAATAAGGTCGAAGTGGTTACCAATGGTACAAACATTCGTCGCTTTTATCCTAGAGATGCCAAAGAGGCCAGAACGCATTTTGATCTACCGACAAAAGATAAATTTTATGTAGGTTATCTTGGAACACTAACCCCATGGTGCGGAGTTGAGTTACTGATAGAATGTGCTGCCAGAGTTCTGGAAAAATTTCCACAAGTCGATTTTATAATAGGCGGAGGGCAAGAGCCCTATATGAGCGACTTCAAATTTCAGGTTCGGCAGAAGGGGCTTCAAGATCATTTTAGATTCTATGGCAACGTCCCCTGGGCTAGGGCTGGATTATTCACTAACACCTTTGATATAGCAATTGTATCTAGTATCTACCATTTTTCTCGGGGCCTCTCTCCATTGAAACTTTATTCGTATCTCGCATGCAATAAACCGGTCATTGGAAGTGATAGAGGAGAAGTAGGAGAGGTTTTAAGACGCTACAATGTAGGTCTTACCTTTACGTCAGGAGACGCTGAGTCATTAGGACATAAAATTATTGAGCTTCTGACTAACCCTAAAATTAGAAATGAAATGGGGGAAAAGGCCCGGCAGGTTGTTATCGAGAACTACTCGTGGACCGTTAAGGTGAGCCAGCTAAAAAGAATAATACATCGAAATATCAGCCACAACGTTTGAATATGATCTTTTCAAAAGGAGATGGCATATGAGGATTTTTGTAACGTTTGCTGGTGATCTTACAGGACAATTGACAACGCCCGGCGGGGTTGTTCACGTCATAGAGGTGTGCAGAAACATCCATATGCTTGGCCATGAAGTTACTCTATTTGTCCCAAATTATGGATCTTACCCAGAAAACGTTCCATTTAGGATTGTTTACGTTCCTATCTTGCAAAAGCGCTATCTCGAAACTATTTCTTTTGCCATTAATCTTCTATTATGGCTCGTTATTTACATTATGAAAGAAGGATGCGATCTCATCTACGAAAATGATGTTACATACTCTCTCGGCGCTATATTATGTTCCAAGATTTTGTTTAAGAAACATTTCATGAATGCACACGGCTTCAGCCCTGATGAAATGGAAATGGGGGGTCACTCATGGCTAAGGATCAAAATCGTTGAGCTTTTTCAAAAGGTCAACTACGGGCTAAGCGATGGGCTGTTTTGTGTTACGCCCTACATTGTAGAGAAAGTACACCAACATTACAAGGTGCCTAAAAGCAAAATGGTATTCATATTCAATGGTGTCAACGAGGAGCTGTGTCGTCCTCTGAACCGAAAGGAGGTGTTTGATACACTTAAGCTGTCTCCTGAAAAATACTACGTTGGCTTTATTGGTTACTTATACCCTTGGTCTGGCTTAGAAACTTTAATCGATGCAGCATCTCGGGTTGTCCAAGAAATAGCGAATATGAATTTTATTATTGTAGGGCATGGAACTTGGGGGGCACATTTAAAGCAAATTACCCTCAAGCACAGAGTCCAGGATTATTTCATTTTTACCGATTATCAACCTTGGCGGATGATTCCACTTTATTGCAACGCCTTTGATGTTGGGGTCACGCCTTATGTCGGTCAAAAGGGAGTCGGAAGGTATCGTTCCTCAATGAAAACTCTGGAATATTTGGCTTCTGGAACTCCTGTAATTATAACTCATGCAGAAGGTGTCAGTGACATCGTTGAAAAGTCCGGTTGCGGAATTGTTATTCCTCCAGACGATCCAGATGCTTTCGCAGACGCCATAATTGAGGTGATCAGGGATTCAAAAAGAAGAAAAAAAATGGGAGAGATAGGCAGACAGCTAGTCCTCGACAATTATACATGGAAGCATACAGCCAAACACATGATGGATTTCGTAAATAAGAAAATGAAAAAATCTTTATGATTAATAGAGCAAAGTACTATGTGTGGCATTTGCGGATTTATAGTCGATAATGAGATCGGGATCAGAGATTGGAAGGAAGTCCTTGGTAAGATGAAAAATATCTTGGCCCACCGTGGCCCAGACACTCAGGGACAAGTCTATGAAGCTACAAACAAGCGGATTGTAGGATTGGGTCACCGGCGTCTCTCTATAATCGATCTTTCTGAAAAAGCAAATCAACCCCTGGGAAATGAGGATGATTCAGCAACTGTTGTTTTCAATGGAGAAATTTATAACTATCAAGAATTGGCCAAAGAATTGGTAGCAAGGGGGCATAGATTCCGGTCTCAGAGTGATACCGAGGTTCTGGTTCACCTCTATGAAGAATACGGCAGACAAATGGTTGATCATCTGAATGGCATGTTTGCCTTCGCCATCTATGACCGAGGGCTCCGGCGATTACTGCTGGCAAGAGACCGACTTGGCATCAAACCACTTTACTATACCGACACCAAAGAGTGGCTCCTTTTTGGTTCCGAGATCAAATCCTTTGTAACATTTCCAGAATTCAATCCAGAGATGGATCGGGAGGCCCTTCATCATTACTTAACCTTCCGCTTTGTTCCGGCCCCAATGACACTCTTTAGGGGAGTCAAGAAATTACCCCCCGGGTTTTTAATTGAATATCTTGCTGGCCAGAGATATCTGAGTCCTATGCGGTATTGGGATCTCAGCTTTGACCGCCTCGAGAAAACCTACTCAGTAGCGCAGTCCACAGAGGCTGTTCGAGATCTGCTTCAGGAAGCTGTGAAGATTCGGTTGATGTCTGAGGTTCCCTTGGGTGCAATGCTGAGTGGAGGAGTGGATTCAAGTGTTATCGTGTCAGATATGATAAAATCATCGCAGCAAACCGTCTCCACCTTTACCATAACCTACGAGGAGGAGGGTCCTCACAATGAGGGTGTGTTTGCAGAAATTACAGCGGAGGCGTTTCAAACCGACCACCATGAGATTCTGGTGCGATTGGATGATTTTATCGAGAACCTGGAACGGATGGTTTATTTCATGGATGAACCTGTTGCTGATCCGGCGGCCATCCCTATCTATAACCTTTGCCGATTCAGCAAGGAACACGTGACGGTTCTTTTATCCGGGGTTGGCGGCGATGAGCTATTTGGGGGCTATGATGTCTACAGGGAGGCAATCTACTCAGCTTATCTGAGGCATATACCCCGTTTTGCCTGGGATAACATTATTGTGCCTCTTTATGGCCTGATGCCGGAAGGTATGATGGGAAAGAATTTTGTACAACGGGTCCATCAACCCATAGAGGACGTATTTCTCGGCAGTTCAATCATCTACGGCGGATTTAACGAATCACAGAAGGCAACTCTATACACCCCTGATTTCGCCGAGCAACAGTCTGCTTTTAATTCCCACAATGTGGTGCGGCAGACGCTTATGGGAATATCTCAGGCAAGCCCGCTTCACAAGATGATATACATGGATACCAAACACTGGTTGGCCGATAGCCACTTAATCATGATGGATAAGATGTCTATGGCCAACTCCCTTGAGTTAAGAACCCCACTGCTTGATCACCGTCTGGTTGAACTCGCTGCTGCAATGCCTGAAAAGTTCAAGGTTAATCTTTTTCGCTCAAAAATTATCTTTAAAAATGCCTTCAAGTCAGAGATTCCCGAGCAAATCATTACTCGCCCAAAGAGGGGATTTTCAACCCCGGTTCATATTTGGTTCAATGAGTCTGGCGACAAATTGAGAGACATGCTAGTAAATAGATCGGCCTATATGCATGAGTATTTTAATAAGGATTTTATAACTAATCTGCTGAGACGGCATATAGAAAAAGAGGGTGATTTTTCTGCCAGCTTATTTACCCTTCTAGTTTTGGAATTATGGTTTGATAGATTTTTAGGCTGATATTCACAACCGATCATAATGAGAAATAGTGAAATATTTCCAGGATGATAGTGTGATGGGATTATTCGATTATCTATTCGGATGGAAGAAATGGGGTATAAGAAAGGGTGGCCTTGTGCTGGAACTTGGGAGTGGGGGCAGTCCCATGGTTAGGTCCAACATCCTCTTGGACAGATATATTTATGATGATTCAGAAAGAGAGCTGAATATTACAAAAGACAGGCCCTTGGTATGCGCAGATATTGCCAATTTGCCATTTAGAGAGGGCATTTTTGATTTTATATATGCCTCTCATGTTCTAGAACACCTTGATGAATTAGAGAAGGGACTAAGCGAAATGGTACGTGTGGGAAAAAGAGGGTTGATTATTGTCCCAGGGGAAATTTTTGAAAGGGCATGGGACAAATATTCCCATAGATGGATTATAACAGTGGTTGGGGATCACCTAATTTTTCGCGAAAAGTGCACTTGTACATACCTAATTGAAAATGATGTCCTCGAAGAATGGAAGCACATTTTTTGGAAGGTGTATATAAAGAATAGGGATCTCCTAGATATACATTTTTTTTGGGAAGATACTATTCCTTTCAAAATAATTAAATGTGCAAACGGTGGGTTTGGAAAGAATATCCCTGCAATAAAAAAGGGGGATATAAAAAGGGATATCAACCTTAAGTATAGAATAAAGGTGAAAGTCCAAGTGTTTCTTTCTAGGATCATACGATCCCTATATGGTTAGCTCGGAAAGGAAAGCATTCTACTTTCTAATTCAATTCCTTTTAATCTGAACAACTAGATACGACTGGCATTGACAATGATGAGAATTTTATACATATGCAGTGCCGATCTTTCCGGTACATCAGGGTCCCTTGGGTCTGTGCGGCATATCATGGAGGTTTCAGAAAACCTCTATCATCTGGGGAACAGGATTAAAATGATCGTACCTGGGTACGCCCGTTACCCTCACCCTACCCCAATCACTATAATCTATGTGCCCACTGTGAAGGTTCGTTTTTCGAGAACCCTCATTTATGAGCTTTTCGCACCACTTTTCGTTATGGTCTATTGTATGTTTTGGAGGCCCCATATCGTCTATTGGCGACAGGCTTATCTGACAGTATTCCCTGCGTTGCTGAGTAGATTACTGGGAAAGAAGATCATAACCGAGGTCAACGGCCTTACTATTCATGAAGTAAACTCCGAACCATTAAGTAGGCTTAGAAAAAAGGTCATATTGGCCTTTGAACGCTTTAACTACCGAGCCTCCAGTCATCTGATATGTGTAGCTTCCCAGATCAGGGATAGGATCCTGGAGCATTACAGTCTCCCCCCAGGCAAGGTGTCGGTTATTTTAAATCGGGTCAATTCGGACCGAATGCCCGTGATGGACCCTAAGGAGGCCAAGGGGAAAATCGGATTGGATCCGGATCTTCAGGTTGTAGGGTTTGTGGGACATTTTTTCCCCTGGGATGGGATCGAGTATCTAATTGAGGCGGCCCCAATGATTATCGAAGAGATTAACAAGGCTCGTTTTTTGATTATCGGGCATGGCCGCTGGGGGGAACAACTACCTGAGTTGGTAAAGGAAAAGGGCCTGGAGGAATACTTTATCTTTACCGGTAAGATTTCATGGGAGAGGCTTTATCTCTACGTCAATGCATTTGATGTGGCAACCGCGCCGTATTCAAAGGCCATTAATTTCCAGAGTGGCCGCTCCTCGTTAAAGATCCTTGAATATTTTGCCTGCAGGAAACCAGTAGTAGCAAGCCATACAGAGGTTATTCCAGAAATTGTAGATTTAGCAGAGAAAGGACTTGGAATCACTGTGCAACCAGAAGATGCTGCCGCACTGGCCAGGGCCATCCTACGTCTTTTAAAAGATAAGGGTCTCAGAGAGCAAATGGGTAAGGGGGGCCGTGACTACGTGGTGAGGGAGAGAAGTTGGGGGACTGTGGCTCAGAAGATTCAAGGTATTATGCATACCTCGGTGGAGTAAGTAAAGGGTAATCATGTGCGGAATCTGTGGATTTATGGTTGGAAGCCAGAGTAAGACCAAAAATTGGCGCCAAATCTTGGATGACATGATCCAGGTCCTGTCCCACCGGGGTCCGGATGATAAAGGACATTGCTATTTAGATACAGGTAATTCGATTGTTGGTTTGGGTCACCGGCGTCTCTCTATAATCGATCTTTCTGAAAAAGCAAATCAACCCCTGGGAAATGAGGATGATTCAGTCATTGTTGTTTTCAATGGAGAAATTTATAACTATCAAGAATTGGCCAAAGAATTGGTAGCAAGGGGGCATAGATTCCGGTCTCAAAGTGATACTGAGGTGATTGTTCATCTGTATGAGGACTTGGAGGACAAATGCTTAGACAAGTTGGACGGTATGTTCGCCTTTGTTCTATGGGATAGAAAAAGAGGCCGGCTATTACTGGCACGCGATCCAATGGGTATTAAACCCCTTTTCTATGTTTTCAAGGAAGGGAACTTTTATTTTGCCTCGGAGATTAAGGCGCTACTACTTCTCGATGAAGTCTCTAGGCAGATAGATCTCAAGGCGCTGGATTATTATTTGACTTACGGCTATATCCCTGGTTCAAGAACGATCTTTAGAGATATTAGCAAATTGCCTCCTGCATCTTACCTCACTTTTGAAAACCGCCAGATAAATATCACCCCCTATTGGTCCATTCAATATCTACCCAAGAACGACCTCCCGGAAGATGCGTTGACAGAAGCCCTTTTCAATACATGTGCTAAAGCGGTCAAAAGGCATCTGGTCAGTGATGTTCCATTGGGCGCCTTTTTGAGCGGCGGTGTTGACTCAAGCATCATCGTGGCCTTGATGAGCATGGTGGGGGAAAAGCCATTTGATACGTTTTCTCTTGGGTATGCCTCAGGTGGAAAAGATGAATTGGATTACGCTGCTTCAGTGGCTGATCATTTTGCGACCACTCACCACGAATTTAAAGTTGATCCGGAAATGACCCAGATACTTCCAGAACTTCTTCTGTGGCATCTGGACGAGCCTTTCTTTGATAATTCTATTATACCTACCTATTATATCTCTAAGTTGGCCCGTGAAAAGGTTAAGGTTGTCCTGTCGGGTGACGGTGGAGACGAAATTTTTGGGGGATATGGGTGGACTAGGCGGCACCAATATAGTGTGGCTTATGGAATGCTTCCTGGCTTCATTCGTAAACCACTGGCTAAACTGTGTTCAGGGGTGGGCCCTGAAGACGATTATAGAACCAATCTGACAACAAAGGTTCGGCGTTTTCTGGGTGATTTGAATGCTGATATGGAAAGCGGTTTCCTCCGTCGGACTTCGGTCTCTTACTCATTCGAGCAACGGCTCTTCACGCAGGCGTTGAAAGATGAACTGCGGGAATTCGACGCAGGCGATTATCAGAGGAAGCTCTTCTCAGATGTACAGGTATTGGATGCCCGTGAGAAAATGCTTTATGTAGATACCATGGCCTTTCTGCCCGATGACTGCCTTTTTAAGGTAGATCGTATGAGTATGGCCCATGGTCTAGAAGTGAGGGTACCTTTTCTGGATAAGAACCTAGTGGAGTTTTCCGCAAGAATTCCCTTTGAGTATAAGATAAGAGGTCTTAATACAAAGTATATTTTAAAAAAGACATTCGCTCCTTATTTGCCAAAGAATATTTTACGACAAAGGAAACAGGGATTTACTATACCTATCTCAGCATGGTTGCGAGCAGAACTGGGGGATTTAGCAACTAGGATTTTGTTAAGTGACTCTCTTGAAAAGAGGGGCTTGTTTGAGAGGAAACGTCTAAAGTGGATGCTCGAAGAACATAGGATTGGAAAGCAAGAATTGGGACATCGAATATGGAGTTTAGTTGTATTTGAGGTATGGGCCAGACTTTATTTGGATGAAAAGATCAAATCAGCCCCTCAAGTTTCGCTGCAAGAGATGATCGAGTAATGTCTAACTTCCAAATAAATGTAGCCAAAAAAGACATCCTGGTTGTGAACAAAAACAGACAGTTTGTCCTCCACAGGAATGATGTCGGGATTCCGTCAGGTAGAAAAATAGAAGTAATTGAGACCGAATCGAGGCAACTTGAAGGCTATCCTGAGATTTCAGTGATTATTCCCACCGCTGATGGTTGCCGAGGCGGCTTATTCCCCGCCTTGTTAAAGCAGCTTTCCGCACAAAACTTTCAAAACTTTGAAACGATAATCATTAAAGGTGACTCAAGACAAGGAAGGGCTATAAATACGGGTGCTGACATTGCGAGGGGTCGGTATCTCCTAACCCTTGATGACGATACCAGCTTGGCTTCCAAAGATGCCTTTGAAAAACTGGCCGCAGTTATAGAAAACAATGGGACTATAGGCATGGCTGGCGGTATAAATGTTATACCACCAGATGCATCTTGGTTTGTTAGGCGAGCAATGCAGGAAATCCCACGGCGCTCTACCCCTCCGGTAGACAAAATCACCGATTCTGATCTAGCTGAGCATCCACTGTTGATTATAAGGAGAGAAATTTTTGTAAGAACGGGTGGGGAGAATGAACTCATACCAAGGGGATTGGATCCCTACCTTAGGCAAGAGTTTAGAAAGGCGGGGTATCGGGTCGTTGTGGTTCCAGGAGCCAATTATTCCCATCTTCCGCCAAAAACCTTGTTCAAGATGATCAAGCAGTTTTACCGTAACGGAAAGCAAGCGGCCTTTTGCAACAAATTCTATCCCCAATGGGTGTTTGAAACGCCAGGGGCCCATGTGAAGGACTTTGTGGAAAGAAGACCCTATTTATATAGGGCGGCACGGTATGGGGTGAATATGGTGAAGAAGTCCTTCAGGGGACACTGGATCTATCTCACAGTATCTTTTGCGTATGCCATAGGGTATATGTGGGGCTACATGCGCTACAGGGATGAGACCCAGGCATGAGAATCCTATTTATAGCGGATGTACCTTTAGAGAATCCCACCAGCGGATCGGAACAGGTATTGTACCAGCAGGCAACTGGGTTGGCACGGGAAGGCATGGAAGTCTACGCCATAACACGCCAGGCAGCCCTCCCTTCATGGATTATCAGAGATGTGACCGGCGTTCGAGAGGGCTCTTATCGTGCATCCGCGCAGGATATGATCCGTTCGTTTTTTTCTCTGTGGAAATATCCATTTAAGTTTTATGGCCGTTTCATAGAAGGCGCTCAGTTTCAGGTAGCAGTGTGTCACCAGCCTTTCAACTGCTTCTCACTTTTGACTATGAGAAAGCTCCAACACCTCCCCCTCCTCTATGTGTTCCATTCACCAAGCCATGAGGAGTATGTATTATCAAACCGAAATAAGAACAGATTAGGAATTCTTTTGCACGTAAAATCTCGCCGTATGATAGAAAGAGTTTGCCTTAAAAGGGCTGTGAAGATTATGGTCTTGAGCAGGTATATGGGGGAGAAGGTACAGGATATACATGGAATATCTGGCGATCGGATCGTGGTTAACCCAGGCGGTGTGGAAGTGAATCGTTTCAAGCCACCTCAAAATCGGGAAGCCCTAAAGAACAGATTGGGTTTTCCAGAGGGCAAGATTCATCTTCTTACTATCAGGAATCTAGAACCAAGGATGGGTATTGAGAATCTATTAAGAAGTATCCAAATCCTGAAAAAGGGCCAGCTTGGCATTCATCTGATTCTGGGTGGCGAGGGAATTGAGAGGCAAAACCTTGAGAATATGATTAAGGACCTTGGCCTTCGTGAAGAGGTCACCATGACGGGATTCATACCCTCCAGCATATTGCCTGAGTATTATGGTGCCGCTGATTTTTTTATCTTACCAACCCGGCACTTGGAGGGTTTTGGGCTTGTGACCCCTGAATCCATGGCTTGTGGCACTCCCGTTCTGGGTACACCAGTGGGAGGAACAAAGGAGATCTTATCCCATTTTGATCCGGAGTTTCTTTTCTCTGATACCTCGGCTGAGGCTATGGCAAAGGGGATTCAGAAGGCTATTGGTAAGTATTTTCCGAGGAAGAAAGAATATGATGATTTAAGAGTTCGATGCAGGGAATATGCGGCGACCAATTATTCATGGGAGCGTCACCTTGCTCAACTAAAATCGATCCTTGAGGAGATCATATCAAGTAGATGCGGACCCATGAATGTATAGATTAGCCGTTTGTACGGAATGGGCATAGGGGGCTGTGAGTAAAATCATTCATATCATCACTCGGCTGGACAAGGGAGGATCTGCACAAAACACATTGCTAACCTGCCTGGCATTGTGTGAGAGATATGAAATCATACTGGTCCATGGTCTTTCCCTTGAATCTCAGATGACAGATTGGGAGAAGCAGTCGGTTGATAGTGGAATTAAGGAGGCTGAGAAAAGAGGCGTAAAGGTCATTGGCATTCCCTCTTTAGTACGAAGCATAGATCCTGGACAGGATGTTTGGGGCTTTTTTTCTCTATGGAGACTGATGATTAAGGAAAAGCCCGCCATCGTTCACACCCATACCTCTAAGGCAGGAATCCTGGGCCGCTGGGCTGCCAAAATGGCCGGCGTACCCATCATAGTACATACCCCTCATGGACATGTCTTCTATGGCCACTTCGGTCCTCTGGGTTCCAGATTCTTTCTTTTGGTAGAGAGATTAATGGCGTCTATCACTGATCGTATAGTCGCCCTTACTGAAGCGGAAAGACGGGACTATATCGGATTTTCTGTTTCTAATCCAGACAAGATTGTAACGATTCACAGTGGGGTGGAGATAGATCGATACACCAAAGCAGAGGTCAAGATCGAGGATAAGAAGAGATCCGTGGGCCTAAATCCTAAAGGGCTAGTGGTCGGTACAGTTGGTTGGTTGCTTCCGATCAAAGGACCAATGCACTTACTCAATGCTATGGCAGACGTTTGGCAGAGCCATCCTGAGATAAGGTTAGTCTTTGTGGGGAAGGGTGAGTTAGAAGAGGAGTTAAGGGCAGAGGCCTTTCGAATGGAGGTATCTGAAAGGGTGATATTACTAGGATGGCGCGCTGATATTCCTGAGATCATGCAGATCCTGGATATTTTTGTTCTTCCCTCGTTAAACGAAGGAATGGGTAGGGTATTGGTGGAGGCTATGGCGGCTGGAAAGCCTATTGTTGCAAGCAGTGTAGGTGGTATACTGGACCTGGTTAAACATGGACAGAATGGACTTCTTGTTGAGCCTGGTGATGTTAGTGCCCTATCTCTTGCTATTAGAAGACTGTTAGTAGATAAGAAGCTACGGGATGAAATGGGGAAGCAGGGCAGAATTATGGCCCAGAATTACAGTGTTGAAAAGATGGTCAGAAAGATTGATGCCCTCTACTCATCCCTTTATCTTATCAGAGAAAGATATCCGCATAAGTAATAGGAACTGCTCTGTCTTTATGGCAAGGAAAGCAGCTACCTTATCTCTTCTTATCCTTACCCTCCTCTTAAACCTTGATGTGGCCCTGGCTAGTGATTATCAGCAAATAGCAGGCCTGATTGACCTTCGCACGACCTTGAGCGATGGGGCCTATGATCTTGAGTTCCTGGTGCAATTGGCCAAGAAAAGAAGCTTCAGCGCTCTCTTTATCAATGACCATGACAGGATGGTTATCAAGTACCGCCTTCCTCCTTTTAGAAATATATTTAAAAGAGGATTGAATTAAATTCGATTAACAAAACAGGTGTGGAACACTACCTGAATTCAATCGGGGAAATAGAGAAAAAGCGTCCTGGTATCATCATAATCGTAGGTTTCGAAACGGCCTCCTTTTTATTACTGGACAGGCCCCTATCTTAAGAAGAACCTCACCGCCTATAACCATGAAAGATGGATTCTGACAATTGGACTGGTAAAGGCTGAAGATTATCGGGATCTCCCAATAATTCACAATAATTTTTCAACCACATGGGCATGGAAGGCTTGTTTCCAATCCTATTTTTGTTATCTATTAGTAATTAAACATGTTTTTGGATTATTTATTTTCTATTTGCCTTTTTTTCTGATTCAGCATAAATTGCAGCAACTAAAAAAGGAGGATTCCTTCAGTAAGATTTTGAAATTTTAGAAAGGAGGGTGAACAGATGAAGGAAAACAGCTTGGTGCAGTTATTCGTAAGAAATTTGGTTATGGCCATACCCTGGGGCATAATTTTCTTGGTAGTTTTCCTTATTGCCTCTATTGGGATTAAGCAACAAATCAAGGAAGGCGTACAGTTTGCCACACAAATGGGTATTTATGAGACAAGCAATTTTGCTTTAGCCTATCCTGTGGTCACCCGTATTAAACAAAATGTTAAGGAGAGTGTTGAATTTACGGCGAAGACAACAAGAAACGAATTAAAGGCTCTTCTTAATGATCCTCAGGTGAAAGAGGACTTGAAAGAGATCTTTGAATACTGCCCTGAAAGGCACAGGAAGTAGAGGATCAGTTTCCCGAATAGCTCTTATCCTAATTGTCCCAAAAAGTTGTTCCAAGGGTAATTATTGTTAGCAGGGGATGGAATTATGGTTGTTGCTGCTCATCAACCCCAGTATCTTCCGTGGCTTGGATATTTTCATAAGATCGACAGGGCAGATATCTTTGTGCTGCTTGATACTGTGCAGTTTAAAAAAAACGAGTGGCAGAACAGGAATAAGATAAAGACGGCCCAGGGCTGGCAGTGGTTGACCGTTCCAGTCCTATATAGATATCCGCAGTTGATAAATGAGGTCACGATAAATAACAGGGTGAAGTGGCAGCATAAACAAAGACAAGCCATCCTATCAAATTATAAAAAGGCACCGTACTATGAAAAGTTGGAGGAATTTTTTGAGGATATTTTCTCTTCATCCTGGCAATTTATCTCTCAATTGAATATAGAGATAGTTAAGAGGCTTGTTAAGATACTTGGAATAGATACCCCCCTCTATGTGGCCTCTGAGCTAGGAGAGTTTCCTCAAGACCCGGATGAAAGGCTTATTGCCATAACCAAACACTTTGGGCCAGATACCTATCTGGCAGGAGCCGGCGGAAGGGGATATATGGATTTGGATAAATACAGTCAGAGGGGAATTAAGGTTATATTTCAGGATTTCAAGCATCCTGTTTACGGTCAACTATTTGGCGAGTTTGAACCGTTTATGTCAGTGATTGATCTCATCTATAATCATGGTGACAAGAGCTTGATGATATTAAGGGACAATACATGAACATACTTGCTATAGGGGCCCATCCTGATGATATTGAGGTAGGCTGTGCAGGCACCCTGATAAAATATGCCCAGAAGGGGCATGATATATTTCTACTATTGATTAGTAAGGGAGAGATGGGTGGAGAGGCTGAGATAAGGTACAAGGAACAGATGAAGGCGGCTGATATAATTGGTGCCAAGGATGTTTTTTGGGGAGACTTTAGGGACACCGAGTTGCTCGATAAGGGAAACGAGATTATTCACGCTGTAGAGGGCTATATTAAGAGAACTCAACCTAATTTTATATTTGTCAATTTTTTTGACGACACCCATCAAGATCACAGGACAGTGAATAAATCAGTTCTCTCTGCAGCACGGTATGTGAGAAACGTGATGTTTTATGAGGTACCAACAACCAATAATTTTATACCTAATGTATTCGTTGATATAGGTTCAGTGCTGGATATGAAACTGGAGGCATTGAAGGCCCATACCTCCCAAATAATGAAGACAAATATCCAGGATCTCTCCATCATAGATATTGCCAGATCTTCTGCCCACTTCAGGGGAGTGCAGGGGAGGGTTCCCTTAGCAGAAGGATTTGTTTCTGAAAGGCTCTTTATTAATATTGACTAACAAAATCACCAGCGTTCAGCTATCAGCCTTTAGTGAAGATAAAGATTTAGATGAAACAGCCGGTAGTTGACCTACCGACAATGTGAAAATAACATACTGTCTTCTTCTATCTTCCTGATGGCTGTTTCTTGGTGCTGATCGATTATAGAAAATGATTACCCATTCAAAGGTGATTCTAGATGAGGAAGATCTTGCCGGTGTAACAAAGGTATTGCGCTCAGGCCTTCTGGCCCAGGGAAAGTATGTCTCATCACTTGAGGAAAAAACTGCTTCCTTTATCGGTGTCAATCACGCAGTTGCCGTGAGCTCTGGCACAGCTGCGCTACATCTCTCGCTCCTCTCTCTTGAGATAGGCGCTGGCTCTGAGGTTATAATACCAAGCTATGTATGTACTGCCCTGTTAAATGCTATAAACTATGTCAGGGCAACGCCTATTCTGGTTGATATTGATCCCAGTACTTACAACATAAAGGCCGAGGATATAAAGAGAGTAATAAGTGAGAGAACAAGGGCTATAATTGTCCCACATATGTTTGGGTTGCCCTCAGATATCGACTCCATTGTTTCTCTTGACATCCCAGTTATAGAAGATTGTGCGCACTCTGTCGGCGCCAAGTTCAGGGGGAGATATACGGGCTCTTTTGGTCTTCTATCGATCTTTTCCTTTTATGCCACCAAGATGCTCGGTGGTGGAGAGGGGGGAATGGTTCTGTCCAATAACCTTGATCTAATTGAAACTATTAGAGATTTGAGGGGTTATGATGAGAAGAAGACATATGCTGTTAGGTATAACTACAAATTGACCGATATCCAGGCTGCACTGGTAGAAAGCCAGCTCAGGAAACTCCCCTTATTCATCGAGAGGAGAAAAAAGATTGCCAAGATTTACAACAATGGGTTAGATGGTGTGGGAGCCAGAACACCACTGGTACCAGAGGGAAGAGAACATATCTATTACCGATATGTCATATCCCTTGAAAATTCATTACAGTTCATAAAAGAGATGGGGAAAAGGGGCATTGAATGCAGAAGACCTGTATTTAAACCTTTACATAGGTATCTAAAATTACCGGGTTATTATGCCACAGATGAAGTATGGGAAAAGGCCGTAAGCATCCCAGTCTATCCATCTCTTAAAACAGAAGAGACTCATCTTATCGTCGATAGCGTGAAGAAGATACTAGGAGCATAGCTGGTTATTTACCGAACTCGATTGTGACTGGTTAGAGCTCATAGACAGGCAAGGCGACCTGGAATTGGAAAACGAACAAAGATATTTAAGCCAGGAACTGACGGAAGCTCCATATTGCAAAAGAGTCGTTAAGATTTTGAATACATATAGAACATTTGATATTTGAACTTCGGATTTGTTTCGAATTTCGATATTCGAATTTTTGATTTACTTACAGCGTTATAAGTATTGAGTAAGGCTCCAGACGATAGTTTAGATAAGGACTGTAAGTTGCTTGTCTTCAAAGGAACACCGCATTTAAAAATCTCATATCTTGTAGCTCTTATTCTTTTTGGCACCCTTGTCATTCCCTTCGTCCGATTCTACTTCTTATATCTGGGAGTAAGGTGGCTCTATATTTTCCTTCTCTCACTTTGCCTATCGTATCTACTAACTCCTATAATGAGACTGATCGCTGCAAGTTTCAATATCCTTGATTACCCTCATGGAAGGAAGATCCATGAAAGCGCTACTCCTTTGCTTGGAGGGCTAGCAATTATCATAGCCTTTTCTTCCTCCCTTATGGCAAATATGCTTCTTGAAAGGGGCATGGTAATATTGCTATGCGGTGGGATGATAGTGGCCCTTGTGGGCCTCATAGATGATTTGAGAGGGGTACCAGCAAGATTGAAGCTTCTTATACAGATTCTCATTGTACTCATGTTGATCTACAATGGGATAATATTAGATCTTTTTCCTCCCCGAACAACATGGGGATTTTGGCTGAATCTTGTCTTTACTATTGTCTGGATTGTAGGGATTACAAATGCCATGAATTTTGTCGATGGGATGGACGGATTGGCAGCCGGGTTAAGCGCTATAATAGCTACTTTTATGGGCATCGTAGCCTTCCAGACCGATCAGCCATTTATGGGATGGATCGCTGTTGGAGTCCTTGGAAGTTGTCTTGGTTTCTTCCCCTTTAATTTTAGATTCAAAAGACCGGCCTTGATATTTCTGGGAGATGCAGGAAGCACATTCCTCGGTTTTATCCTGGCTGGTCTGGCTATCAAGGGTTACTGGTCTGAAAACAGTCGTATTGTGTCCTTTGCCACGCCTGTTTTGATCTTCTGGGTTTTGATATTCGATATGATCTATATAACGGTTGAAAGGATAGTTACGGGGAAGGTAAGAACCGTGAAGGAATGGATCGATTATGTGGGTACCGACCATATTCACCACAGATTGTACGTCCTGCTCGGCGAGAAGCACAGGTCAGTGCTGGTTATCTTTCTTGTCAGCGCCGCCTTAGGTTTAAGCGCCATTGCTCTGCGAAATGCAAGACCAATTGATGGAGTACTCCTTGTCTGTCAGGCATCGCTTATTACCATCATATTCTCCGTTATCGAACATGCAGGTAGAAGGAATAACCGAACAGTTGCCTAACTTGCCCCAGCGTGCCCTGCTGAGTCGTTAAACCCATTCAACGGGGAAACTGTTGAGGTGTTAAATCGAGGGTGACGGCTTTGTTTCTGCTTTCATCTGCTGGTAGGCGACCACGGAGCGGTAGTAATTGTTGGTCTCCAAGAGTGACTGATGCGTACCAATGGCCACAAGATGCCTCTCGTTCAGCAGCAAAATACGATCTGAATCCCTAATGGTAGAGAGCCGGTTCGCCGCCACAAACAGGGTCTTATTCTTCACGAGGGTGGGGAGCGATTTGAAGATTGACTCTTCCGTCCTGCTGTCCAAAGCAGATGCTGGCTCATCCAGAACCAGGATGTCCGGGTCTTTAACCAGTGCCCGAGCAATAGACAGTCGCTGTTTTTGCCCTTCCGATAGGTTGCCCCCCTTTTCGCGGATTTCGGTCTCATAGCCTGCTGGCAGGCTGACAATAAAATCGTGGATGCCGGCTACCTTAGCAGCGCGAACGACCTGCTCATCGCTGGCCTCGGGATTCCCGTAACGGAGGTTATCCATAATGGTGCCGGACAAAAGGAGTGTGCTCTGGGACACATACCCGATCTGTCGGCGCAACGAACTTACCTCATACTCGGATGCCGGTCGGCCATCAAAGTAGATCTCTCCTGAAGTGGGCCTGTAGAAACGGAGGATAAGAGTCAAAAGGGTCGTCTTGCCCACGCCGCTGGGTCCCACAATAGCCACACGTTCTCTGGGTCGGATGCGGAAGGATACATCCCTGAGCACCGGTTCACGGTCATCGTAGCAGAAAGAAACGTTCTTGAACTCGATCTCCCCTGTCAAGTGTTCCACTTTTTTGCCGGTATCCATGTTCTCTTCAGGAACGATGTCAAAGAGGGCCGAGACACGTTGCAGTGCAGCCAGTGCCTTTTGCAGTTGAAGATTAGCTGTGGCCAGAAATTGTGCTGGGCCGAATACGTATCCAAGGTAGGCCTGAAAGGCAAGTAAGGATCCCAGGCTCCACTGGCCTATAATTATCCAGTAAGCCCCTACTGCCAGCACGATGGCGCGGGCAATACCAGGCATGGTACTGATCGCCAGGTTGGCAACTGAACTTACTGCCCTGTGTTCCAGCGAGATACGAAAGGCGGCCTTCAACTCAGGGATCAGGCGCCTTACCGTACGGTCTTCTGAGGAAAAGGCCTTGATTAAAGGGACCGCAGACAGCGACTCTTGGAAACGACTTGAGACATTGGCCTGTTGTTCCATGCTCTGATGGCTCAAGACATGAAGCTTGTCGGCAAAGTAGCGTACACAGACCGCGAGCCCGGGAAGGATGACCAAGACAACAACAGCCAGTCTCCACTCCAGGTAGAACAATAATCCCACTCCGCCTCCAAAGCGGACTATATTGCTGATGATATAGACAATGGCGCTTGAGAAGAACCACCGGAGCCCCTCGACGTCAGAAGACAGGCGTGACATCAGGTAGCCAGTCTGGTTATCATCGAAAAATGCCTTGGGGAAGCGCAAGGCACGCTTGATGAGATCGTGCTGGATGTCGAGGGTTACACCCTGCTCAAGGCGAGCAAAATAAAATTCCTCCAGCAAGCTGGTGAGCTTCTCAACCAGTGAGATCCCAATCAGCAAGAGTATGGCTCCGGCCAAAAGCTGCAGCTGACGGCCCAATATGACATCGTCAATAATATAGCGTGTGATGAGGGGTTGAGGAAAACCAAGAAGGGAAGTAAAAAGGATGAGGAGCAAGCCCAGCAAACCCTTCCGCCAGTACTGCCCGATATAAGGACGCAGGTTCTTGAGGTTGGCCTTGATGCCGGAATAGCCTTCCTGGCCGACGATTCGGTCCTTCGGCATTTTCCGGGATAGCCCCTGTTTCAGATATGTGAGCCAGCTATCCATGTACTTGACTCGACATCTAGCAGTTTCTGCAACTTATGGAACATAAAGGAATTTTTTATGGCTGTTGCTTGTTGCCTTGCTCGTTAGCCGATCTAAGCCCATTTTTTGCATCATTCCATTATTCGAGTATTCCAATTGGAGCGCCGCCACTAGGTTGCCATATTATATATCATCACACACCATTAGACAAGGCCTGGCCTCACTGCTTGACGCACAGTTTCTCTCATGCTACGGTTTTCATACAAATGTCAGTCATGAGGACTGAGCTTGGAGGAGGGGCCCGTTGGGCCTGGAGGATCGCTACGCTGGAGGATCGGCCTGTCGTCCTTTAGGGGAATTAAGCATGGTGAAGACGAGTAAAGTAGAAGGATTTGTTTTTCCTTTTGAAAAACTTGAAGTGTGGCAGCTAGCCGTCGATCTAGCCGATTTCGTGCTTAACCTTCTGGAATCTTTCCCGACTAATAAGCATCTCAGGCTTATCAGCCAAATGGAGGCAGCCGTATCCGGTATAGCCCAGAACATTGCGGAGGGTAAAGGGAGACAGTACAAAAAGGAGTTTATTCAGTTTCTCTATATTGCCGAAGGGCCACTTTTTGAAGTTTTGACACTTACTGAGTTATTCAAAAGAAGAAAACTCATTAAAGGGCAAGATGCTATTCATATCAGAACCCAGGCTGAAACCATTGATCGTAAACTTCACGGACTTATAAATAGCTTGAGACGGAGATCCTGAGCATTGCGTGGCTAATACTTTAGAAGAGAACACCGTGGCATCCCCCTCAAGTGAAGCGCTCCTCGAGCAAGGCGCTCCTTGAACGAAGTGCTCCTCAAACATGCAGCCCCTTTAACTTCAAACGAAGCGGGCAAGGCGATGAACAGGGAAAGTGCTAATAAATCGGTTCTCAGTCCCGATCACTTATTTATTGACGTGAGCACTGAGCTTCTGCGTAGTGGGCAAAGCATACGGTTTCGAGCCCCGGGGCGGAGTATGTATCCCACTATCAGGGAGGGGGAGACCATTACGGTACAGCCTGTGGCGCCGGCAGCTGTTAAGATAGGAGACATCATCCTTTATCACTTTCAGCGCGGTGTCGTTGCCCATCGAGTGGTGAGCATAGAGAAAAAAAGAGGCGATGCTCTCCTCTTCATCCTGCATGCTGATACATCGGGTGCCCCCGATGAACCTGTGGAACCGTCGCAGATTTTAGGCAAGGTAGTTTCTGTGGAGCGAGGTGGACGCAGCATTGATCTCTATAGCAGAAGGGCCAAAATGCAACGCATTGCGCACGTCTGGGCCTCTCGTCTAAAACGGTGGATGATGAGGAGTGTCGGAATTTATACATGCTATTGATATCATTGCTCCATAAACGTCGTCCAGCAATCGGCGCACTACCAACTTTTTGCTTTCCCCAATCCCCAAATCAGCAAGTTCTTAAATTCCCCCGTCCCTCAATCCTGTAAAGGCTCAAGCGTAGCGCCCCTCAATCCCGCCAAGGCGGGAGTTCCTCAAATGGATCGATTCTTGCGTATCTTCTAGTTGCTTAGGCCTCAGATGCCGCTACCAAGGCGCGGGTTTTGCAGGTCAATTCTAACGGAATGCCCTCAAGAGGCCCCCATAATAGCCTAGAAAGACTGACAAAAATTGTTGCAGAACTGATAAAAAAGTTTACAGAGGCAAAAGGACAAAGCCCCATGCCGGTTAAAAAACAGGAAATTACAAGGACTTACGGAACGATAGTATGGCACATATCTTGCTTCTTAATTTTAATGAAAAGCCCTTCTGACGGCTTGTGGATAGTATAGAGGAAGAATTGTCAAGAATAAACATTTGACCCCATAGATTACTCCCGGAGGGTGGTTTCGCGTTAATTTGAATTCAGGTATGGCATGAAGCAAATGAAGAACACAAGGAAAAGCGCCAAGTTAGTAAAGAGTTTGTGCATTGGAGGAGCCTTAGCAGTACTTTTCACGGCGATTGTTTTGTTGACCTTCGTGCCCACAGCCGATGCCGCCATCACCTGGTCTTCGGAATTACTCACAAATCCAGGATTTGAGACCGGGGATGCGACGGGATGGATTAATGCCGGGGGCGGAGGCGTGAACATTGGTGCTCAATGCACCTCGTGCGATGATGGCCCTCATACGGGCTCTTATCAGGCTTATTGGAATAGTTCCAATTCCGCATATTATCTCTACCAAACTGTAGACCTCTCAAGTTATGCCGCGGACATTGATGCAGGGAACGCTCCCATCAGTGCAACAGGATGGTTGATTTCCAATGAATCTCCCGCACAGGATCTGTTTTTCATGCAGGTTAGGTTCTATGATGGTCCGGGTGGTACGGGTACTGAGATAATTGCTGATAGATATAACACTGGGACGCAAGATGTGGCAACCTGGGGTCAATATGGTATCACTGATTACACCATCCCCGCCACGACCAGGTCGGTTTTGATTGGGTTTAACACGTGGGAAGTGGGTTGGGATGCAGGTTCAGCTGATGATTTTTCAGTGAAGGTTGGAGTTGCATCCGCCGGCACCATCTCACAGGTCAGCAACTGGACCACCGGGTTGAGTCATACGGTCGGCGGGTCTGTCGATACTGATCGGCTCCTGGTCTTTGTCACCGGCTTCGAGAACAGCGGTGATACCGCCATCACCGGTGTAACCTACGGCGGTCAGGCCATGACCTCGGCCGTACAACACGTGACCACGGCTGCCGGCTATGTCACCCGGTGTGAGATCTGGTATCTCAATGAGACCGGGATCCAGGCGGCCTCCGGCACCACGTTTGTTGTCACCTATGCCTCGGGGGCCCCTACTGATCCGATGCATGCTGCTGCGACCTTCCAAAACGTCGATCAGATCAACCCAATCGGAGACAGCGCGAAAGAGCAGTCGTCCGCGGGGTACAACCCGGATGTCGATCCCATCGAGGCCACGGTCAATGTGGTCCAAGAAGGGATGGCCATTGCGGGCGCCGTGTGCGGGAACGACGGATCCTATAGCTGGGGAAATGGCTGGACCGAGCGTACGGATCAGACCTCTGCTGCCACAACAACGATGGCGACAGCAGGGCATTCGGTTACGGCAGCCGGCACGGATACCGCCAGCGCGGACCATTCCAGCATCATCAACCGCCAGGTCATTGTCGTTGCGAGCCTTGCTCCATTGCCCATCCCCGGGGGTATCAAGATCCAGAGGGGTTCCACGGTCATCACCGGAACGAGCGCTACTGCCACCGCCCCTACTGACTTCGAAGCGGTCGCAAGCCTCAGCAGGGCGTTTGTGCGGATTGTCTCCGCGCAGGCGAGCGGCACCGGTGACGGCTCAACAGGAGCTATCAACATAGGGCCCAATGAAGTTACGGCCACGGTAGAGTTCACGGACACCTCGACCATCACCTTCACCAGGAGCACCACTTCAGGGGATTGCCGGCTCTACTGGGAAATCTGGGAGTACACCGGCGCGCACGGCGGCGACAACGAGTTCATCGTCCGGGGACAGGGGGTGAGCAACGAATTAACATCTTTACTCACTTCTGTTGATATGGCTGTGAGCGGGGTGAGCACCGTGAACGACTGTGTGGTCTTCCTCACCGGGGTGCGGAACAGCTCTTCAAATGTCCTTGACTATTTCGCACACACCTTTCACGCCTACCTGTTGGATCAAACGACGGTCAGGATTGAACGGCAGGCCACGGGGGTGAGTGTGTGGGGGTCTTATGCGGTGGTGGAATTTACCGGCGCCAACTGGACCGTGCAGAGCGGCACCCACACCTTTACCGCGGCAGGGGCTACTGAGACCGAGACGATCACCGCTGTCTCCGCCACGGACAAGGCCTTTCTAATCACCCAGCATAAAACTAACCAGAACGGTCTGGATGATTATGGCTATCAGGCCTGGATCAGTGGCACGGGCACGGTGTCTTTCCGGCTCCGTAGCACCGCAGACGTGCCCAGCAGCCACATCATGCGCTACTGGGTGGCTGAAAGCAGCGCCCCTGATTTTCTGGTACGGCGGGGCTCCTTCACCATCCCGGACTCGCTAAACGATAACGAACTGATACACAACGAGACGATTACGGAGGTGGACGACCTGAGCCATACCGCACTCACCTTCAACCATGATACCAATGGCACGGGCACGGCGTTCCCGCGGGCCTGCCGCATTGCCCGTTTGACCAGCGACACCAATCTGGAGGTGTACTGTTCCCGGGGTAACCAACCGTCCGACTGCCGGTATGAGACCATCGAGTTTCCGGGGGCTACCTTCAGGTGGCGGAAGCCGATCACCATCGATTATACGAAGGTGAGTGCTAGTTGTTCGTCCGACCTATCTGATTTCCCCGTTCTTATCAGCATTGATAACGACAGTGATCTCAGAGACCATGTAATTAATGCCGATGGCCATGACATTATCTTTAGGGCAACCGATGACGATACGTGCGGTGGGGTGGGAACCGCCCCTTGTACCCTGGACCATGAGATTGAATACTGGGACGGCTCTACGGGCACCCTTGTCGCATGGGTGAGAGTCCCGACCCTTAAATATGATCAGAATACCGACATTTACATATACTATGGAAACAGCTCCATCAGTTCCTCCACAGAAAATGCAACCGGGGTTTGGGATATTAATTATGTAGGAGTTTGGCATTTGAGTGAGAGTCCCAACGATGGTGTGGCTGGACACGTGGATTCAACGGGCAACCCCAATGTTGGAACGCCACAGAACTTCCAGGACGGTGCAGGCTCCACCAATGCGACTGGGAAAATAGGTGGGGCAGACTATTTCGCCGGCGACAATGATTATGTGGATTGCGGCAACAATGCCATTCTTAATGTCAATTATCTCACGGTTGAGCTCTGGATTAATATAAATAGCTGGGTGAGTGATGGCGGCATCCTGGCAAAAGGTGACAACACCTACAGACAGTATTGGATGTGGACCTATGGTGGAGCTGGGTCGTTTACAGTTGATAACATTGGCGCTATCAATGATGCCTGGTTACCTCAATTGGGGGAATGGCATCACCTGGTCTTAACCTATGACGGATCCAATGTCATCACTTATAAAAATGGTGTCCAGGAAAATATTTATCCTCAAACAACCGGCGTCATCGACAGCCAGGCACCGAATTTATTTTTCGGATACATCCCCAACTACAATTATTTCGACGGCAGCCTGGACGAAGTCCGCATCACCAATGGAGCGCGAGATCTCTGCTGGATCCAAACCGAGTACAACAACCAAAAGTGGCCCAACAAAGCTGATTGGCCTGCTGATGGTTTCATAACCGTGGGGAGCGAGGAGTACGGCCCGGCCACAGCGGTTAGCCTACTCTCCTTCACTGCCACAGGCCAGGGTGCCTCGATCCGTGTTGAGTGGCAGACGGGGCGAGAGGTCGATAACATGGGTTTTTACCTCTACCGGTCTGGGAGCCCGTGGGGAGCCTTCACAAGGCTTACCGACAAGTTGATTCCCGGGTTGACCTTTTCGGTCATGAAAAAGGCATACACCTATGAGGATACCGATGTTACCCTGGGGGTGCTTTACTACTATAAGCTGGAGGACATCGACGTTTACGGCAGGAGCACCTTTCATGGCCCGATCTGTGTGGACTGGGATATGGACAGCATGCCCGATGACTGGGAGATCGCCTACGGGCTCAATCCAGCTCTTGATGACTCCGCGATCGATGCTGACGGTGATGGGCTCAGTAACTTGGAGGAGTATGACTGGGAGACCGATCCCCTCAACCCGGATACCGATGGAGACGGCATCCCGGATGTCCAGGAGGACGGAAGGATTGACCACGACACCACCACGTCGACTCGGACCCTCACCCGGGGCGTTGAGATTATCTCCTCCGATGACACGGGCATCACTTTAGAACTCCGCACCGATGCCTTTGACATGGAGATCGTTGAGCATGAGGGGAAGGCCTTTGAGCGCCTTAGGATCCTGGACTATATCCACGGTTTCACTCAAGCGGTGGGAAGGCCAGAGCTCCCGGTGAAGGGAGTCCTCGTTGACCTTCCGGAGTGGAAATCAGCGACATTACAGGTCAAGGAGACAGAGGGCCAGACCTTATCCGGCTATTGGGTCTATCCCGTTCCTGAGAAGGCAGTCCATGGGGAAGGGGATTTGGCTCATGTGGCGGAGATCTTTGCCATGGATGAGGCTGCCTACAGCACGGATGTGTTATATCCCAATGAGGTTGCGCGGCTTGGAGAGAACTATATCTTCCGAGGCCAGCAAAAGCTCCAGGTCATCTTCTATCCCCTGGCCTTTAATCCGAAAACTAAGGAGGTCATGCACTACACCCGAATCCGGGTACGGGTGACCTACGAGGATGCTCAGGAAAGGTCCTCGGTGGAGAGGTTGCTCATGGCAGCGATGGCTGAGCCCTCTGACATAACCGCCCTTGCCTGGACTCCGCCCTCTGAAGAGCCCGGCTACAAGATCCTTGTCTCTGAGGAGGGGATCTACCGGATCACTTCGGACAGTGGGCTCGATGTGGATGCGATGGACCTCAGCCAGGTCCGGCTCTACAATCTCGGACAGGAGGTGGCTATCTCCGTGCACGATGGGGCCGGAGACGACTACATCGAGTTTTATGGAAGGCCTGTCGAGACTCAGTACGCAAAATATGCCACCTACAACGTATACTGGCTCACCACTTCGGGAGGCTCCGGGGACCCGAAGCGGATGACACCAATTGATGGGAGCCTAGGAAGCGGTGCAGTTCCCGTTACGCATACCTTTACCGTTCATTATGAGGAGGATCAAGGTTACTGGATTTTGGCCCCTGGAGGGGACTCCCTGGACCGGTGGTTTTTCGACCCTAATGTCTATCCTGTCTGGGGAGACGGCATCGAGGGCGGAGGGGATCCGGTGGACTTCCCCCTCTCCCTGCCCGGTGTTGCCGGGCAGGGGAGCTTGAAGATATCGATGGGTGGAGTCTACGACACGGATCACGAGGTGGATGTCTTTGTCAATGGCACTCCCGTGGGGACCTTCACATGGAGCGGTATTGCCTTTTATCAGGCCACAATCGATGATGCCGATCTTTTGGAAGGGGACAACACCGTCACCATCGAGTGCGAGAGCGGAATCGACGAGATTGTGGTGGATTGGTTTGAGGTGGAGTACCCGAGGGATTTTGCTGCGAGCAACAACACCCTGAAATTCTCTCATCAGGCAGGATACCATTACCAGATCTCGGGATTTACGGGAAGTGACCCTGTGGCCTTTGATATCACATCACCGGGTGATGTTCAGCGGATAGCCGGTCAAATCACTGGCACCAGCCCTTGCACTCTGGATTTTGAACATCCGGGTGTAACCGGAGAGCGGACCTATCTTGCCCTCTCCTCGGATGCGGTGGAGACACCTTCCGGGATATCTCAGGACACGGCTTCCACCCTGTCCGATCAGGCAAACGGTGCCGACTACATCCTGATCACCCACACCGATCTTGGCTGGGATGGAACGGGACAGCCCCATGCATGGCTCAGCGATCTCGTCTCCCTTCGCGAAAGCCAGGGGCTCCGTGTGAAGGTGGTGGATGTGGCGGACATCTATGACGAGTTTAGCTACGGGATTGCTACGCCACAGGCGGTCAAGGATTTTCTGGCCTATGCCTATAACAATTGGACACAACCAGCACCGCAGTATGTGCTCCTTGTGGGGGACAGCACCTACGATGCCAAGAATAACTGGAGCTGGAAGGGCCAGGAGTATACGGACACGACCACCTATCTGCCCACCTATCTGACCTTCACCACCTCCATAGACTACATGGGGGAGACGGTGACAGACGAGTGGTTTGTCAGGGTCAGCGGAGACGATGCCATCCCTGACATGTATATCGGAAGGCTTCCTGCTACCAGTGTGGATCAGGCTGCCCTTATGGTGAACAAGATCATCACCTACGAGACCGCAACGAACACAAAGACCTGGGAGAAGAACGTTCTGCTTATTGCTGACAACCAAACCAGGGACTACGAGGCGGTCTTTGAGGCCATGAACGAGGACGCGGCTGCATTTATACCCACAGGATTGAATGCCCCCTTTAAGGGGTATCTGGGTGACTATGTTTCTGAAGCGTATCTGACCGATGACATCAAAGAAAAGATCAATGAGGGGACCCTCGTGGTCAATTTCAGCGGGCATGGCTCCACGCAGATATGGGCCCATGAGCATATCTTTGAAAACGGGGATGTGGCTGATTTAACAAATGACGAGATGCTTCCCTTCTTTGTCAGCATGAGCTGTTTCACAGGCTATTTTGCCGATCCAGATACCTGGGATTTTCCTTCCATGACCGAGGTCCTTCTGCGATCTGAGGGAAAGGGGGCGGTAGCCGCCTTCATGCCCACAGGGATGACCTCACCTGAAGGCCAGCACATCCTGGATGCGGCCCTATTTGATGCCATCTTTACCGAGGATATCCGGACCCTCGGCACAGCAATCTCCCATTCCAAGCAGACCCTCCTGGCCAATGGCTCCCACTACGAGCAGGTCAGCGAGACCTTTCTGCTCTTTGGGGATCCGGCTATGACACTGAAGGTGCCGCTTCCCAGGAGGCCCACCGGGCTTATGGAACAAGGTCAAGACGGCTCTGTTACCCTGAGCTGGCAGGGGGCAGCGGACGCAAATGGCGGGGCCGTCTCTGGCTACAACATCTACCGGGCCACCGCATCTGGGGGAGCATACACCAAGCTTAACAGCTCCCTCATCACAGTAACTTCCTATCACGACACGGGCCTTACAAATGGCACCCCCTATTACTACGTGGTGACCTCTGTTGATGCCGATGGTGATGAGAGCGTCAGATCCCAGGAGGTGAGTGTCAGGCCCATTGCCGGCCAGGCTTCGGGCCTAACAGTGTCAGGATCTAGGAGCTCATGCTTCATCAGCTCGGCCGCTGAGTCTTGGGGGTCAAATCTTTAATATTGACAATCTATTGTTTTTCTGATACTCAAAAACTATGGTAAGGCCTTTGCGAATACAATTTGAAGGAGCGGTCTATCACATAACCTCCCGGGGTAACGAAAAAAGGGAGATATTTAAAGATGATGCTGACAGGCTCAGGTTTCTCGAGATCTTGGAACTCTCACTGAATACCTATCAGGTCTTGCTCTATTGCTATATGCTTATGGAAAATCACTACCACCTTTTGGTTGAGACACCTCAGGGCAATGTAAGCGAGTTTATGAGGCATTTTAACATTACTTATACCTCCTATTACAATAAAAGACACAACAGGGTTGGCCATCTCTATCAGGGGAGATATAAAAGCATACTGGTAGATAAAGAGAGTTACCTGACCATCCTGTCCAGATATATACACCTAAATCCAATAAGGGCGGGAGAGGTAATAGATTGGCCGGCCAGAGAAAAGGAGAAGTACCTTAAAACCTATCCCTGGAGTAGCCTCTTAGGATGTATAAACGAGGACAGGAGATTACCTTTCATAGATTACAGTTTGATCCTTGCGCAATTTGGGGGCGACAATGTAAAGGGGAGGATGAATTATTGGATAAAGATCTGCAGAGATATTGCGGAGGGGTTAGAGATAAAGGACAAGGTGGTGGCACAAAGTGTTCTGGGAGATGATGGGTTTGTGGAATGGGTAAAGAAACAGTTTGCAGGGGGAGGGGCGAATAAAAGGGAGCTACCCTCTTTGAGGGGGATCTTGAGATACAGATCAAAGGATGAGATCCTCAAGATAATCTCCGATGAAACCGGAAAAGACCAGAGGGGAATCCTTAAGGGAAAAGGGGCCTTGAGACAAATGGCGATGGAGCTATTGTACAAATATGGCGGACTGAAGGGTGGAGAGATAGGAGAGATAATGGGGGTGGATTACAGCACGGTGAGCCAAGGGAGGAAGAGGCTGAGGGAGAGATTGAAAAAGGATAAGGAGTTACAAGGACTTATGGGGAGGATAAAGGAAAAAGTGTCAAAAGTAACAATTTGACCCAATAACCGGGTGTCGCGATATGGAAGTTCAGAGATATGCGGATTGGAGCCTGGGGCTTTACGAGCGTGTGCTAGGCGAGCGGGTCCCCATCGATGGCTCTATTGAAGTGACCAGACGCTGTAACCAGACCTGCGTTCACTGCTACAACAACCTTCCTTTAGGCGATCAAGAGGCCCGGCTTAGCGAACTGACCTACGAGGAGCACTGCCGCATCCTTGATGAGATTACGCGGGCTGGCTGTCTGTGGCTACTTTACACTGGTGGGGAGATCTTTGCCAGGGGGGATTTCCTGGATATCTACACCTATGCCAAGCAAAAAGGCCTACTCATCACCCTGTTTACTAACGGGACACTCATCACCCCAGAGATAGTAGACTATTTAGTTCAGTGGCGCCCGTTCTCCATTGAGATTACGCTCTACGGCCGAACCAAGAGGACTTACGAGCGAATCACGGGCATCCCCGGATCATATGACCGGTGCATACGAGGGATCCGGATGCTGATGGAGCGGGGCCTGCCTCTCAAACTCAAGACCATGGTAATCACGCTTAACAAGCATGAGATCTGGGACATGAAGCGGTTCGCGGAGGAGGATCTGGGGCTGGAATTCAGGTTTGATGCCATGATAAACTGCCGGATCGATTGCTCCCAGAGACCTCTTGCCCTGCGGCTCACGCCCGAGGAGGTAGTGGCGCTAGATCTGCAAGACTCCAAACGGGTGGCAGAGTGGAAGCGGTTTGCTGAGCAGTTCAACGGCCCGGTCTACTTCACTGATCATGTTGACGAGCTTTACGACTGTGGAGGAGGAATTCACTCCTTTGCCATTGATCCTTCGGGGATGTTGAGTGCTTGTGTGCTTTCGCGGGGTGACACCTATGATCTGTGCACGGGCAGTTTTCAAGAGGGGCTGGAAAACTTCCTCTTGAAGGTGCGGCAGAAAAAGATCACGAGACAGACAAAATGTGTGACATGTGAGATCAAGGCCATGTGTGGAATGTGTCCTGCCAACGGGGAGTTGGAGAATATGGATGCGGAGGCCCCGGTGGATTTCCTCTGCCAGGTGGCGCACCTGAGGGCATACGCCCTTGGGCTCCACGTAGCGCCGCATGGTGACTGCGAGTGCTGTGAAGGCGGTAGGAAGCATAGACATCTAATGCAGGTGGTAATGTCCCTGCAGGGTATGAGGATGAAGTATGGAAAAATTAGGAAAGTGCTATAAAAGGAACCAAGATTTCGTATTTCGACAGATAAGGAATGAAACGGTCCTGGTTCCTATCAAGGATAACGTAGGGGACCTGGGCTCCATCTATAGTCTGAATGAAGTGGGGGCATTTGTGTGGGAACACCTTGATGGCAAGAACCGGCTCACCGATATCAAAGATATGATATCGGAAGAGTTCGAGGTATCCTCGCAGAAGGCAGAAGAGGATTTGTGTGAATTCGTGCGGCAGTTAAAGGAGGTAGATGCGATTCTTCAGGTCGCTACATAGCTTGGCAAACCACCTGCGGGTTGGTTGGAATTTGCAGCTAATCCGACTTTCTTAGGCAGTAAACCAATTTACCGAAATCCAGGAGAGAGACTCATGGAGAAAAAGACAAAGAGAAAATATGAGAGACCCGAAGTGACGAGAATCGATTTAGACGCCAAGTGTGCTGTCTTAGGCTTTTGCAAAAGCACGGGATTCCTTGGGCCCGGCGCACCCGCCAATTGCAAGCTGTTCGGGGTCTGCCACCAGAAGGGATCTTGATGCCGGGTTTCGAATTTTCCTGGGTACTATATGTCAAAAGAGCTCAAGATCAGGATTGCTGACGTATGTATTTCCATTGAAGGGGATGCCCAAACCAGCGACTGGGAAATTGCTCCAACCTATCGCCCTTTCATCGGGCGTGGGAAGACCGATATGAGTCTTCGGCTGCACCACGGTGTTGTTGACACCATGAGTGGAGAAAGGGTTTTTGATTGCCCCCCGATCTGGACCCTTTACCGTCAAGGCTCAACGTCCGTCATTAAGATTTTTGACAAACTATCTGGCATCGAAAGGACCCTTGTCTTGTCACCTCGTCTTGAGAAAACCGACCTTTACGTTGCCGACAGATATGGCCCTTTCCTAGACCCTTTCTATGGCCCCACCATGGAACTCTTGATGGTGAACTACCTTGCACAGGGAAGGGGAGTCATCATTCACTCCTGCGGTATTGCAAGGAATGGGAGGGGAATCCTTTTCGTCGGCGAATCTGGAGCTGGGAAAAGCACGCTGGCCAGAATGTGGGACCAAGAAAATGGTGTTGATGTATTGAGCGACGACAGGACAATTGTCAGAAAAAAGGGGCATCAGTTTTGGATGTACGGCACGCCCTGGCATGGCAATGGCAAATTCGCCTCTGCCCGAGGGGTGCGGTTGGAAAGAATTTTATTTGTGAGGCACGGCCACAAGAATTCGATCAAGGAGAGTAAAGGGATCGATCCGGTATCGCAACTCCTCACCTGCTCATTTCCTCCCTTTTGGGATCGCCAAGGGCTGGCATTCATCCTGGAAATATTCACCGATTTGTCGGTGCAGGTCCCCTGTCAAGAACTCGCCTTCAAACCCGAAAGAGGCGCCCTTGATCTGGTCAAAAGGGTCATCAACTGGACTGAAACACGAAAATCGACAGGTCAAGTCGCAACCACAACATAGGCCCTCTGCTTTGTCCCGCATGTCGATAATTGAACATACCCTGTTTTACTTCTTATCATTCGATATCAATTCATTGATCAAATAGCCCACCAAATATCAATCGGCCTGTTGGATTTTGAGCACTCTCGGTTGTCACCACAAAACAAGGCCAGGGCTCTTTCGGCCTGCCCCTGAGGGTTGACAAACATCAGCCATAGGTGGTTAATATAGGAAACTAGCCCAGCTCCGGGACTTGGAATAATTGCTTATAGAAATTCCGGGACGTACAATTAATAAACATGGGAGTATCCTTTAAATGACTTCTATTGAACGCAAAATATTGGCCTGTTCAGCGGAGTTGAATCCTGACCCCGATCGACAGCGAAGAATGCGCCGCCTGATGTCCCATGATGTGGATGTGGATCATTTGATCGACATGGCTATTAAGGAAGGCCTATCCGGCCTGGTGTATAAGAATCTCATGGAATCAGGTATGCTGGAAACCCTTGGCCACAAACAAAGAGAAAGACTTCAATACCTTTACTACCAGACTGTATGCCTTAACCTAAGACTCATCCATGATCTAAAGGAGGTCCTGCATCTGCTCAATCAAAAAAAGATCCAGGTGGTGCTCCTGCAGGGGATTGCTCTCATGGGGCAGACCTATGATGATATTGGGCTGAGACCAATGACGGACATTGATCTCTGGGTATTACAAAAGGACTACCCCGGTCTAAAAAGTATCCTGAGCAGCCAGGGCTACCAGGGAGATCCCATCTATCCCAATACCTTCAGAAAAGGCGCAACTACCTTTGATCTTCATACCCACATTCTGTGGGCTGATCGCATTGAGGCCCGCAAGTTGCTCCTCACCAAAAGTCAAGAACATATCTATCACGATACCCGGATAATGCACTTTGAGGGCCAGGAGGTCCTATGCCTGAGCCAATACGACCAGGTCTTATACCTGAGTCTTCATGCACTGAAACATGATGTGAATAGATTGATCTGGCTGGTGGATATCAAAGGTCTACTGACCGGTTGGAAGGGGTCTGATTGGGGAGCGCTCCTGAATCGTGCGAGGGAGCTAGGTCAAGAAAAGACTATTTCCTATATTTGTTTCCTCCTCCTTCACCTGTTTGATTTTCATCTGCCTTTGGAAGCACAACAACTGCTGGAAAGGAAGAGAATCCATTTCATAGAAAAAAAGGCCCTGAAAGAGAGGATAAAAGGGGACAGCCTTCCTGTCTGGGCGTCTCTTCTCCTCTTTTCCTCTGATAAGGGATTCTGGAAGCGTTTTTCCTTCGCTCTGGAAACCCTGTTTCCAAGGCCGGAAATATTGAGGCAGATATTCATAGGCTCTCCTGACGGCAAGGTTTGCCAGCTTTACGTGAAGAGGGTCCTCCAGCTTTTTGGCATGATCAAAAAGGGTTAACGGGGTCAAATCTTTATTATTGACAACTGATTAGTCTTTTGATATTAGAGAAACATCGCAAGGGCTTCAAGAATACAATCTACACATGCACGACGATCTGAAAATTCTGATAGTAACCAGTGATCCTCATATACGCGAGACCGTAAGGGACCTGCTGAGGCCGAAGGGCTTTCAGGTCCATACAGCTGCAGATGGAACTGAGGCCTTACGATGCTGTGAGCAGGGCCCCCTTGACCTGGTATTTACTGCACTAACCATGCCCCGTATGGGTGGAAGGGAGCTGTTGAGCCGGGTCAAGGAGCGATTCCCTGAGGTCTTTGTTGTGCTGTTGACCGGGGATAGTGCCACAGGAGTTGCCCTTAGGGAGGCAGACCACCAGGGTGCCTTTGATGGTATCCTGAAGCCCTTTGATCAGGAGGGGCTCTTTACCCTTATCGACAGGGTAGCCCAACAGAAGCGGTTCTGGGCAAAGAATATCTACCCCCTCGGAGATCGCCGGAGGACCTACCGGTTTGAAAATCTCATCGGAAAGACACCCCAGATGCTTGATATCTTTCACCGGATTCAGGATGTTGCCAGTGCAGATATCCCCGTGCTCATAACCGGGGAGAGTGGCACCGGCAAGGAACTGGTCGCCAATGCCATCCACTATACGAGCTCCAGAAAAACCGGTCCCTACATTAAACTCAACTGTGCTTCGCTTTCCGATGGGCTTATTGAAAGTGAGCTCTTTGGCCATGAAAGAGGCGCCTTTACCACCGCCATTGCACAGAAGAAGGGCAGATTTGAGCTGGCGCATGGGGGAAGCCTGTTTCTAGATGAGATTGGTGAGATGCCGCCTCAGATGCAGGCAAAACTCCTGCGGGTCCTCGATGATGGGAATTTTGAGCGGGTCGGTGGCACCAAGACCCTTCACGGTGATGTACGGATCATCTGTGCCACCAACAAGGATATTGATGAGGAGGTGAAGGGAAAAAGGATTCGCGAAGACCTCTTCTATCGCATCAATGCAGCATCCATCCACCTGCCACCCCTGAGAGACAGGGCAGATGACATTGTCCTGCTGACCAACTACTTTGCCTACCTGTATGCTCAGAAAAACAACAGGACCGTCAAGGGCCTGTCAAAGGGCAGCTATAGAGTCTTGATGGCCTACAGCTGGCCTGGAAATGTGAGGGAACTGTCACATGCTGTTGAGCAGGCAGTGGTCTTTTGCAAGGCAGAGAAAATTACCCCCGAGTGCCTGCCGGAGTATATCAAGAAACCCTCTCAGCCACGGGAGTTCAGCCTCCGTCTCTACTCCAGATCCCTGCCCCTTGCAGAGTCAACCCTGATACGGAAGGTCCTGGAGGAGACAAACTGGAACCTGGTGCAGGCAGCCAAGGAGCTGGATATTGCCCGCGG